>OMKS01000361.1_pt1 | contig 42863 bp, 37 predicted proteins | sample 1674721 | NCBI WGS metagenome assembly OMKS01 (sample SAMN06264996, study PRJEB25208) | sediment metagenome | isolation source: hot spring sediment | place: USA: California | collected 2014-09-02 | reverse complement strand
GTGTTCATCCCATCGGAAAACGGGCGGACAGCCTGCGATATATACTCGCAAAGCCCCCACCACGTGGGCTTCCGGCTCGGGCAGGAGGTTATTTTTTTCGACATACTCAAGCTCCGGTGCGGCGTCACTTTCATACCGACCACGCTCCACTTGGGGGTAGGCCTCCGAGTGAGGGATTTCGAGTTCGATTGGGCATATATTGGCCATGACGAGCTGGGCGGAAGCACCCAGTTCGGGCTGATTTACATGAGGTAGCATTGAACGATTATCGCGAACATTTCGCCCGCGAGGACAGGGATTTACAGCCCTTCGCAGTGCGCAACAGCACATCGGCGGGGAGGAAATTCCCCGAGCCGATTCACCCGTATCGAACGCCATTCGAGCGCGACCGCGAGCGCATTATCCACTCAAGTTCTTTCAGGAGATTGACATACAAGACGCAGGTCTTCCTCAACCACGAGGGCGACCACTTCCGGACACGCCTCACGCACACGCTGGAGACGGCCACCATCGCGCGGGCAATGGCACTCGCACTCGGCGTGAATGCCGACCTCTGCGAGGCAATCTCGCTCGCCCACGACCTCGGGCATACGCCATTCGGCCACACCGGCGAGGAGGTTCTCGATGAACTTCTGGCCGATGTCGGCGGATTCGAGCATAACAAGCAGAGCCTCCGCATAGTTGATTGCCTCGAAAAGAGATACCCCGATTTCGACGGCCTCAACCTCACGCATGAAACGCGCGAGGGCATCCAGAAGCACGTCACGCGCTATGATTTCGCTGAGGAACACGGCGATTTCCCGCACAGATGGCCGCCCTTGGAGGCGCAGATCGTCTGCATCGCCGATGAAATCGCGTTCATCTGCCACGACCTCGACGACGGCATCTACTCGGGCATTCTCGCGCCGGAGCAACTCGAGGACGAACTCCCACTCTGGCGCCGCCTCGCCGAAGCTATCCGCAAAGAGCACAAGGGCATACAGCCGGAACTGCATCGCAAGGAGATAATCCGCCGCCTCATCGACATCGAGGTCACCGACGCGGTGATGGAGACCGACCGGCGAGTCGCGATGTTCGCGCCCTCCTCGCCCGATGATGTCCGCAACCACGAGGAACGCCTCGCGCTCCACAGCGACGAGATAGCCCGCGAAAACGAGCTTATCAGCGGGTTTCTCTTCAAAGAACTTTACAGGCACTACAAAGTCCTTCGCATGAGCACCAAAGCGCGCATGGTAATCGAGGCGCTATTCGAGGTTTATACCGACGAGCCGCGCCAACTCCCCGAGGGCAGTCGCGCACGCCTCGACTGCGAGGACACGCGCATAGTCGTCGCCGATTACATCGCGGGGATGACCGACCGTTTCGCGATGAACGAGTATCAAAAGCTGTTCGACCCTTTTGAAAAATTGTTGTGAGTGGGTGTTAGGCTGTGGGTTGAGAGCCGGTGGTTGCCCCGTCGTTGGGACTGTCATTTCGACGAGACCGAAGGTCGAGGAAAAATCTCCTTGATACCGTGAGATTCCTCGGCAGAAGCCTCGGAATGACAGTGGGCGCGACTATCTTGCAAAGTTTTGATTGATATTGAAATAATTTTCTAACAAAAAAACTGGAGGCAAAATGAGAAAGCTATCCCTCGTAGTTTTCGCGGTGCTCGCGATTTGTTTTTCGCTCGCGGCACGCTCGGCGGAGACGACCGCATACCAAGCGATAACGGATGATTTCCAAAGCGGGCTGATTTCCGCCGAGGATTACATCATCAATTTAATCAACTCGGTGAAGTCGCCGGAATCGCTCGACCCGGCATACCGCGACCTGACTACCGGAAGGTCCGGGACTATTCCGCTGGTGGAGGCTTATAATTACATAGAGTCGCTCCCGGAGGCGGACAGGGCGCGGCTTCGTCCCGCGATGGCAAGGCCCACCGGCCTTCCCGAACAGCACGTGACGACGCACTTCAGGTTCCACTACACGACTTCCGGCTCCCACGCCACCAGCTCGACATTCGTCACGCAGATGGCGACGGCATTCGAAAATTCGTGGGAGCACCTCGCCACGACGCGCGGATACGACACCCCGCCATCGGATGGCTCCGCCGGCGGTTGCCACAGATACGATGTCTATATCCGCAACCTCTCATCCGGCATCCTCGGATACTGCGAGCCGGAGGCGAACGTCCCCTCGACGCCGCACAACGACGCTACGAGCTTCATTGTCATGCGCAACAGCTACGCCGGATATAGCTCAAGCCCTATTCAGATGATGCAACAGACGGCGGTTCACGAGCTTTTCCACGGCTTCCAAATGGGCTATGACGTCAGCGAGAGGCCTTGGTGGATGGAGCTTTCATCCACGTGGATTATGAATGACATGTATCCGACATATCACCACGAATTTGCATATCTGCCAACTTTCTTCTCCAGTCCGCACACAACAATTCAAACATACAACGGCTCTTATGAGTATAGCACGTGGCTCTTCGGGACATATCTCGCCCGGAGGTTCGGCATCAACACAATGCGCGATATTTGGGAACAGTGCAAATGGGTGAACGTCCTCTCGGCCATGCAGGGCATTCTCTCCGGTCGCGGAAGCTCCCGCAACGAGGCTTTCAGCGAGTTCTTCACTTGGAACCTCTTCACGGGGTCGCGGCACATCCCCGCGCTGTATCCCGATGGAGCGGCTTTCCCCGAAGTTCGCATCGAGCGAACGGTCTATACATCGGACTATCCGGTCATCGGCGGCTCAAGCTCGAATTGGCCGGACAACCTCGCCTCGAACTATTTCCGCCTGACAGTGCCACCCGGCGCCAGCGGGCCGTTCTCGATTAGCTTCGATGGCGCGACCGGCGGCATTTGGTCGGCGCAACTCGTCATGCAGGAAGCTCCGGCATACACCTCGATTAGTATTCCTATAGATGGCTCGGGCTACGGCTACTATGTCCTGCCGGAGGCGGTTTATTCGGAATATTCCGATATCTACCTCATCGTGGGGATGCTCTCGACGAGCGGAAGCGCCTGGAACTTCAACTATTCGGCGGCATTCGACACGATAACGGCGGCGCTCAACCCGCCGACCAACCTCCGCGCAACCAGCGGCCTCTCCGGCAGAGTTCCCTTGGCTTGGGACGCACCCGAGGGCGCGGGCGGCCTCACGGAGATTTCATACGACGACGGCGTGGGCGTGGGCTATTTCCCCAGCTCGGCTTTCGGCGGAGCTACCAACATCATCGAATATGTCCGATTCACATCGACATCGCCCTGCACATTGCAAACCGTGAAGTTCATGGCATACAACCCCGATGGAACTTACAGCAACGTCGGCATCCGCATCTGGGGAGACTCCGGCGGCGATGCTCCGGGCGTAGAAGTCGGCACGGCGCGGTCATATCTGCCGTCGGGCAGTGGATGGGAGGAGTATGACATCTCCGGCGAGGGCATCGCATTCCCCGCAGGCGACTTCTTCCTCGGCATCCACCGCAGTCCCGATGGCGCTACCGGCCTCTTTCTTGCCGACTCAACCGGAGCCAGAAGAAGTTTCGCCATCGTGGATGATTCCCTGCTCTATGGAGTCCCATACAACTTTCTCCTGCGCGCAGTGGTGAGAACAGCCGGCTCATATCGCGAGCTTACCGCCGTCGGCGCAGATGGCAGGCCGCTCTCGTTCGATTGGCGCACGCCGAACTACCGCGAAGTCTCCGCCGAGCTGGAGCTTGCCGAGCAGTCTGCGCCAATCTTCGCAGACTCCCATCGCGCAAGGCCGGAGGAGCCGGTTGACTATTACAATATTTACCGTAGCACCACTCCCGGCGGCCCGTGGACTTTCCCGATTGCCACATCGCCCACAGAGGCCTACGAGGATATCGCCGTTATCAATGATGTCACTTACTATTATGTTGTCTCGGCGCGATATGCCAGCGGCGAATCACGGACATCGAATCAAGTCAGCGCCACTCCCGGCGCCGCCTCGGGCGACACTCTCGGCGACGAGATACTCATCAACGCTGACCTATACGACACGCTCTCGGCGCTGTCGTTCTGGCCGCTCCGGCCGGGCACCAAATTCGGCGAGAGGCTCGAGCTGGACAGGCCCGCGAAAATAAAATCGCTGTGGTATTATGCGCTCAACATCGGCACGGGGCGCTTCGTCCCCGGGATTCACCACTGGACAGGCGAGAGAATCACCGGCGACCTCATCCCGCCGATTACACAGACGGCAGTAGGCACAACGCTCGTGGTCGTCGATGTCGAACCGTATAACATCTATGTCAACAGCGACTTCGTCGTGAGCTTCGGCATATATGACTCGACATCGTTCATCCTCAGCCAGCGCGTGCCATCCGATGACCGCGACTGGATGAACCTCGGCTGGGGATGGTTCATCCCCGACAGCGCACGATTCATCATCGGCGCAGAGGTCGAGTTCATCGACCCATCCGAGAGATACAGCCTCGAAGGATATGTCAACCTCTCCGGCGGCACCGGCGGAAGCCCCGACCCCGAAGGCCTCGACGGGAGCATCGTCCGCATCGAGGGGCTGGGCATCGCCGAGACCACCGATGTTGACGGCTATTACGAGTTCGACGACCTCGAGCCGGGGACTTACATCGTCTCGGCAAACCGCGTTTGGTATGAGCCGCAATCGGACTTGGTCTCGATTAACGGCCCTCAGAGCAAGGATTTCAACCTCATCCCGTATAACCTCCCGGTGAACCCGCCGCGCCTTCTGACCGCCGAGAGCTTCAACGACGGCGCCGTGCCCCTGCGCTGGTGGCCGCCAATAGGCAGTCCGGGGACATCGGAGTGGCATACATATTGGGAGTATCCCGAGTCGCTGTTCTATTACCGTCCGGGGCTTGCGCCGGGGTCGGTCGAGTGCACGCGCTTCGACCTCTGGGCGCCATGCACGCTCACCATGGCGCGGCTCTGCTTCTATGACTCCGCCGGAGTTTACGACAATATCGAGTTCCACGTCTGGGGCGATGACGGCGCGGGCTTCCCCGATTTCCGCAACGAGCTTATCGACCCGATAATCATCTCGCCGACGCCATACAGCCCGACCGCCGGGCTTCAGTGGACCTATGTTAACTTCGAGAGCCTCGGCGTGCCCGTCGTGCTTCTGCCGGGCGACCAAGTGCACATCGGCGTTAAACACATCACATCGCGCCCGAGCCTCGTCATGGACGACACCACCCCGCTGGAAAGCCCCACGCGGAGCAAAATTTTCGATGCCGGCGCATCCAACTGGGACGCGGATCTCTCGGACTTCCTTCTCGAGGTCCACGCGAAGTATTTCGACATCGGCTCGAGGCCCGCGCCTCCGCGCCCGAAGGGTGAGCCGGGGGAAATTGCCGCCGTGTCTAAAAAGCTAAGCCCGCTTCCGGCGGGAACCGCCTTCCCAGAGGCAGATTCGCCGAGAGAGCGCCCGATGGCGGGCATCTCCGTCGAATTCTACGACATTTACCGCACAACCGACCTCGACGACACGACGACCTTCGAGCTTATCGCCTCCGTCCCCGGCGACAGCACAAACTGGGTCGATGAGTCCGCCACGAACAACATCTGGAACGCCTATTACATTAAGACTAACCAGTCGCACGGCATGTCCGGACGCTCGAACTACGCGATAGCTTACCCGAAGGCGCACGAGGACTCGGCGATTGTTCTTCTCGTCGATGACGACGGATCGAGCTGGGGCGGCGGCGTCAACGAGAGCTGGGCATACATCGATGCGCTGGACAGCCTCGGCATCCCGTTCAACGGCATGGACTTAAGCTCGCCGTGGATGGAAGGCCCCACGCCGGCGCAGATGTTCCGCTATGACGCGGTGATTTGGTTCACGGGCATGCTCTATTCCGACAGCACTACGCTCATGGCCTCCGACGAGGCGAACATCCAGACCTATCTCACGGCGGGCGGCAATTTCGCGCTGTTCTCGCAGGACTATCTCTGGGATAGATACGAAGACGGCGTCGCGCCGCTGAGCTGGCCGGCGCTGACCTTCGGCCTCGACTCAGTCGAGCAGGACGTGGCGGCCATCCCGAGCGATGCGTTCGGCCTGCTTATGGGGACTTCCACCGGTCCGTTCGCCGACATGACTCTGGGCATCACTTCGCCCTTCGGCAACACCGACCTCGCGCCGGACGGCCTCTTCGGCCCGAACCAGCTGATGAACCTCAGCCACACCGATTTCGCCGGCCCCGTCATGGTTGGCAAGAGGACGGGCACATCGAGGACCTTCTTCTCGACCGTGCCTCTCTCGGCGATTTATGACACAACCAGCCCCAACAACAAATACGACTTCATGTTCCGCCTCCTCGACGAGTGGTTCGAGGTCTTCGGCCCGGAGAATGTCGAGGCTACTTTCAATGTCTCCCCCGGCTGGAATCTGCTGTCGATTCCGGTGGAGCTGGACGACTATTCGCCGTCGTCGGCCTTCCCCGGCCACTCCTCGGATATTTATTATTACGATCCGGCGACATCGGGCTATGCCGTCGCCGACAGCATCGTGCCGGGATTGGGCTATTGGGTATTGTTCACCTCGACAATGGAATTCTCGCACATTGGCGCGCCGATTTCCTCTTGGACTCGCTCGCTCGCCAGAGGCTGGAATTTGGTAGGTAGCGTCATGTCCGACGACGAGGTTCCGCTTGCGAACGCACAGTTCGTGCCGGAGGCATTTATGTCGGGGAACTTCTACGGATTCGACGGTTCCGCCTACACCGAGGCCTCAGGCTTCACCGCCGGCGAGGGCTATTGGATTCTCGTCAGCGCAGACTGCGAGATGACCCTCGATGCCCACGCCCGCAGGCGCTCCGAGCCGCAGACCGCCGAGCTTCACTCCATCTTCGCCCACGGCGTCGAGCTTAAGCTGGCCATCGGCGCGGAGGCAATCGGCTACATGCCGCCGCCCGCGCCGTTCGACCGGCACCCATCGGCGCACCTCGTCCACAATAGCGAGAAGTGCCAGAAAATCGTGGCCGAGAACGGCGAGTTCACATTGAAGATGGCCGAGGCCGGCGTCATAAGGAGTGTCGGCGACCTCACGCTCGCTATCGAGGGCGACAAGTTCTCCGGCATTATCGAGAGCGGCGGCGAACTGTTCCTCCCGCAGGGAACGTTCAAACTGGTCGCTTCCTTCGTTCCGTCGAGCTTCGCCTTGCATCAGGCCGTGCCGAACCCGTTCAACGCAACGACGAAGATTGCGTTCGACATTCCGAGCGACTCGCACGTCGAGCTTGAGATATTCGACATTCAAGGAAGGCTCGTCCGGCGCCTCGTCTCCGGCGATACTCCCGCAGGATTCCACTCCGTCATCTGGGATGGCAGAACCGACGCCGGAAGCTCCGCGCCAAGCGGCGTCTATCTCTATCGCATCAGAACCGACGGCGCGGCGCAAACGAAGAGGATGATGCTCATCGAGTAGCTATCATGAAGAAGACGACCGCATTGACATTGATTTTCGCCCTTTTGCTCATTGCCGGATGCAAAGAGGACTTGAGGATTCACTCCGTCGCCGTCCTCGGCAGGGGCGACGAGGGATACGCGCAGTTTCTCGCCGACACGCTGGCCTTCTATGGCCTCCAAGTGGTGGATGAGGACAGCATGGCGAACATCCTCGCCGATAACATCATCAATGCGCGGAAAATCCGCATGTGCGCGGCCACGCGCTCCGACCGCCTCGATGGCGCCGTCGCGCTCGGAAGAGAGCTTGATGTCTCTGCGGTCGTCTTCTCGGCCATGCCCTCCATGGCCAAAACGCGAGAGCAGGTGCCCTGCATGATAGACAGCGTTATAGCGCTGTTCCTCGTCGATCCGCCCAAGGTGCTCGTCGAGGCGCGAAGTCTCGGCGAGTTCCTCTACCGGCTCGAAAAATTCGATTGGGAAACTATCGTGAGGCCGCCGCCTCCGCCGATGGAATTCACCGTTGCCCTCGGCGAGACTTTAGATTTCGCACGATATGCGATTGTCGTGCGCGAGAATCCCGTCGAAAGCCCGCGAGGGAATGCCGAAAAAAAGGGCGACGGCCAAATCGCCGCGAAAACTCGAACCGCCGACACCGAAAAAGAGCAAAGCGACGCCAAAACCCCGTCAACCGCCGCCCGCTGGGAGTTAGTGATTTTGAGAGGTAGCTTTGTCGAGAGGCGGGAGGCATTCGAGACGCGGACAGTCGGGAGCATCGCGGGCAAGCTGAAATTCGATGTCTCCGCCAAAGCATCTGAACCGCCCGCATTCAAGCTCGTCCTCACAGATTTGGAGGGCGGCGGATAACGCTTTTTTGGATTTTGACAAATAAGTATTGTTTAATTCCGGTTTGTGCTATATTATATTAAATTGGTATGAGTTTTTCAAAGGAGATAATATGAGAACTCTTGTTATCGCTTCGTTATGCTTTGTTTTTGTCGTCTTCGGCCTAATCGCCTCCACCGGCGGCCCGGACGAGTTCGGATACCGCTGGATAGACTCAAACGAGCCGGGCGGCCCGAGCTTCGAGTGGATAGTATTAGAATCATCGGCCACGGGGCCGACCACCGACGACGGCTATATGACCATCGACCTGCCTCGCCCGTTCGAATATTACGGCAATTTATACAATGAACTCACCATCTGCTCAAACGGCTGGTGCGCATTAGGCCGATGGACATCCGGCATGTATTATTATGAGCCTCTGCCCAGCACACGCATACCCGATAACCTTCTGGCACTATTGGTGTTCGATTTGCACCCGGGGTCCGGCAGAATTTTCTACGGCACACACACCGATGGAAGATTTGTCGTCACCTATCAGGACATCTATGAGCTTGGCTATTCCACCACTTCGAGCTATACATTCCAACTGGTTCTCGATTTTGACCGCAGATCGATTGTCTATAACTACTTGGACGTCGATGAGATGCGCTCGACCACCCGAACCGGATACATCGGCATCGAGAACGAGGACGGCACAATCGGCCTGTTCTATGGAACACATACCACCGCGAGCACCGTCCTCCAAGATTCGCTGTCGATTCTGTTCAGGTCGGATTTGATTGTCTCAGCGCCATATTTCAACGACTGCTACACATCCGAGGATTTCGAGACCGAGGGAAGCGTGAACGACTGGGAACTTGGCCGCCCGTTAAACGTCGGCCCCGTGACCGTCCACTCATTCCCCTACTGCTGGGCGACTGTTCGGGACGCGAACCACTCGGCATATTCAAACAGCATTCTCTATCCGCCGAGATTCTCCATCGCTACGGAAACCCAACCCATTTTCGACTGGTGGCAATGGTTCGAGACGGACTCCGGCCGTGATGGCGGCGTAGTGGAGATTTCCACCGACGACGGGGCGACTTGGAGTGTCGCCCATCCGGAGGGCGGATATCCCTGCCCCGCGCTTGCTCCGGGTAGCGCCCTCGCCGGAAAGCCCGCTTTCTCCGGCGCTTCTGATGGCTGGGAATATCAATCCATCGACCTCTCGCCGTTCACTACGCACGGCGAGGTATGGCTTCGCTTCTATTTCGCCGCCGACGGCACAAATCATTCGCCCGGATGGTATATCGACGACATCGGCCTGCACGAGGCTTTCGGCGTCGTCAAGGGCAGAGTCAATCTCGACTACCGCGTGAACAACGCCGGCGCGAAGATCGAGGTGCCCGAGCAAGGCATTTTCGCCTATTCCGATTCCGCGGGAAACTTCTTCATTGACTCTGTCAAGGCCGGCTCTTGGAATCTCGTCTGCGAGCGGGATAGCTTCGTCACGCAAACGCACGGGCCGTTCAGCATCGCCCGCAACGAGACGCTTGTCGTGGATTTCCTCATGCCGCCGATTCTTATGTCCACAAACTTCGACACGAACTCGGCAGGCGGAGTCGCCGAACCACCTCACGGCTGGCAGTGGGGACGCCCTGACTCCCTCGCCGCACCGCCCTATGGCGCCAACTCCGACTCGCTCTGCTGGGGAACGAACCTCGCCGGAAACTATGTCAACAACGCCGACTGGAAGCTCGACTTCGTGGTGTTCCTCGCGGCGAACAACCCGCACATGCAGGTCTATCAGTGGTATAAGCTCGCGGGAGAATATGCCGGCTTCTTCTGGGATGGCGCGAATGTCAAGGTTGCCAACTACTACGACACCGTGTGGACAGTTGTGCCTGCTGTGCACAAGGGATACGACGGCTATGTCTCCTCGCACAACGAGATTATGGGCGGCGAACCTTGCTTCGGAGGCATGGGCTATGGCGACTCTTGGCACCGCGAGATTTTCGACCTCTCCATGCACGCTATGGACACCGTAGTGATTCGCTTCCACCTCGGCGCAGATGGCGCGGGCACGGCGCGCGGATGGTATATCGACGATCTGGTTATCCTCGATTACGAGACGCCGGGGATCGGCCAAGACGCGGTAATTTGGAAGCCCGACAACATCCAAATGACGGCATATCCGAACCCGTTCAACGCGGCAGTGAGCATAGAGTTCATCCTCCCTACCGAGGGCGTAACGACTATCGACATCATCGACATGACCGGAAGACTGGTCAATCGCCTCATCGATGGCGAATATCTGGCCGGCGGAGTTCATAGCCGTCGCTGGAACGGCACGGACTTTTCGGGCGCGGTAGCCCCGACAGGCATTTATCTTGCGAAGATTACTTCCGGAAAAGCCACAGCGAGCAGAACTCTGCTCCTAATAAAATAATCCGACGGAAAACTGCAGATAACGCAAGGGCGGGCATTATGCCCGCCCTTGTCATGTGGGAGTCCCGCGGACGACCGAAGGTTATAGCAAGTGCGTGACAGCCTCCATGCGCTAAAGCGTTATCTCTTCTCCCGGCGCGAGAATCACTATATCCGCATCCCACTTGACGCTCGATTTAAAAACTTCAGGTGAAGCATCGATTGGCGGCCAAGTGCCATAGTGCATCGGCATGGCAATCTTGGGCTTGAGCAAATCCACTGCGAACGCGGCGTCCTCCGGCCCCATTGTGAAGTTATCTCCGATGGGCAATAGTGCCAAATCCAAGGGGCTTCTCTCGCCAATGAGCTTCATGTCGCCGAAAAGGCCGGTGTCGCCGGCATGATAGATGTTTTTGCCGCCGATGGAAATCACGAACCCGCAGGGCATGCCCGTGTAAATAATCTGGTCGCCCTGAATAATTGCGCTTCCGTGGAAAGCAGGGGTAAGTTTAACTCTGCCGAAATCGAATTTCGCCGAGCCGCCGATGTGCATCCTGTGCGCTCTAAGTCCTTTGTTCTCGACAAAGTGCCCCAATTCATTGGGCGCGATGATGAGCGAGTTGCATCGGCGGGCGATGTCCATGGTATCGCCGAGATGATCGCCGTGCCCGTGGGTCAGCAGAATAAAATCGGCCGTGACATCTTTTGCCGAAACGGTCGCCTTTGGATTCCCCGTGATGAACGGATCGACCAAGAGGCGATATTTACCGTCTGAAATCGCGAATGCCGAATGCCCTAACCATTTGACTTTGACCATGATTCTCCTCTCTTATGATAATTATCTATTTATATTAAAGATATCAACATCCGCCTCTCGATCAAGCCATAAACAACCTTGTTGAGCCATTCTCGAAAAAAAAATTCAAAAAATAAAAAAAGTTCTTGCAATTCATCTCAAAATCTGTTTATTATTATAGTGAAAACACTTGGAGGCAATATGTTCAAGTATTGGATTAAGTTAATATCCAGCTTCGTCTTGATTACGATTACTTTATCCACAGCCTTCGGGGCCGGTATCTATATAGAACCGGGCGCGTCTCTTACCTATGTTCGCATTTTCGAGGCTGAAACGCCCGGCAGGCCGCTCCGGATTATCAACATCAACCCGTCTCCAATGGTGTATGAAATATCGGTAGTGGCTGATGAGCATAGAGTTAAAGGCTATATCCCTCTGCCGGATACCACATGGGTGAGACCGGCAATTAATAATGTAAGGGTCGAGCCGTATGATACGCTCGAGGTCCCCATTATGATTTCGATACCCAACGACCCCGCCAACAACAACCGCGCATGGGTCTGCGAATTGTCCGTCGTGCAGAGCAAATGGGAAGAAGAAACCATCGAGAGCAGAGCCGGGACCCAATTACAGCTCGGTGCCCGCGCAACATGGCTCATAGAAACCCCGGCCATTTTCGAATTGCCGAACAAAGGCAAAGATCCGCTTTCCATATCGCCGTCCATTCAGCCTGTTCATTATAGCGAACAAACAGTTAACCAAGCCGAGCTTGATATAAAGATTCGCAACGACAGCGATGAAACTCACGAATACCACGTTCTCAGCTATATCCCCAACTGGGGCGATACAATCATGGGGAGAGTTCTCGACATTTTCCCCCTGACTATTGACGAAAATGATTGGATACCCGACCCACAGTGGATTAGGCCAAAACCGAAAGGTGTTCTTAAAAGAGCACCGGTCATCAAACTTGCACCCGGGGAAGTGGGCGAATATCCGGTATTAATCGATCTTCCGCCATCAGAGGAGCTTGGCAGAAGGAGATTCGAGGGCGTCATTTTGATTAAGCCCGATGACCAATTCGTGGGAAGTCGCTTCGTTCGCTTTATTATCAATCCAAGATACGAAGACGACTAAAAATCTTCGACTTTGTCGGCAAATGAAAGTCCTCCGAATTCCCTCGGAGGGCTTTTTTACTGCCGAATTCGTTTGACTTTTAACATTCCCGTTCATATTTTCATCACATAATTATGGGAATTATCAGAATTCATAACATGGCCTTCTATGGCTATCACGGCGTCACGCCCGCCGAGAAGGAAATCGGCAAGCGGTTCACAGTCGATGTCGAGTTGTCCGTCGATACTCATAAAGCCGCGGAAACCGACAATCTCGATTATACTGTAGATTACGAGGAAGTCTTCCGAGTTGTGAGCGATTTTATCACTAAAAACACTTTCCATCTTACTGAGACCGTCGCCGAGGGCATCGCCGATGAACTTGAAAAAGCCTTCCGTCAGGATGGCGTCAAAGTTCGTGTGCGAAAGAACAATCCCCCGTTTCCCGGGCATCTGGATTATATCGAAGTCGAGGTGACGCGCGGAAAGATATGACCGCTATTATTGTCATAGGCTCGAATTTGGGCGACAGAGTGGCCTATATGCTCTCCGCTGTCGAGGAGATGGGCCAGCTTGGCGAGATTATCGCCGTTAGCGGGTTATATTCGAGCGAGCCGGACGGATACGAGAATCAGGGCGATTTTCTCAATGCGGCCGTCCAGCTTGTAGTCGATTGCGGGCCGGAGCAACTTCTCGTCCGGCTGAAAGAAATCGAAACGAAGCTCGGTCGGAAGAAGTCGTTTCGCAACGCCCCGCGCGAGATTGACATCGATATTGCGCTGATTGGGGATATCATCCTCGACGGCGGGGAGCTTACTGTCCCGCATCGAGGCCTCGCCGAGCGCGATTTTTTCATCGCGCCGATTGCGGAAATTGCCCCCGATGCCCTCGATCCTCGCTCGCATCGAAAGTTGAGCGAACTTCGAGATAACTTCCCAGTTGCCATGAAGAAAATAATTTCACAATATAAAGACGAAAGATGGCAAGCCTTAATTACATAGCAGTCGAAGGGGTTATCGGCGCGGGCAAAACTACGTTGGCCACTGCGCTCGCCGAGCGATACGCCGGTCGCCTCGTTCTCGAACGCTTCGATGAGAATCCATTTCTGGCGGATTTCTATAAAAACCCCGCCCAGAACGCCTTTTCGACGCAGATATTCTTCCTGCTCGAGCGATACAGGCAACTCAGCCGCCTCCACGCTTTCGACCTCTTCCACGAGACAATCGTTGCAGACTATATTTTCGAGAAAGACAGCATCTTCGCGAATATCAATCTCTCGGAGCCGGAGTTGCGGCTTTATTGCGAAATAGAGCAATATCTTCATAGGGAAATACCACAGCCCAATCTGGTAATTTACCTGAAGGCCTCGCCGCCGACGCTGATGAGAAGAATCCGCAAACGCGGAAGGCCTTATGAGAAGAGAATCACCGAGAAATATATCGAGACGCTCGTGGCGGCTTATGAACATTTCTTTTTCCAATATGACGAAAGTGCCCTCTTGGTAATAAATTCAGACCGCCTCGACCTCGAAAATCCGGCTGTAATCGACGAGCTATTTTCGCGGCTCGCCGAGCCTGTTCGCGGCGCGGAGTTCTACAATCCCGATGAAACTCTCTGGGGGTAAGATGACTGACAAGCTCAATGTCCACAGCATTCTCGATTTCAAGAAACGCGGCGAGCAAATCGCCGCCTTGACGGCATACGACTATTCCACCGCGAAATTCCTCGACCGCGCGGGCATCGACCTGCTTTTGGTGGGCGATTCGATGAACATGGTCGTGTTCGGCGAGCCTTCGACGCTCACGCTCAGGCTGGAGGCGATTCTCCCTCATGTCCGGGCGGTGGCTTCGGCGGCAAAAAGAGCTTTCGTTGTGGGGGATTTGCCATTTATGAGCTACCAGCCCTCGGTGCGCGATGCCGTCATATCGTCGGGCGAAATGATTAGAGCTGGCGCGCAGGCGGTGAAACTCGAGGGCGGGCGCGCGTTTCGCGAGCATGTCGAGGCAATCACCGACGCGGGAATCCCCGTGATGGGACACCTCGGGATGACGCCGCAGTCTGTGCATAAATTCGGCGGATATCGCCTCATCGGCAAGGGAGAAATCGAGGCCGAGCGCCTTATCGACGCGGCGGTTGCGCTGGAGGATGCGGGCGTATTCTCGATAGTGCTCGAGAAAATTCCGGCGGATCTTTCGGCGAGAGTCGCGGAGTCCGTCGAGGTGCCCATTATCGGCATTGGCGCGGGCAAGCACTGCGACGGCCAGATTCTCGTCACGAACGATTTACTCGGCCTTTTCGACGAGTTTAAACCCAAATTCGTCAGGAGATACGCCCAACTTAACGAGATTATGATCGAATCCGTCGGCAATTATGTCTCGGACGTCAAAGATGGCAGTTTTCCGAGCGACGAAGAGAGCTATAAGTAAATGCGACACATGCCACGCCCGCCTTGTTTTGTTCAAACGGAATTTTTGCCGTCATTTCGACCCGCAGGGGAGAAATCTCGTCCTACGCAGAACTGTAAAGATTACTCGCTATCGCTCGAAATGACAGACTATGTAGCGCTACCATGAAAATATTCAACACTATCCCCAAAATTCGCGAGGCCCTGCGCGAGATAAGACGCGACGGCATGACCATCGGCTTCGTCCCCACGATGGGATTCTTGCATGAGGGGCATCTGTCGCTGATTCGCATCGCCAAAAGGCGCGCAGATGTCGTCGTAGTATCGATTTACGTCAACCCCATGCAGTTTTCCGCTGGCGAGGACCTCGCCGCATACCCGCGCGATTTCCGTAGGGACGAGACGCTGTGCGAAAACGAAGGCGTGAACTTCATCTTCTACCCGAACGACGAGGAAATATATCCCGACGGCTTCGCGACGCGAATTTCGGTCGAGGGGCTGAAAGAGCCGCTCTGCGGGCGTTCGCGGCCATCGCACTTCGATGGCGTGGCGACGGTCGTGGCGAAGCTCTTTAACATCGTCGAGCCGGATTTGGCGGTGTTCGGCAAGAAAGATTTTCAGCAACTCGCGATAATTCGGAGAATGACGCGCGATTTGGACTTTCCAATCGAGATTGTCGGCGGCGAGACAGTTCGCGAGCGCGACGGACTGGCGATGTCAAGCCGCAACAAATATCTGTCGCCCGCCGAGCGTGAGGTCGCGCCCACGCTCTATCGTGCCCTCCGCATGGCAAAACAGCGCATCGAGGATGGCGGTGCGGAGGATTCCGAGGCGGTTAAGCGCGTGATGCGCGCGCAAATCGAGTCAGCGGACGCGTTCGAAATCGACTACATCGAGATAGTCGATCCCGAGACACTCATTCCGGTGGCGAACCCGTCATCCCGAAAGGTGGTAATAGCCCTCGCCGTGAGGCTCGGCGCGGCAAGGCTCATCGACAATATCGAAGTGGGATTCTAACTTTTTGGGAGTTTTTCGCGCAACATCTGGCGAATTTTTTCGATTCCGGCGAGGTAAATTCCGAGGTTGCCGGATTCCTCCGCAGACACGATGTGCTGTGCGATTGTGAGATAGTCTCCGCGGACAATCGGTCCGGTCATGCCCTCGGGGAAGCCGAATTGCTCGAAGTTGCCAATCGCTTTTCGAGCGATAGACGCCGTCATCGCGATAGCGTTCTCTTGCGAAATTCCGCAGTTCTCCAGAAGTCCCCGGCATATTTCGAGTAGCGCGAAGCCCAAATTGGCGGAGATGCTTGCCGATAGGTGATACTTCGTCTTGCTCGCGCTGTCGATTTCCACGAAAATTCCGCCGATGTCGGCGACTATTTCCCGCGCGATGGGTTCGGCGGGCGAATCGCCCTCGCAACCGAAGAACAGCCCGGCGAATGGGTTCTCCGCCGATGGGACAATTCCGCCGAACGGGTGAATCGAATAGACCGCGCGGTCGAGTCCCGCCAGATGGAGCACCCGCGATGGCAAAATCCCGCTGGTGTGGAATAGAAACCTCGCGCGGAAATCGCCGGAATCGCCAAGCTCCTCGCAGACGCGCGCCACCTCGCCATCGGGCACCGTGAAGAACAGGACATCCGAGCGTCGCGCCAGCTTGAGCATGGTCTCGAATGCGCCGCAGGGCACGGCCTTCGCGGCGGTGTGCGCAGACTCGCTATCGATGTCGAAATAGCCGTGAACGCGCCATCCGCGCCTCGATAGTTCGCGCCCCATCGCCGTTCCTACGCGCCCCGCGCCCACGAAAGATATCTCGAGCGATTTCATCGCTATCCCCTGAAAATGGCAGAGCCGATTCGAAGGTGCGTCGCGCCCTCCTCGAGCGCTATGCGCCAGTCGTTGGTCATGCCCATCGAGACTATCGGGATGATAATGCCCAAATCGGATTGAATATGGTCTTGTAGCTCGCGAAGGCCGCGGAAAGTCCCTCGAATGAGGCTCTCGTCGTCGGTGAGCGGTGCCATGGTCATAAGGCCGAGCAGGTTGATATTTTCCAGCGGGAAGACTTTCGCAAAAAGCTCCCTCGCGCGCGGCGGCGTGAGACCGTATTTGCTGTCCTCGTCCGCGACGTTGACCTCGAGCAGTATCGACTGGACGATGCCGCGCTCGCCAGCGAGCCTGTCGATGCGCATCGCGAGCTTCTCCGAATCTACGGAGTGAATCAGGTCGAATGCGCCGACCGCCTTCGCCGCCTTGTTGCTCTGAAGATGGCCTATCATGTGCCAAGTGATGTCGCCCTCGAGGCGTGCCATCTTCTCCTCGGCATCCTGAATGCGGTTTTCGCCGAAGTCCTTGATGCCCGCAGAGTATGCCTCCGCGATGCCCTCCGCGCCGACATATTTGCTCGCGGCCACGACAGTAATCTCGCTCTCATTCCTGCCAATTTTGGCGCAGTGGGCGGATATCTCGTCGCGAAGTTTGCTTATGTTTTCTTTAATGTTCATGTTATATGTCGAAGATAACTCGCGCAGTGAACTCGCCGGATTCCGTGCGCTCCAGCGCGAGCTGGTGGAACGTCACGCCCTTGATTTCGCGGATAATCGCGCCCTCGGGAAGCTCCCGTTGACCGGCGATTTCCGCAACGATGAATTTATCGCTCAGCTCCCCGATTTGGACATCTTGCACGGCGAACCTGTCGAAAAGCACCAAGTCCAGTATCTCGCTCAAGAAATCTACGAGCAGTAAGTCCATCGCCGTGGAGCTTGCCGAGACTATGCGAACTGTCCTGCTCTCGACTTCCGAGCGGTCGAGCAGGATTTCGAGCATCCCCATCGCGGACGCGCGGAAAAGCTCCTCGGCACTGTCTGCCGTCACGGCGATTCCGATGTCCGCGTCGTGGTCGATTCGCTCGACGGAGAACGCCATCGGCTACTCCCTCTCCGCGCGCTTGGCCTCTTCCCAGAAGACATCCAGCGTCTCCAGCGGCGGCTTCGACAGCCCCTCCTCTTCGACGCGCCGCTCGACATGCTCGAACCTTCGGGCGAACTTCGCGATTGTCTTTCTGAGTGCCATCTCGGCGGAAATCTCCAAAAATCGGGCGAGATTGGTAATTGCGAACAGGAAGTCCCCAAGCTCGGACTCTATTTCCTCGGGGTCTTGGGAGACGAACGCTTTTTCCAGCTCGGCGAACTCCTCGCGCACTTTGCCCCATACCGGCTCGATTTCGTCCCAGTCGAAGCCTATCCGCGCGGCCTTCTCCTGAATTCGTTGGGCGACCAACAGCGACGGCATCGACAGCGGAAGCCCCTCCAGAAGGGACTTGCCCTTGCGCTTGGCCTTCTTCTCTTTTAGTTTGATTCGTTCCCACTCCTCGAGAACCTCGCCGGCGGTCTTGGCCTCGCCATCGCCGAAAACGTGCGGATGTCGGTTTATCAGCTTCTCGACGATGCCTGTCGAGACGTCGTCTATGTCGAATGCGCCGCGCTCGGCGGCCATGTGCGCATGGAAAACCACATGAAGCAGGACATCGCCAAGCTCCTCGCAGAGCGCGCTGTCATCGTGCGCCTCCAGCGCCTCGATGACCTCGAATGCCTCCTCGATGAGATACGGCTTGACGGAATCGTGCGTCTGGGCTTTGTCCCAAGGGCATCCGTCGTCCCCGCGAAGCTCATTCACTACAGAAACTAATTTATCGAAATCCAAGTGTTCGCTCATTTTGCTCCTATCAATCATCGATTAAAGATAGGGCATATCGGCGAAAAATCAAGTGGCGATGTTGCAGTTTTGGGAAGTAATGCGACATGTTTTTAGCTTGATTTCACGATGGGGGCGTCGGCGCGCGTAAACGCGCCCCGAGGCGGCCGGAGCAAGTTTATCCCTCGATGCGAAGTCATACAGCCGGCCGCCTCGTGCCTTCCTGCGATTTGAAAAATCGCAGGAAGGGCCGACGCCCCCGCGCGCGAGCGAAGCGTTGTCGAAGTTAGCTCGGCATAAATGCAACCTCAATTTTCGGTTATTGCTTGACGCGGAGGGCTTGAAAGCATATTTTTTGGTCATGGAGTTTCCAATAGCGGAAAATAAAACGCTGGTCGAGATTGCGCTCGCGGAGGACATCGGCGGCGGCGATGCGACATCGCTAGCGCTTGTGCCGGAGAGCGCACGCCTGTCAGCGCGGATTATCGCGAAGGGCGAGGGGATTCTCTGCGGAGGCCCGGCTGTCGAGCAGGTCTTCGCGCTCCTCGATGAGCGAGTCCGGGTAGGGCTTCTGCTTCCAGACGGCACGGCCGTTTTCCGCGGGGATGTAGTCGCCGAAATCGACGGCCCCGCGCGCTCCGTTCTCTCCGGCGAGAGGACGGCGATGAATTTCCTCTGCCGCCTCTCCGGAGTGGCAACAACCGCAAACGCATTCGCCGAGAGGCTCTCCGGCACGGCCTGCGAAGTTCTCGATACGCGGAAAACCACCCCCGGAATGCGCGCCGTCGAGAAATACGCCGTCGCCGTTGGAGGCGGCGGGAACCATCGCTTTGGGCTTTGGGACATGATTCTCGTCAAGGAGAACCACATCGCGTCTGCCGGAGGATTTCGGCATGCGCTGGAAAAGCTCTTCGGCGAAGGAGCGCCCGCGCTTCCCGTCGAGGTCGAGGTGCGAAACCTCGAGGAGCTTGAAATCGCGCTCGAATACCCGGTCGATAGAATAATGCTCGATAATTTCATTATTCCTCAAATCGAGAGAGCAATAGACTTGCGGACTTTGCACGGTGCCACTATTCCGTTCGAGGTTTCCGGCAACATCACGCTCGATAGTTGCCGGGCTATCGCCGAGACGGGCGTGGAGTTCATATCCAGCGGCGCGATGACGCATTCCGCACCCGCCATGGATTTCAGCATGATAGCGACAATTATTCACAGCCGGGATGAGGCGTTATGAACCGTAAGCTCGCGAAAATCCTCTATCGCCTGATTTATCTTGTCGCTCTGGCGGGCGGAATCATTGGCGGCGTGATGATTTTCGACAGGGTGCTCATGACCTCTTTCACGCGGGCGCGTGGTGTTCGCGAGATTCCCGATGTTGTCGGCATGTCCGAGAGCGAAGCGGCGACAATCTCTCGCGATAGCGGCTTCGACTTCATCGTCTCCCGACGAGAATACAGCGACTCAATCCCCGAGACTTTCGTCATTTCGCAGAGGCCCTCTCCAGGGACGATGGCCAAAAAAGGCAGGCGAGTCTCCGTTGTAATTTCACTAAGTTCTGAAATTTTCGAAATCCCTGAAGTGACGAACATCCACTATCGGCAGGCGCGGCTCGAACTGGACGCCATGAGCCTCATCGTAGGCGAGACGACTCGCGAGCATTGCGACACAATTCAACGGGACTTCGTCATCGCTACGAACCCGCCCATGGGCGCGCAAGCCGAAGCCGGCGACACTGTTGACCTCATAGTCTCGCTCGGTTCCGAGCGCGCTATCCTCGTCGTCCCGAATTTCATGGGGCAATCTATCGAGCAGGCGGAAAAAATAGCCAAAGAAGAAGGGCTTGAATTGATAATCAATTATCGAATTATTCCCACGATGCAGGCCAAAACTATATACAGACAAGCCCCCGAGCCCGGTGCGCGCGTCGAGCGCGGGAGTTCGATAACGGTTATTGCGGTGCAGGAGGGACGATGATAGAAAAATACGGGCTACTTTTGGCTAAATTGAGCGACGACAGAACAAGCGGCGCAGAGCAGTTGGTGGCGTCGGCTCTGGATATTATTCGCATGGCGGTCGGTGATGAGGGTGTTTCAGACAATGAGCTTGCCAACATCCTCGACGAGATTGTAGGAATTATCCGCACCAAATTCAATGAGCTTGCCCCGATGTCCGGATTGGCGACGAGTATTTCGGCTCTGTCGCGCGATAACCTCCGCGAGTCGGCGGGCGAGCTGGAGCGCGAGCTGAGGAAAAAAATTGCTATGGAAAGCTTATCGCTCGCACGCATAGGCGCGAATCTCATCCCTCAGAACTCCACCGTCACAACGATTAGCCACAGCGAAACCGTCCTAAACGTCCTCTCGAAAACTAAAGGCCTCGCGCGCGATTTTCATGTCATCGCGGCCATCTCCGAGCCGTCCGGCGAGGGGCGCATCACCGCCAAGTCCCTCGCGGACATGGGGATAGACGTCACACTCGTGCCCGACGGCGCAATTGGATACGCAGTCGAGCGCTCGAACATCGTCGTTGTAGGCGCCGATGCCGTTGCTGGAGAGTTTTTTATCAACAAAATAGGCACATTCCCGATGGCGCTCGCCGCAAAACACTTCAATGTTCCGTTCTATGTCTGCGCGAGGCTGGACAAATTCACGCCCTCGCGAAATCTACCTAAATCGCGGAGAGTCTTCGGGCCGGAAGAGCTTAAGCCGCCCGAGTCAAAGCTCATTACCGCGCAGGCACCGCTTTTCGAGAGAATACCGCTATCGCTTGTCGAAGGCATAGTCACGGAGAGCGGCATAGTCAAGCCACACGGAAACCGCATCGAAATTCCGGAGATCGCGGATGCTTAGGGCCGTCCTCTGGGACCTCGACGGCACAATTCTCGACACGACGGAGCTTATACTAAGCTCCTATCGTCATGCATTTGCGAAGATTCTTCGCAGAGAAATCTCCGATGATTCTGCGCTGGCCAATTTCGGCGAACCTCTCGCGAACGTTATGAGCAAATACTCGATCGAGCGTGCGGAGGAGCTTATGCAATGCTATCGCGAGCACAATCACAAGCATCACGACAAGCAAATTCGGCCGTTCGCGGGCATCCACGACGCGCTGGCAAACCTCGCGCGGCGGGGATATCGTCAGGCCGTCGTCACGAGCAAGACGGAGTGGCTTTCGCTCCAAGGACTTAAGCTCTTCGGCCTCGACGGCTTTTTCGAAGAGGTAGTCGGCTTTGAGTCAACGAGCGAGCATAAACCATCGTCCGCGCCAGCTTTAGAGGCGCTTAAGCGGCTTGGCTTTGCGCCCGAACAGTCCGTTTTCGTGGGGGATTCACTTGCGGACTGCCTCTGCGCAAAATCGGCGAAAATTCCCTTTCTTTTCGCCGAATGGGGGCCGAACCCATGCGCCCTCGGCGATGAGAGGGCGGACTTTTATTTGAAAGACCCCAGAGATATTCTGCACGTCCTTCCGGAGAAGGGCGCAATTTTTTAGCGTTCAAGGAAAAGTATGCGCAAATTATTCGTAATAATGGGGATTGTCGCGTTCTTTTCGGCCTGTGAAAAGTCCAGCTCGCCCGATGTTGACGTCACCGATGTATTAATCTCGACCGATTGGCTCGCTATTACCGACTCGGAGACAGTCACGATTTCCGCGAGGACTTTCGACGGCGGAACTTCCGTGAATGCGCCAATCATTTGGAAAACATCGGATGCACAGGTGGCGACGGTGAGCGGCGGCGCGGTGTCCGGCAGGGGCGATGGCGTTGCGCTCATCACGGCGGAGGCCGGAGGCGTCGAGTCCGAGCCGTGCAGTGTCCATGTTGCAGGCGAGTGGATTGTTTATTCCGGCGCAGAGAGCCTTAGAATGATTACCCCCGACAACACGCGCGATATGGCCGTCCCCGGGACTTTTCCCGCGGAACTGCCCATCCTCCGTCTCCCTACTGGTATTGTCTATGCCGGTGCGGCGGATATTACTCCATATAGTTATCTATTGTTCCGCCCGTTCGACGGAGATTCCACCGAGAGGGTTTTTGCTGATCGTATCGAGCCAATTCGCGACATCAGACGGTCGCCATCGGGGAATATTCTTCTGTCGAAGTTCGGCGGCAACGCAATTTACTCATTCCCTTCGGCGAGAGGCCTCTCCGGCGAAATCGACGACTACATCGCCCTCGCATTCGATGGCGTGGATATTCGCGAGTTCGACGTCTCTCCATCGGGCGGATATATCGTCGATGCGACTACGCCCGTTGGGCCGCGAATGCTTTTTCTCTCGGCGACGGGCGCGCCGCTGGACACCCTCATCACCACGAACGGCAGGTGCCCGCGTTTCAGCCCGGATGGTTCGAAAGTCGCTTATGGAAGCTCCGCGCGCCTCTGGATTGCCGATGTCGCTACGCTTGTGCGGTCGGAGCTATTGTCGGAGGGGTTGGCAATCGAGGGATTGAGTTGGTCGCCGGACGGCGCACGAATCGCAATCTGCGTCCGCAATCCATTGGGGAAATATGACCTTTGGATAGGGAACACCACGACCGGCGCAACACAGAGGCTCACCAACGCCGAACCTGCGGACAAGAGATACTTCCCGCATTGGGCCGATTAACAGCTTCCCTTCATCTTCTCGATGAACGCGTTTAGATCCTCAGAGCGATTGAATTCGAGAGAGTGGAACTTGCAACCTTTGCGAGTGCAAATTTTAAGATTCCCTGCGTTTTTCGCATCGAGGCGAACCCGCGGCGCTTTGCAATAGCAAGTATCGATAATGGGCAGTTCATCTCCGCAGTGCGGGCAGAAGAACCTCACTACATCGCCGGGCAGGAGGTTTGGCTCATCCGGCTCGATGCACTTGTAATCATCGTAGAACGCAGACAGAAAAATCTCTCCGCGCACGCCTTCCTTATCGACGATGAGATACAGCGACGGCTTATTTCTCACCGGATGATCTTCATCCAGAAGGGATTTGCCGCATTTGGGATTGGGGCAACAAACTTCTAAATAAAACAATCTCATCTCTATTGCCTCCAATCGTTAGGGGTTGTTATATCAATGATATTCGAATAACGGGCGGATGCAAGTTTTTAATATGATTCTCGCAGAGCCTGCCACTTTTTTTTCAATAAATTGCTCGCGAATGCAAAAACACCTCGACAAACGGCGATTTCAATTTATTTTATTAAATCGCATGTCCGGTTTCAATATTGGAAGGAGAGTCGCATGATAGTTAGTGCAATCGCAGTCCTCGCCTATGTCGCTATGATTGTCACCATTGGCGTAATGGGTTTGAAAAAGACACATTCGTTCTCGGATTTCTTTCTCGGCGGGCGGGATGTAGGCCCTTGGTTGACTGCGTTCACATACGGCACGGCCTACTTCTCGGCGGTGCTTTTCATCGGCTTTGCCGGCAAGATTGGCTATGGTTTCGGGTTGTCCGCGATTTGGGTGGCAATCGGCAACACCCTTGTAGGCACTTTCCTCGTGTGGCTTCTTATGGGCAAGCGAATTAAGCGCGAGACGAGCCGGCTCGGAGTTTACACCATGCCGGAGTATCTCGAGGCGCGATACGATTGTTCTTTCCTCAAGTTCTACTCCGCCGTCGCGATTTTCGTTTTCATGATACCCTACACCGCGGCAGTCTTCATGGGGCTGTCCTACCTTTTCGAGGCGAACTTCCGCCTGCCATACTGGTCGGTTCTGGCGTTCATGGGAGTATTTACTGCGGTGTATCTGGTCTTGGGCGGCTATAAGTCCATGACAATGATAGACTTAATTTTCGGGCTAATCATGATTGTCGGCGTGACGGTGCTTTTGGCAAGCTCGATACACAAAGGCGGCGGCATCGCAGGAATAGTCGAGCAACTTCGCGCGGTTCATCCCGATCTTGCAGGTCCGGTAGGCCCGCCAGGGCTATGGCCTCTGCTATCGCTCGTGATATTGACGAGCCTCGCGCCGTTCGCCATGCCGCAACTTATACAGAAATTCTACGCCATCCGCGATGACCGCTCGGTGAAAATCGGCATGTTCGCATCGACATTTTTCGCGCTGTTGGTCACGGGCACGGCGTATTTCACCGGCTCTCTTACGAGAATCTTTCTCAATCCTGAATCGAACCCGCAGGCATTCACCGAGATTGGCGCTCCGGACTTCGATGCGCTGATGCCGGAGCTTTTGTCCTCCGTTATCCCGCAAGCCCTCTCGGTCATTATACTTCTGCTAATTCTCTCCGCGTCGATGTCCACATTGGCCGCGCTGGTTCTCATCTCCAGCTCGACAATCGTGAAAGACTTATACGGCGGCATCGCCCACGAACGCGCCGACGCACGAAGGAGCCTCGTCCGCTTCCTCGGCGGCGGAAGGCGCGCATCCGATAAGCGGCTTACAATACTCATGCGCATTATGAGCGCGGTATTCGTGTTTATTTCGGTCGCGCTGGCGCTAATGCGCCCGGCGGTCATCGTGACGATTCTATCGATTTCGTGGGGCGCGATTGCCTCGGTGTTCCTCGGCCCGTTCATCTGGGGGATGCTCACCAAGCGCGCGTGCAAAACCGGCGCGATAGTTTCCAGCGTCGCAGGCCTTGGAACTTGCATGGTGCTGTTCTTCGTTTGGGGAGGCCCGCGTGCGGCGGAGGCCGGCGCGGTGGGGATGCTCGTTTCGCTTTTCCTCGGACTGCTTCTCGTGCCGTTCGGGCGGCTGAAGAAGGCATAGAGCGCCCCTACTCCTCAATAAAATCTATCCCCTCTGGCGCCTCGTTGCACGTTTCGTCGAGAGTATTTATCGAGTGAGTCGCGAGAGCCTTATATCCCATAAACCTTGCGGAAATGGAATCCGTAAATCGCCAAAGTGACGGCTATCGGCAACGAACGCGGGCATCGCAACATCGACCAGAGAAGAAGCCTCCAGTAATGCGTTCTGCCCTTGCCCACAACGCCTATTAGCCAGACCGATTTCACCAGTGCTTTCATTTCGCGGAATTTAATCTTGAAGTGCTTGTTTTTTGGGGGGTTGTAATTGCGTAATAGGTTTTTCACGCGCGCGTAAAAATTCTTTGGCGTGTAAAGGGATTTTATCACGTTGTTATAGCCGTTAAGTAGTTCGTCAGAGTCCATCTTCGGGACAAAATCCATCGCCGTGTCGGTGTTGTTGCCCGACCAGTTTTGCAGAAGACGGTTTTCCTTTTCGAGGCGTTTATGAAGCTCCGTGCCTTTGGGGGCTTTGAGCAAACCGACCATCGCAGTGACGATTCCACTGCTCTGGATGAACTCGGACATTCTCTCGAAAATATTCGGGGGATCGCTATCAAACCCGAGAATAAAGCCGCCTTGCACCTGTATTCCGAGGCTCTGAATTTTCTTGACGCACGCGAGCAAATCTCTGTTGTTGTTTTGGAACTTGCCGCATTCGGTGAGGCAATTCTCATCCGGCGTCTCGATTCCAACAAACACAGTATTGAAACCGGCTGTCACCATCATCCTAATAAGCTCTTCGTCGTCGGCGAGGTCGATGGAGGCCTGCGTATTGAACTCGAAGGGATGCTTTCTCTTTATCATCCATTGTGTAATCGCGGGGAGGATTTTATTTTTCAGGACTTTCTTGTTGCCGATGAAATTATCATCGACGAAGAACACGCCGCCGCGCCATCCGGAGGCGTATATGCTCTCGAGTTCCCTCACTACCTGACCGGCGGTTTTTGAGCGAAGTTTATGTCCGAACAGCTTGGTGACATCGCAGAATTCGCAGTTGAAAGGACAACCGCGGGTGTATTGAATGGCCATAGAATTGTATTTACTTTTTCTCTTGATGAGATTCCACGAGGGCACGGGAGTTGTCGATAGGTCGGCCTTTTCATCGGAGAGATAGATTTTTTTAGGACATCCGTTCTCGATATCTTTGATGAAAAGCGGCAAAGTAATTTCCGCCTCCCCGAGAACGAGGTGATCGACCTCATCGTATTCTTCGTGCGTCGATGTGAAAAGCGGGCCGCCGGCGACAGTCTTCACGCCGAGGCTCTTGCATCGGGCGATAACCTCTTTTGCCGACTCGCTTTGGACAGACATCGCGCTTATGAAGACAAAATCCGCCCACGCTATATCTTTGTCGGTGAGTTTGGACACTGTCATATCGCAGAGTTTTTTCTCCCAGTTTTCGGGGAGGATAGATGAAACTGTCAGAAGTCCCAGCGGTGGGCTTGATGCTTTTCTCGATACAAACTTGAGGGCATATCTGAAGTCCCAGAAGGTCTCTGGGTTTTCGGGGTAAACAAGTAATATTTTCACGGATTTCTTTCTGGGCTTATATATAAAGGCGATCCCGCCTTGGAAGCTCCAATGAATTTAACTTTTCTTATTCATATTTAATTATAATAAAAAATTTTGATATTACAAGAAATTTATTGAAATAAACTTCGATAATAAACAAGGTGAGACGGCCCCGCCCTTGACTCTCTATCCCTCATTCCTCCAAAAACTCTATACCCTTCGGCACCTCGATTTTCACGCCGGTGTCGTGGAGGGAGACGATATATAAGGTTATGTGATAAAGGTTTGTTCACCAGTTTGTTTCGTTATTCTTTCCCCGGAGCGGGTATATCGAGTTCCCTGCAGATTATTGTCACAAGAATATCCTTGATTTCATTGTGTCTCGGCAAAGCCGCACCAAGCTGTGCGACAGGGTTCCAGATTAAGGTATGCTTCTTGCCCTCACGCGAAACAACACAGCCGTGCCTGCGAAGGTGCTTAAGAACCTGATTTCTTTTCAAACCGCGACCTCGACGGGCGCAACCGGCGCGATTGATTTCCACGGAACCGGCAGATTGCGGCTTCTGTATTCGGACACAAGCTCTTCTATCGCTGTAAGTATCTCTTCGACTGTTTCTTCGACGGTGTTTCCCTGTCCGGTGGCACCGGGCAGTTCGGCGGCGAACCCCGCATATCCGTCGTCCAATTTGTAAATTATCGGGTTTATTGCGTGCATGTCATACACCCTCGGAAGTTGTTCCAATGAATACTCAACAATTTAAGTATAATTCACAGGAGTTTGTTGTCAAGTATGCAGTCCCCTTCACTCCTCAATAAATTCTATACCCTCCGGCACCTCGATTTTCGCGCCGGTGTCGTGGAGGGCGATTTTGTCGAAGCGGATTTCCGTGATGTATCCGAAGATATCCTCCCAGCGGATGCGCGAGGGGATGTAGTTCTCATCGAGCGTCGCCGTGAAAGCGACGACATTGCCCTCGCCGCCTGTGCCGTCGAGGCGAAAGCCGCCCTTCACGGGCGCGATGCTCACGACAAAATCGCGCTCCAAATCGGCAATCAGCACGGCGATGTCGGCGTATGCGAAGCTCTCCATATCCCGCACCGTGCCGACATCCGAGCCGGTGGTGAATGTCCAGAGCCTTCCGCCCTGGAAGACAATCAGTTCCGCGCCGGTCTCGAAAATGGCATCGGGCTTGCGAACGATAATTTTGCCGGACTCGGCCAGCGTGTCGATTGGGGAGATTGACAGTTGCGTTATCTCCGCGGAGAAGAAAGCTCGGTCTTCCCATGCCTCGACCAGCTTGTCCGTGCCGGATACTGCCGTGCATGCGCTCAACGCGAAGAGGACGGCAAAAATGGTGATTGTTTTTTTCATGTCGATTTTCGGGCAATAGGTTTTAAGTTATTGGTTTTATGCGCTTGCGAATCGCAATCAACCATTTAACCAATTCAAATAATATAAATAAAACTCCGCAATGGCACAAATTATTAAAGCACCCGCGAAGATAAATATCTTTCTTCAAATCCTCGGCGACCGCGAGGACGGCTTCACCGAGATAATCAGCCTCATGCAGGCCGTCTCGCTCTATGATACAATTCGCGTCCAGCGCGCTGAGCGCGGTCTCGAATTATCATCGAACGAGCCGTCGCTACCTTTGGATAGTAGCAATACCGTTGCCAAAGCGTGGGCGGTGATGTGCGCGGCGGTGGGGAAAGAACTCGGCGCGAAAATCGACATCGGCAAAAAAATCCCGATGCAGAGCGGCCTCGGCGGCGGAAGCTCCGATGCGGCAGGGGCGATGATAGGCATCGCCCGCGAGTGGGGACTGAAAATCGACCGCGAGACGATGAAACAGCTGGGCGCGGCAGTAGGAAGCGATGTCCCGTTTTTTTTCGGTGGCGGGTCAAGTCTCGTCGAGGGGCGCGGCGAAATAGTCACGGACATCGCGGTGCCGACAGATTATGCGCTCCTTCTCGTTAAGCCGCCTTTTGGCATCTCCACGAAAGATGCTTATCGCCGGGCCAAAAATGGCTTGACAGTCGGCAATAAGAAGCGTATTTTAAACTATTTGCATCAACTGACGAGCATTTCGAAACTCGTCGAGTTGGGCAACGCCCTCGAACGGCCGTTTTTCGAGGCTCATCCGGGGGCGATGGAGATAAAGAAAAAGCTTCTTCGTGCCGGAGCTGTCGCGACAGCGCTCTCCGGTAGCGGGAGTTGCTTCTTCGGTGTGTTCGAGAATATCGATACTGCCGAGATTGCCAAAGGTAAGTTTAAAGAATTCTGGCGCGAGACGGCTCTGCCGGCCAAAATGCCGGAAATTTGAATACACTGGGGTGTCGGCAAGCGGTTAAGCCAACGGGTTTTGGACCCGTCACTCGGAGGTTCGAATCCTCCCACCCCAGAGTTTAGGTGTTAGGTTTTTGAATAGTAGCGGGCGAGGTTGCCTCGCCTGCGCCAAATAGCCCGACTACTCATTAAGGAACGAAGAGATGAAAAACCTCAAGCTTATTGTCGGAAGATCGAACCCGAAGCTCGGAGACGATATCGCAAGACACCTCGGAATCGAGCCGTGCAAAATTCTGCTCGAAAATTTCGCCGATGGTGAGATACGCTTCAAAATCGGCGAGGATATTCGCGGCAACGATGTCTTCATCGTTCAATCTACATTCCCTAACGCCGACAATATCCTCGAGCTATTGCTTATGATTGACGCCGCCAAACGCGCCAGCGCTCAAAGAGTGACGGCCGTTATTCCCTATTTCGGATATGCCCGTCAAGACCGTAAGGACCAGCCCCGCGTGCCGATAACGAGCAAGCTCATCGCAAATCTCATCGTTAGCGCCGGCGCGGACAGGGTTCTCACGATGGACCTCCACGCCGCCCAAATTCAAGGCTTCTTCGATATTCCTACAGACCAGCTCGTCTCGGACAACCTGTTCAAGCACCACATCGAGACGGACATATTCGGGAGATTCGACTGCCCTGCGCACGATAATTTCGTGATAGTCAGCCCAGACATCGGCGGAGTCAAGCGTGTGGAGAACATCGCATCGCGCCTCGATTTGCCCATTGCGGTGATTTACAAGAAACGCAAGAAGGTCTCCGGCGAGGCGCAAGCGCTTAAAATAGTCGGCGAAGTCGCAGGGAAGAATGTTATCATCCTCGATGACATAATCGACACCGCCGGAACGATGAAGCAGGCATGTCTTAAGCTCAAGGACGAAGGTTGCGAGAAGATTTTCGTGTGCGCAACACACCCGCTCCTCTCCGGCCCTGCGATGGAGCGCCTTGACAGCTCGAGAATCGAAGGCCTGACAATTACCAATACTATACCACTACCCATGACTAAGAACCGCGACTATATTAATGTAATCGAGACGGGGCGTTTTTTCGCCATGGCGATTCATCACATTCACTTTGAAAAATCTGTGTCCGTCCTCCTATACGAGGACAACTCGCTCGACCTTTGGGATCATTAAGGACGGCCAATAAAGACGAAGCAGTATAAATTTTGAAAATGAACACAAACAAGGAGAGATAATGAAAATACTGACACTCAAAGCAAACAGACGCGAGGAAGTCGGGAAAGGCGAATCCAGAAGGATGCGCTATACCGGTGCCGTGCCGGGGGTTCTCTACGGCCGGAACTTGGAACCGACATTTTTGAAGTTCAACGAACACGATCTCAAGCAATTCCTCCAAAAAAGCGGAGAGCATGGCATGTTTCAGCTTCAGGTGGAAGAGAACAAGCCTGTCCTCACAGTCTTGGCCGAAGTGCAACACCATCCCGTCACCGACAAAATTCTGCATATCGACTTCAAGCAGATACCGACAGATCAGCCGGTCGAGCTTAAGGTTCCTTTGGAATTCGTCGGCGATTCGCCCGGTGTTCAAGGCGGAGGGCTGTTTATGCCGAGGCTATATGAGCTGGATATTAAGGCTATGCCGGATAATGTCCCAGACTCCATAAGAGTCGATATTTCCGGTCTCGACTTCGATAATGTCATCCATATTAGCGATGTTGAAGTGCCCGAAGATATCGAGGTTCTTCACGAGGATAGTCAGACGGTTGCGACTGTCATCAAACCTCGCGGACTTGGTGCCGAAGAGGAAGGCGAAGAGGTTGAGGGCGAGGAAGTCGAAGGCGAAGAGGCTGAAGGCGAAGGCGAGGCTGAAGAGTCCGCCGAATAAAGCTTTCACCGGAGGGATACATGAATTACAAGGCAGTTCTACTTCTATGCTGTTTCATTCCGCTGGCAATTGTCGGGCAAGCCCGAATCGACCCGCAAACACTGTCGCCGGAAATGCAACAGCAATACGAGCGCTATTTGCGCCAGCGTCAAACACCGATGGTCAGCGAGGAACTGCCGGCATACGAAACCCCTCCAATTTTCGATCCCCAAGACACGCTACTTTTCGAGCTTGAGGAGTTCCGAATTAGAGAGGTCGTCGATGAGGTCGAGGAGGAGTTCTTCTTCGACCGCGTAATCATCGACGGCGATACGGTTCAGAGTATCCGCAAGGCTATGCCCCGAGATCTTAAGTTCTTTGGCTCGGAGTTTTTCGCGCCGAGAAGAGAGAAGACCATCACCGCGGCACCGGTCTCGGACGATTATGTGCTCGGCATAGGGGACAATATTCTGGTAAGCCTCTGGGAAAGCGTCGATTACGAGTATAATTTGACTGTCGATAGAGAGGGCAAGATATTCATTCCGCGCGCCGGAACGGTGTCCGTTTACGGTCTCAACCTCGATTCGGCCCGCCGGGCGATAAGAAAAGCGCTCGAGGGGATATACTCGGATTTCCAACTCGACGTCACAATCGCGAGAATGGGCGGATCGACCGTGTTTGTCGTTGGCGAGGCCGCTAACCCCGGAACTTACAACCTCCCAGGAATGGCTCATGTCATCGAGGCGCTGGTGTTGGCCGGCGGCCCCAATGAGTTCGGTTCCTACCGCAACATTCAGGTCTATCGCGGGGGAAGGCTCGTATCGAGGTTCGACTTGTATGAGTTCCTTCTCGAAGGGAAGACCAAGGGCGGCGTCCAGCTTTCCAGCGGCGATGTTGTTGTCGTTCCGCGTCTCGGTCCGACGGTCAAAGTCCGCGGGAAGGTTCGAAGGCCGGCTATTTATGAAATTACCGACTCGACGACTTTCGAGCAACTTCTCGATTTGGCCGGCGGCGCGCTTCCCGAGGCGAACATCAAAGCCGGCATGATAGACAGGGTCGAGCGCGGAAGTCATCGAATACTCACCGTGGACTTTTCCGATTCCACCGCAAACAAGGGCTTTGCCCGCGGCGGCGATGATGTCTCGTTCTTTCCAATCGAGACGTATCGATATGATATTGTCTCGCTCCAAGGTCAGGTGGCTCAGCCCGGAGCATACGGCCTTCATCAGAATATGAAAGTCTCCGACCTCATCGATGGCGGAAGACAGCTTCTTCCCGAGGCATATCGCGAGCGCGCCGACCTGGTGCGCTTTCTTCCGGACAGAACGAGGGAGATTATCTCGCTTAACATCGAACGCATTATCGCCAACCCCGGTAGCGAAGAGGATGTCATTCTGCAAAATGAAGATTTGGTGGTAATATATAGCATCTGGGACGTGACGGACAGGGAGTTCGTGTCGATATACGGTGCCGTGCGGCGGCCGGGAGAGTTCGAACTCTTCAAAAACATGCGCGTCTCCGACCTCATATTCGAGTCCGGGGGATTCACGCCAAGCGCATACGATGTGAAAGCCGAACTTGCGAGAGTTCGGCCCGGCGAGCGGACGCAGACCATCCATGTCGATCTCGTCGATGTGCTCGAAAACCCTTTCGGTCCGGCGGATTTGATGCTTGAGCCATATGACATACTTTTTATTCGCCATGTTCCCGGCTGGAAGTTGCAAGATGTTGTGACAATAGTAGGCGAAGTGGAATTCCCCGGGAAATACGCCCTCGATAGGCAGAACGAGCGCCTCTCCGACCTCATTCAACGCGCGGGCGGGTTTACCGATGAAGCATTCATCGAGGGCGCGGTTTTCGTTCGCCCTCGCCTCGCCGACGAAATCAAAAATAGAAACCTCCACTCAATCGTTCGGCAAACACAGGAGGCCGTCCTCGATACGGCCGGAGATATTGTCACATCACCGTTTTTATTTTCATATACCCCAGACCAGATAGCGCGGATTATCATCGATTTGGACAGAGTAGTGGCCGGCCGTTTCGAAGATGATATTGTTCTCGAAGACGGCGACTCGATATTTATTCCCACAACGCCGACCGGCGTTAATGTTATCGGTATGGTTGCATCGAACGGCACTATTCGCTGGGTTCGAGGCAAGCGGTTGAATTATTACATAGACCGAGCGGGAGGGCTTACGAGAAACGCCGACGCTAAAGGCATTCGTATTGTCAAGGCAAACGGCAAAGTGGTCAAGGCATCCCTGCGCACTGGCAACATTGAGCCGGGAGACGCAATTATCGTCCCGCAGAGAATCAAGCGGGAGACTGATTGGATGAAAACTTTGGGCGAAACTGTCTCAATAGTCAGCGGCCTTGCGACTACAATCTACATTCTACTGAGGCTATAAAATGGCACTCCCAGAGGAGATGAATTCCCGTTTCAGTCACTATTTGAGATTACTCATCCGGCGCAGAAGATTGTTCTATCTTGCAATAGGCCTGCCGCTTCTTTTTACAATTTTATTTACTACAATTGCCAGCCCAACTTATAAGGCCACGGGAAAACTGCTCCCCACCTCGGATGCATCGCAAATGGGTGTTATCGGGATTTTGACGGGATTCTTCGGCTCGAGGGGAACTCCCGCAGTCGATGGCGCGCCAAGCTCATTTCTGTATGTCGATATCCTTTATTCGAGAAGCGTCGTCGAGAGCGTTCTCGAGCATGAGGTCGAGTTCATCGACAAGCGCGGAAGAACACAAAAAGGGAAGCTTCGTGAACTGCTCGAATATTCATACGGGACAAAAGGGTTCGAGGACTTCCTCGGCAATAACTCCGCCAAATCGAACTTCGAGAACGGCGTAATCACTCTGACCTCAATCGCCAAAGACCCAAATCTCGCGGCAATTCTCCTCAATACGTGGATAGAGAAGTTGGACGAGTTCAACCGAAGTGTCCGAATTACACAAGCAAGCGAAAACCTCAAGTATCTCGAACAACGGCTCGAAGACAGCAAGGAGGAGCTTGACATTGCTCGAGATTCGCTCGTGGAATTTCTCGAAGCCAATCGAGGCTATCCCAGAGCCGCAACCCCGAGGGTCGAGGCGGAGGTTCGCAGATTAACAGCTAAGCGCGAAATGAAGGAACAGGTCTATCAGCTACTTATGCAGGAACAGGAGGTGGCCGCTCTCAACAAGCAGAAGACCACGCCGGTTGTTTCTGTGCTCGATTCGGCGTCTCCGCCTACGGAGAAAGACGGCCCCAAGAGGATTCCTGTGTTCTTAGTCTCGTTGATTTTCGCTTTTGTTGTTCTCCTTCTTTCTTTGTCGATACTCGAGGCGAACGATCCCACACCACAAACCCCCGTAGTCAGTTGGAATGAGCTAATCTCCGCCCTCCGCGCCGACGGACGCGCCCTCGCAAACGTGCTACGGAGGAAGCGTTGAGCGATAAGGCCGCAAGCTCACGCGGCTCCGCCGCTTCCTCGGCGGGGCATTGGCCGACAGTGATATTTGTCTTAATATGGTCGCTAATAGGGGCTTATATCGCCGTATATTTTAATCTTCGTATTGCATTGCCTTTTTTCGCCGTCACCGGCGCTTTGTTGTTGATCCTTCCGTTTAAGACAGTATTCCTTGCCGTCGTTGGATTTGGAATAGCACACAATCCAACGTATCTTAATGTCTTCGTAATCTCTATCGGTGGGTTTAATGCTTGGTTTATAGAATTGTTCATGATATTTATGGTGGCAGTAATAGTTATCGAGCTTGTCACTAAGCGCCTGAAAATCGAGACATCGCCTATGTTCTATGTCATCGGATTGTTTCTTATCTCGACACTGATTCAAACTGCTCGAGGGTTTGCATACGGCTACGACATAAGTGCTGTCCGCACATCGCTTCGTAACGCCATCTATCCGATATTAATTGTGCCTTGCGCTTTATACTTTGGCTCGGGGGGCAAGACAAGAAAGTTTATCGGAGCTTTGCTATTAGGTTGGATTGGCGCGCTTATAGTGTTCTTCCTTATGTATTTCGGTATTTTCTCGAAAGGCGGGGTGTCCGGATTCGGAAGGCTTATGTGGCCGCCAACCCAGAACATCATGCTTTTTCTGCCGATGCTCCTCGTCCTCTTGAGCGACGCTGATACCAAATTTCGCGAGAACATGGTGTATTGGGCGATTATGCTCGTATCTGTCGCTGTGCTCATAGCGATGCAGACTCGCTATGTGTATGCGATTGTCTCTATTCAAATTGCTATGATGATAGTCATCATAGGCTTAACCCGACCGAGGGGTCAGCGATTGATATTTGTGCTGAAAATCACGGTAAGTCTTTTGGCGGCAATGCTCGTAGGCGTCATCATCTTGAGGATTATTCGTGGCGAGGGCTTTAATCTATTTATTCACAACGTTGTCACAAGGGCGCTCTCCCTCTTCGAATGGCGAAAAGATGTGTCCATCGCCTCTCGAAGGCACCAGATTCTCGAGTCTATTAAACTCGTCCAAGATAATTGGATTATTGGACAGGGCGTTGGCGTCAAGTGGCATTCGCTATTTTCGTGGGGCGAATCGCGCATAGACAGCGCGATATTCATGGTGCTCGGACATCAGGGGCTGGTCGGCATCGTGCTCTTCTTTGCGATTTTTGCCCTCTGGTTTCAAAGAGGTGTTTACCTTCTCCTCAACCATAGTTCAATTGAGAACCCATTGGTTAGAGCTTTTTCAATTGCACAGCCTGTTTATGTTTTCGCTGTTGTTGCCAACACGGTAGGCTCTGCGGCGGCATACGTCCTTCCCGCGAACTCAATTTTGATTATCTGTTCGGCGATGATTTCCGAAAAAATATATCGAGAGCACAGAAAAACCAAATTCATCCCGAAAGAATTCTAATTGAGCACTGACGGCGCGAAAACCCGTTCGTCCGAAGAGTTGCGCTCGGCCGCTATCGTCGGCGGCAAGGCGATGGTATTCGGCAAGCTTTTCAACCAGCTCATCAGCTTTGGCGTTGTATGGGTGCAGGCGCATTTCCTCCCCGTATGGGCGTATGGAATTTTCGGTCTCTTCATCGGAACCGTCCACTACATCAATACCCTCGGCAACGCCGGAACCGGCGAGGTCGCACGAAGGTTCATTCCGGAGTTCACCGAGAAGGGCGACACGCACTCCATCGCGAGGTCTGTCCGCGGACTTGTTGTTATCAGATTTATAGTCTCCGCGGCGGTTCTCCTTCTAATCCTCGCTTTCTACGACACAATTGGGCCGTTTCTGAAAATCGGCGAATACAAGGCGCTTTTTGCCTTCTTCGCTTTCGGAATAATTTTCACCCTCGAGAGCCACATGATGTTCAATGTGTATTGGGCGCTCTTGAGGCAACCGCGATATATCGTTGTATTCACTGCATATAACATATTTAGGCTCGTCGCTTTCTATTTAGTTTTGAGTGTGGGGGGCGGTTTGGTCGGTGCTCTCGCAGTAGATGCGGTGAGCTATCTTCTTCTGTTCTCAGGACTCTATCTGCCGTTCATAGCCGAGTTCGACATCAACGCTCCGAAAGTCCAGCCTATTCCGCTCAAGCGCATGGCTCGATATGGCCTCTTCATGTATTCGAGCAACCTTGGGCACATATTTTTCAACACGACCACCGACCTCTATGTTATCTCCGCCATGCTGGACAAATACGAGCTTGGGCTATATGCCTTCGCCGTCACGCTGGGGCAGGCCGCGATGAAATGGATGCCCGACAAACTCATTGGCTCGGTGATAGAGACCGTCACATACCGCAATTACACACGCGAGGGAGACTCGGGAATTCTTCCGAGATATTTCTCGAAAGTCCTTACCGTGCAGGCCTTCTTCGCGGTGCCTACGGCGGTCTTCTTAGTGACTTTCGCCGAGCCTCTCATCGCGAATATCTTCGATGAGAAGTTCATTCCGGCGGCGGGCATTTGCGGGGGACTCGCCGTGGTGTTCACAATCGCCGCGATGAAATTCCCGCTTAATCTCGTCGCGACATCGCTCGAGAGGACGCGCCTCCTGTTCGTCTCGCAGACAATTTTCGCGATATACAATCTTGCGGCGGATATTATCCTCATCCCGATTTTGGGCCTCTGGGGGGCTGTAATCGCGACCGGCACTTCGTTTTTATTTATGGTGGTCTCGATTTGGATTATCCTCGCCCGGAGCGTTCGCCTGCCGGTAGAGATTGGCTCAATATTGAAAATTCTCGCCAATTCGGCTATTATGGGATTGTGGTTCTATTTCATGGCTGGGCAAATATCATCGCTTGCAGGCTTCATCGCCGCTTTTGTTGCAGGCGGCGCGATTTACCTCGCGCTCTCGTATTTTAACAGCCCGATAGACGCTGAGACTCGGAATAAAATTCTATCGGCGATATTTAAGAAGAAGAGCAAAGGCTAAAGGATTGAGGCCAAGCTCGACGAGGAACTCCGATGATTGAACGAATAGCGATAGCGAAACACGGCGCGATGCTCACCGAAATCCGCAAAGCCCTCGGCAAAGGCTACGACGAGAGCGTGCCGATTATGGACAGTATTGTCTCATACGCGCACGAGCTTGTGAACATCGTCGGGGAAAGGACAGCTCTTTTCATCGGTCTCACGGCTTGTATAGACGAGAAAACGGCTCCCGTCGGCCGCCATACCGCTATGAGCATCGCAACCGGAATGTCGAATGAGGCGACAATTCCGCTCCGCATCGCCAAGAGACTGCGCGTTTCGTGGAAAATAAAGCGCGCGTTGAACGAATTCTCCCCGCAACTAATCGCGAGCTTCGGCGGATATAGCGATATGGCTATATTCATCGAATGGGCGCGCGCCAATAACGCGATTTTTATCCCAATCGTAGTCGCGCCGTTGATAGCGCCCAAAGACCCTTTCCGCATGAAACTCTGGCGCAGAGCAATCTCGGGGATTACGCGCGATGATGTGCCCGCCGTTTTCGTGCGAGGCGAGTTCCTCCGCGACCATCTAATCGAGACTTTCGGCATCCCCGCCGAGAAGATACATGTCTATTGGCCGAAATATCCGAGGGAATTCTTCGACTCGACGTTCGAAAATCCACTCGACCAAAGCCGGCGGAATATTCTCTATGTGGGGAGACTTAGTGAAGAAAAGGGAGTATTGTTGCTTCCGGAAATTCTCGATATGTTGCTGGAGAAGCTCGACAGAATTATGTTGACCATCATTGGCTCCGGCCCGCAAGAGAACCGATTGAGGACACAACTTGAGAAAATCTCGCAGGAGGGCGACAAATGGCAGGTTTTCGGTTTTATGCCCCAAAAGGAGATTTTGCCTTATTGCATACATTGTGATGCCCTCATCGTGCCGTCCTTCATCGAAGGCTTCGGCAAAGTGGCCTACGAGGGACTTCTTTGCGGCGCGCCGATTGTGGCTTCAAATTTGCATAATATCCCTTATCTGATAGAAGACGGAGTGGACGGTTTTCTCGTCGAGCCGGGAGATTCGGCAGGGTTTGCTGAGGCTGTTGGCAAAATAATCGATGGCGAACTTAACTCGAGAAAGTCAAAAGAGACAGGGGCGATTGCTAAAGAGAGAGAATTCCCCTCGCTGACCGAGGTGTTCACAGAGGTTCTGGATGTTTTAGAAAAGAGTGTGTCATGAATTGTTCCTCAAAACAGAAAATACTTGCAACCGGCGCCCGCGGGATGATGGGAAGCGATATTATTCCTATTCTGTCGAAGGAGTTCGAAGTTCTATCGACGGATATCGCCGAGCTGAATGTCTGCGAACCTTCCCAAGTGCGCGAGGCCATGGCTTCATTTCGCCCTAACTGGGTTCTGCACATGGCCGCGATGACCGACCTCGACCGTTGCGAAGTCGAGCAGGAGGCCGCGAAGGCAGTGAACTTCGAGGGCACGCGAAACATCGCTCGAGCGTGCGCCGAGTTCGACGCCGGCATCATCTATATTTCGACATCGGGCGTCTTCTCCGGAAGAAAAAAAGTGCCATACACAGAGGACGACGTTCCAAGGCCGAAAAACTTCTACGGCGAGACAAAATATTGGGGCGAACTTGCCGTCCGAGAAATTTTGCCCGAAAGCCGTCGGCTCATTCTTCGGGCTGGGTGGCTTTTCGGCGGAGGCCCGCTGGATAAGAAGTTCGTCGGCAAAATATACAAGCTGGCCAAGGAGAAAGGCGAGCTATCTGCGGTGGAAGATATTTTCGGTTCGCCGAATTATTCAGTGGACATCGGCGCTTTAATAATATATCTTGTTAAAAATAACCTTTTTGGTTTGTTTCATGCGGCAAACGAAGGTTGGGCGAATCGTTTTCAAATAGCAGAAGAGATTGTTCGCATCGCGAACATCGACTGCATTGTCAAACCCGTGCCATCGAGCTTTTTTGTCACTAAAGCCCCGAGGCCGCCTATGGAAGCGATTGAGAATAGAAGGCTCAAAGAGCTTGGCTATAACATGAGACCGTGGAAGGAGGCGCTTGCCGAATATGTCTTTCGGCTTGCGGAATGAGAATATCGATACTTGGCATACGAGGTATTCCCGCCAGATACGGCGGCTTCGAAACCAATGTCCATATTACCGCGAAAGAGCTTGTCCGGAGGGGACATAAGGTCGTCGTCTATTGCAGAGGCCTGCGTAAAGGCCGCCCCCGCGAATGGGAGGGCGTCAGCTTACGATATCTCCCCGCAATCGAATCGAAAAACCTCTCCACAATTAGCCACACTGCCCTATCCGCCCTTTTTTGCATCTTCCGCCGGAGCGATGTTGTCCATATATAATGTAGGGAACTCGTTTTTGATTCCGCTCCTTCGGCTTTTCAGGAAGAAGGTTGTAATTTCGGTCGATGGCGTGGAGTGGCGAAGAAAAAAATTCGGCGTTTTGGGGAGCATGTGGATGCATCTTTCTGAGAAGCTCACCAAATGGTTCGCTCCGGTTATCGTTGTTGACTCGCTCAAAGTCGGCGAGTATTACAAGAACCACTATGACGCCGAAACGGTCTATATCCCATACGGTAGCAACATCATCGAGTGCCCCAAGAGGACGGGCATCCTCGATAAATTCGGCCTCGAACACCGCAAATACATTCTCTTCGTAGGGAGATTTATTCCCGAGAAGGGCATAGATAAGCTCCTCGCGGCGTATTCGCAAATACGGACGGATCTTCCGCTCGTGGTCGTGGGCGATAATCCATACGACTCGGACTATGTCGAGAGCCTCAAATCTCAAGCCCCGCCGGGGACAATTTTCACAGGGGCGGTCTATGGCGATGAGATGACAGAGCTTTACGCGAACTCATACCTGTTTGTTAGCCCCAGCGAGCTTGAGGGAACCAGCCCCGCGCTCTTGGAGGCCATGGGCGCGGGCACTTGCGTCGTTGTCAACGGCATTCCCGAACAACTCGAAACCATTGCCGATGCCGGGGTCTATTACAAAGTGAACGACCTCCAAGACTTAACGAGAAAAGTTCAGGAGCTTATCGACAATCCGGAAATTCGCGACGAATTTGCCGCCAAAGCCATTAAGCGTGTCGAGAAATACTATCGCTGGGATAGGGTTCTCGACTACTATGAGAACCTCCTCGCACAGACGGCGGGTATTGAACTTCCGGCGCGCTCTAATGCGGAATACTCCACACCGAAAGAGGCGCTCCACAGAGAGAAAGCTCCATCGACTGATACAATTTGACGGAGAAATCCCGATAGATATGCATCGAAACGCGCACGAAGGTTTATAGTGAGAGATAGTTATTCATTTCGTAAATATCCCGAAGAAAATTTTCCGCCAATATATAATGTAAGGAAAGGAAGGCGTTGTCGAGTTGCAATCTCGGCCATCGTTCTCGTGATTTTCCTTATTGCTTCGGCCACTGCCGACACCGGCCGCGCAATGGCCGACCCTTGGCCGACTTTGACGATTTTCCGCGAGCTGGAACTTCGCGGGCATGTTCCGCTTCAGCCCAATGAATGGCCGCTTCGCACCGGCCGTATGCTCGCCGCCCTCCCTGACAACCTCCCCGACCGTTCATCACAGATGTGGGCGGACGAACTTCGGGCAATGCTCGGCGCTTCGGTCCTTCATGATGATTCGATTTCGTTCATTATCGAGCCGGGAGTCGAGGGCATACTGAACATCCCCCGAGACAAGGACGACCGCTTCTATCCCAATCTTCGTGTCGGCGGCGGCATGGCCAAAGGCTCGCTCGAGGGCTTCGTCACATATGTGGTCAACCTTCGATGGGCCAGAGAGCCGAACTATCGCGGCAGAAAATGGTCTGGGTTCGCCGGAAGGCCGGATCAGGTGTATCTTCGCGCAGACGGCGAGCGATGGGGCGTGCAGTTCGGCAAGGATTATCTGTCCTGGGGCGAGGGAATGATTCTCGGCAGGGAAGCAGACCCATTCGACCGCCTGGACTATCATGCGGATATCGGGCCTTTGCGCCTCACCGGTTTCGCCGGCTGGCTCGATCCTATTCATTACTTCATTCCAGTCGAAGACACATTGCTGTGGGAATACGCACACAGATACCTCTCCGGCCACAGGCTGGAGTTCGTCTCGAAACGATTTAGCATTGCGATGTATGAGACCATGCTCTACGGCGGCTTGGGCCGCGCGTTCGAGGTGGTTTATGCTGTGCCTTTCTATTGGTTCCACGCTCAGCAACTCAACATCGGCATCGACGACAACACCGCGTTAGGCGGCGATTTTCAGGTGCTCCTTCCGCCCGTGAGGGTGTCCGGCGAGCTTTTGGTGGACGATATTCAAGTGGAGAAGAAGGTTCAGGCCGATGAAGAACCGCCGCTTGTGGGCTGGGCATTGCAAACGGACGTCGGCGCGACCGTGCTCGATCGCTGGCTCACACTCTCTGCACGCTATGAGGGCGTTACGAACTGGACATATAATCAGTCAAAGCGTTGGAACAGATACATTTACATGAACAAGCCAATCGGCTCGCCGCACGGCAACGACTATGACCGCATCACGCTTGGCGCGAGGCTTATGGCGTCGCCGGCGCTGATAGTGAACCTCGGAGGATTCTATCACCGCAAGGGCGAGGGACGAATTGATGCATACTGGTCGGAGCCTTGGATGGATATCGACGGGCCGTATAGCGAGCCTTTCCCAACTGGAGTCGTCGAGAAGACCACCGGCCTTGTTTTTGAGGCGTCGGGTTCGATCTGGCCGCGACTTTTTTGGAACGCGGACGTCGAGTTCGGCACGGCGGATAATTTTTCGCATGAACTTGGTGCGAAATCGGACTATTGGGAGGTCGGCATTGGGGTCAGCGGGGGGTTGTATTGGTCAGCTGGCCTTAGGTAAGGCTTTGTATTGCAACGAATTAAATAATGCAATATAGATTAGTTTTTAGGTGTGTCAGCAAAAGCCGTTTTACAATAATAGGTTAGAAAAAAATTTTTATTTTTTTATTTGACATTGGCAAAGAAACATCATATATTCTCTAAAAGTGAATATTGTGGCGCGAGGAAAAAATTTTTTGATTTTGGAGAAAAAAGTCTTTGCGAAAGGGGTGGAAAAAACTTATACTTATTCAATAACTTGGAAGGGTGTTGAGGGAAATATATTGCGGGAGGATAAAAAAGGCCTTGACAGTGGATGGTTCAGTGCTTATTTTTCGCGAAACCTGCCAGATTTTTGGCGGGCAAAGGTATTTTGTTTGGGGCGCAGTTTTTCGGCGGAAGTTCTGCGCAATGAGAGCGCCCCGTATTTGAAGCATGGAGTGAATTAGGATTAAGATAGAGTATTTCAAAGTTAGGAGGATTAG
>OMKS01000360.1_pt1 | contig 42898 bp, 34 predicted proteins | sample 1674721 | NCBI WGS metagenome assembly OMKS01 (sample SAMN06264996, study PRJEB25208) | sediment metagenome | isolation source: hot spring sediment | place: USA: California | collected 2014-09-02 | reverse complement strand
TGGCGCTTTACAAGACAGAATGCCGACCAAAAACTATCCCCCTACTATGTCTAAGAATTACCTGGTCAAGACACTAGTCAACCAGCGGTTTCCACTTCATCCTATTCTCTTCAAGCTCATGATCACAGGAAATGGTGATTCAGGGCTAACAACGCCCAGGAGTAAAGATTATAAATCCGTGAAGTGTCCACTTTGTCTGGACGTGCAGGCTGAAATGACCAGAGATTGGATCAGATAAGATCAAGCGGTACGCCCACTACTCTGGCTGTTCTTTGTTTTCTACTCAGGTGCTCTGCTCGTCTTCAAAAATGGGGATGGGTCTTTTATTGCTTTGCCTCGCCCGCTTGCAGGGCTCTCACATCCTGTAATCCAAGCGCCTTTCCACCGATACCCCAGTTTCCGCTCTTTATCTCCTGGACTACGATCCACGTAGCGCTCCGGAGACTCTCGCCCGAGAACGAGACCATAACGTTGGTAATCGCCTCGATTATCTGCTTGGTCTGGTCCGCGGAAAACTCGCCTTCAAAGACCTTAAGCTCGATCAACGGCATTTCGCAACCCTCCCCCACACCGGTTAGTGTCCATACTTACCACAAGAGATAGTGTCATTACGGCCATTTAAGCTTGTTGGACGTAAAATATTCTCATATCAGGGGAATTGATCAAGACCTGCGAAACGCCACCTTTATATACGCAGTCATTTTAACGTTTTACTGAAACACAAAAATCACGGTGGGCTGATGGACGAAGACGCGATGCTCGACGCGGCCGCGAAGGTGGGCCGGATCCTCGGTGTCGGCGAGTCCGTGGGCCGTATCTGGGGCTTTATGCTCCTCACATCGCGGCCCGTAACACAGAAGGAGATCGAAGACGGTACGGGGTATAGCCGCGGCATGATCAGCCAGTGCCTGCAGGGTATGGAAGCGCGCACGGTGATCACTGTCGAGCGAGTGGGGCGGGAGAAACGGTACTCGATCAATCCCGCGCTGGCCACGAGTTACGGCGCTGTCATCGGGCAGCACTACGAGGAGCGGATGAAGCAGGTGATCGAATTCCTCACGGAGCTTGCTGATTCGATCACCGATGAACGGATTCGCGACTCGCTGCTCGCTATCAGGGACGAATACAAGAAACTGAGCATCGCCTTTGTCCTGACCCCTCGGATAATCGCGCTGATAAACGAGTGGAATATAGACGGAATGGAGGATGACGTAAAGGATATAGCGAAAAGGATATCTCTACACCTTAGCTGAGGAAGAACAAAAGGAGGAACCAGAATAAATGAGACAAAAGAGGAAGAGCGTAGGGCTGATCGTGCTTGTGCTTCTGGTGATGGGCGCGCTCTCGCTGCTCACCGCCGCTTCGGCCGCGGCTGAAAGACCTGCAGTCATGGTAACTGACTATTCCGTGGAGCCTGCCGTGCTGATGCCCGGTGACACCGGCACGATCACCCTGACCATCAGGAATCCCTTCATCGATTTCTCGTCCTCGGAGACCGCGTTGAGCGTTGACCCGAGCGGTACCACCGAGCAGACCACCACCACCACCTCGTCGCGAGGGATGAGCGCGAAGATCAAAACGATACGACTTGCCAGCACGTTTCAGCATACCAGTTGGCTGGTTGAACCCACAGCCCCTACACAATATCTCAATCTCGGCACCCTGGGGCCCGGCGAGAGCATGTCCGTTTCCCTTCCTATTGCCGTGCAGCGCTATGCACCGGACGGCATCTACTTCCCGGAGGTCTATATCGAGGTGGATAACGGCGATAACGTCCGGTTCCCCCTCAAAGTGGTGATAGACAGCAGTGAACTGAAGCTGTTCGAGGAGGATATACCGTCCATGATCTCACTGGGCGAGTCCAGGACCGTATCGATCACGGTGGCGAATAACCGGCCGAACATGGTGAACGGTGTAAACGTGCTCGTGCGGTCCAGCATAGCGGATCTCGAATTCACGCCACAGACGGTCTACGTGGGCAGTTTAAACGCCTACGAACAGCGGATCGTGAGCTTCATGCTCACACCGCACTCGACGGGCACGCAAGATCTGACCTTCGAGACTACCTACAAGAACGGGAACAACGAGAAGCTCAGCACGATGGCATCGTTCGTTACCGCACAGATCAGTGCCGATGTGAGACTCATCCTCGTGGCCGCACCCGATTTCGTCTACCCGGGTGAGACTGCGAGATTCGAGTTTGATGTCGCAAACGGTAAAGCTAGGGCTATCAAGGCGGTCTCGGTGGTGCCGGCCACGCACGGCCTCAAGATCCTGCCTTCTGAATACTTCATTGGCGATATGGATGTTGGCGATGTCTTCACCGCTTCCTTCGATCTCCATACGAGCGATCTTGAGACCGGTGAGCTCACATTACCCTTTGAGCTCCGGTACAAGGATGTCGAGACCGAGAAGGTATACTACGGAGAAGGGTACTCAGTGGCGCTTGAAGTGCGAGAGCGCCCGACGAGCACCGTGCCGACAACGCTGCTTGCCGGTGCCGCGGTTCTGGTGATCATCGGTATCGGCCTGCTGTTCTGGATGCGAGCACGGCGCCGGCGAGCACAGGAGCAGTAGTAGCGTGAGTAAGTAGCGCGAGAAACGCACGTGACGACAGGTACATGAAGGTATTCCATGATCCGTACTGAGCATCTGACCAAGATCTACCGGATGGGTGATACCGAGGTGTATGCGCTGAACGACGTGAACCTGGAGATCAATGAGGGTGAGTTCGTGGCCGTCATCGGGCCTTCGGGCTCCGGTAAGTCAACGCTCCTCAACATGATCGGCTGCCTGGATAAACCCACCCGCGGGTCCGTCTATATCGATAACGTGAATACCGCAACGCTCAATGAGAACCAGCTGGCAGAGATCAGACGCAAAAAGATCGGGTTCATCTTCCAGCAGTTCAATCTCGTCCACACGCTGAATGCGGTCGAGAACGTGGCCCTGCCACTGTTCTTCTCTGGTGTGCGCCGGGATCTACGCTTGAAGAAAGCGAAAGAGCTGCTGGAGAGCGTCGGACTGGGGAATCGCGTGCACCACAAACCCGCGGAATTGAGCGGCGGGCAGCAGCAGCGGGTGGCCATCGCTCGCGCGCTCTCCAACGATCCGGAGGTCATCATCGCCGATGAGCCCACCGGTAACGTGGATACCGAAACGGGGAACACGATCATGGGCGTCCTGCAAGGGTTGAATAACGAGGGACGGACGATCATTGTGGTAACGCACGATCCTGAGATCGCCGCTCGCGCTACACGTACACAGCGCATGCGCGACGGCAAGTTACTGTGAGTGCTTGGGAGTAATGGCGTTAAGCAATGCACGATAAAGTACGCATGGCCTACCGGAGCATACGGGAACGCAGAACCCGATCAATACTCACCATACTCGGTATTGCCGTGGGTATAGCGGCTATCGTCTCCCTGGTGAGCGTCGGCTTTGGCATGGAAGAGGCGATCACCGGCGAGTTAACCACGTTTGCTGATCTTATCACCGTGATGCCCGGGAAGATAGTAGGGACTACGTACGTCGAGCAGGGGAGTTTTACTGATCGCGATCTCAAAGCTCTGCAGCGTATACCTGGTGTCAAAGACATCACCGCCTTGACCTATGGCGCCGCGGAGGTGGAGTTCAGGAACAAGCGAAGGCCCGTCTTCATCTTCGGTGGTGATACGAAGGAGCTGGGCAACTTCTATCTGGACCCGGTCGGGCTCAAGGAAGGCCGGTGGCTCCGTGAGAACGATTATAAAGCCTGCGTCATTGGAGATAGGGTCGCTAACGACTTCTTCGATAAGCCCGTAGGAGTGAACGATAAGCTGATCATCAATGGCGAGAAATTCGTCGTGGTCGGCGTCTTTAATAAGGCAAGCACGCTCTACGCCGCGGACGTCGATCCCCATATCTTCCTCAACTTGCGTGCAGCGAAGGCTGCGCTCCGGAGCGATGACGTCAAGTACATTATGGTGCGCGTGTACAACATCGATGATGCTGAAGAGATAGCGCAGAAGGTCGAGAAAACGATCAATGATAATCACGGCCTCGAGGATTTCGCCACCGCGATGACGATGGGTAGTGCGCTCGAGCAGATCGGCTCGGTATTCAGTATACTACGCGGCGTTCTCGTGGGCATCGCCGCAATCGCGCTCGTGGTCGCCTCCATCGGCATCATGAACACGATGCTGATGTCCGTGATGGAGCGTACGCATGAGATCGGGGTGATGAAAGCGATTGGCGCGAAGAGCAGCGACGTGCTCACACTCTTCCTCATGGAGTCCAGTATCGTCAGTATCGTAGGCGGGGTGGTTGGCTGCGTGCTCGGCGTTCTCCTGGCGCGAATCATCAGTCTCGTTGCCAGCTCGGCACTGGGGATCGAGTTTGCTGCGGGTGTTAAAGTCGCGGTGCTCCTTGCCGGGATGGCCGTGGCGATCAGTGTAGGCGTGCTTTCCGGATATTACCCCGCACGAAAAGCATCGCGAATGAGTCCGGTTGAGGCGGTGAGGTACGAATAAAATATGCGTGATTCAGTATCGCTCGTGTTTCGGAACGTCAAGGAGCGCAAGGCGCGTTCTGCGCTTACGATACTCGGGATCACCGTGGGTATCGGTGCAGTCATCGCCCTGATCTCCCTCGGCATGGGTATGCAGGCCGCCGTCACGGAACAGCTCATTGAGATGGCTGACTTGATCATGGTGACGCCCGGCGCACAGGAATTCGGTGCCTTCGGCACGTTCGGCCGCTTCACCGACCGCGATCTTGATTCCGTGAGGCGGATCGATGGTGTCAAACATGCCGTCGGGATGCGCGGCGAGATGGAAGACGTGGCATACCGGGGCGAGACCTTCCGGCTGATGGTTACGGGCATCGATCCGCAGGACATCGTCGCCGTCTTCGGCGAGACGATTCGGCGCGAGGAGACTGACGGGATGGCCGCAGGACGTGACCTGCGCGAGAACGACAAACGCGCCTGTGAGATCGGGTACAGCGTCGCTTATGACTTCTTTAAAGATGATATCGGTGTTAATGACCGGCTCACGATCAACGGGAGCAAATTCAGGGTGGTCGGGATAATCGCGAAGCAGGGCGGGTTCAGGGCCGAGGTTGATTCGGCGATCTACGTCACGACACACGATTCAATTACGATCCTTGATAACCGGGATATCGCTCAGATCTTTGTCCGGGTGCACAACATAGAGGACGCCGAGCGAATTGCGGACGAGATAGAGAAGCGGATCGATAACAATCACAAGCTGGATGATTTTACCTCCGCCATGACGATGGGCAGTGCCATCGAGCAATTAGAAGCGGTCTTCGGGATACTGCAGGTGGTGCTGATCGCCATTGCCTCTATTTCACTTATCGTCGCGGCCATCGGGATCATGAACACGATGCTGATGTCCGTGATGGAGCGTACGCACGAGATCGGGATAATGAAAGCGATCGGAGCGAAGAACAGGAATATCCTCTCGCTGTTCTTGCTTGAAGCGGGCCTGGTCAGCTTCCTCGGCGGGCTCGGCGGTTGTGTGTTGGGCGTGCTGGGTGCTCGCGCGATCAGCTTCGGTATCCAGACGGGGTTTGACGTTGCCATTGCCGCGGTTGTGGAGCCGATAGTCCTGCTCGGCGGTATCGCGGTTGCCGTTGTGGTGGGCATGCTTTCCGGGTTGTATCCGGCACGGAAAGCGTCGAAGATGAGCCCGGTTGAAGCGGTCAAGTACGAATAGACTGTGGACGTTAGCGCTTTGGAGATGCTGCTTCTCTTTAAACCCTTAATAACCCGTGGAGACTTTTTCTGGTAGTAGGGCTGACGTCCTACAGAAGAAACGATTTCCGAGGCTTGATGGTCTAGCGGTTTACTTACTTAAAATCTGAACACCGAATAATGAATGAGCAGATAATGACCGAAGAAGTTAAGCACATCCTTGCAACTCTCCAAAAGTTAGAGAAACGCGTAATGAACGAGTATAAAGCGAAGATTGTCGGTCTCTTTGGCTCGTATGTTCGAGGTGTGCAGACAGAGAGCAGCGATGTGGACATCCTCGTACGCTTCCTCGAAGGCGCTACGCTATTTGATTTGGTTGGGCTTGCTAACTTCCTTGAAGAAGAACTGCACGTTAAGGTAGATGTTGTTCCTGTTGATACAATTCGCAAGGAGATACGAGATGATATTCTCAAGGAGGCGCTGTATCTATGAGAGACCCAAAACTATACGTGAACGATATCCTAAGGCGATGAATGCAATCGAAGACTTTGTAGAAGATGTCAATTTTGACGCCTTTAAGCATGATGATTTGGTCTCAAGTGCAGTGATACAGAAGTTTGAAATTATTGGGGAAGCAACCAAAAATCTGCCGGAAAGCATTAAGCAGCGATACACTGCGATACCTTGGCGAGAGATGGCAGGAATGAGAGACCGTCTTATTCACTCATACTTTGGCATAAAATATGATCTTGTTTGGAATGCTATAAAGGATGTTTTTCCGCAGATAAAACCCTTGATTCAAAAGGTTATTGACGACTTGGAATAACACAGTTGAAAACGCCGGTGACCTCGTCAGAAAAAGAAAAAGAAAAAAAGAAGAAGAAAAAAAAAGAAAAGGAGCGCGTTAGTTACGCGCTCGGCTTCTCCATCAATTTCCGCTTCTTCAAGAGTTCGCCCGTTCTCGCGTGCGGCATCCTTAGCAAGCTGTCGGTGTACTTCTCGATCTCCCGCGCCTCTTTCGCGAGCTTCGCCGCCTCAGCGAGGAGTTCGTGCGCTGCTGCAACGATCGGCACGTACTTCTCGGGCTCTTTCATCATGAAACAGCCCTTCACGTCCAGCTCCGCCACCTTCTCCGCCATGCTGTAAGCGGCGATGGCCTTCGCCTTTGCGTACGGGTTCGTAAAGCCTGCGGCTTCAACCGCTTTCTCGGCCGTCGCCACGATCTGCGGCAGGTTCACCGCGCCACCGGCCCGGATCTCCGTGATCACACGATCGATCTCATCCGCGACCAGCTTAACCACTCCGGTAGCCGAGAGCACGGACATCACATCGACATTGAAGATGCTCATCTCCACAGGATCGAGGAACTCGCGGCGCGCACCGATCATCGGATCGCCCGGAATGATGATGAACCCGAAACCGTCCTCCTTCAACTTGTCCTTGGCCTTCAGCGCCGGCGCGTCCGAGACCACGATGCAGGGTATGCCCTTCTCCTTCGCCATCTCACGCGCTTTCTTCGGGCCCGGGAGTGCCGCGTTCGGGCTGAGCACCAGGACCAGATCCGGGCCCCAGTCGAGTAAGCGAGCAACGTCTGGAGCTGCTTCCGGCGTCATCTTCGCGCCCGTGCCCAGTACGCGCACGTCGATGTCCTCCCGGTCAGCTCGCTCGTCCAGCAGCAGATCCGCTATGCGTGAAATCCCGATATTCCCTAATTTCGCAAATCCAATCTTTACCACGTCCATAGAAATCACGGTTTTACCGTTGGTAGCGCCCAGATAAAAAACCTTCTGTTTTTTCCCGCGGTCGCCGTATCCAACCAGTAATAAAATGTCCAGGAGACGGTAACGATGATCCCAGGTACTCTGCAGGCGTGGATAACGAGCAAGGGTGAATGACTCGCTGCAAGTGCTAAGATCCATCCCGACCGTTTGTCCTTCATAAACGGCGTAATTGTAGAATCTCGGGACGAGTACGAGAGCGAACGAGAAACGTCATCAGCAATGACGGGTGCATCAAATCAACCTAAGAGGACAGTTATATCTCAGCGGATTTATTGCGAATGCCGGTTCCGGAATAACGAATAGATAAGACCGTATTGTATCACCAGAGACTTCCTACCGCTAGAGAATGTAGACCATGTAATCACCTATTCATAAATTATTGTGAAAAGAAATTAGGATCGTATATGCTGCAATATTACTAAAAACGATAAAAGAGCCAATTTTTCAACTAATTTTATTTTTTATTCCATAATAGAAACGGGTTTTCCGCGGTAATGATAATATAGATAAAGTCGTTAACCAAATTTATTCTTCGATAACTCTGTAATTTTAAGTGAACTTACTTACGTTTCTTTGATTAAACTTTCTTTTCAAAGAAAGTTTAATGGGTGAAGTACGCGACCACTTCGATTCCCTTTTCTGTTTCCGCCACAGCATCAACGCGGACGAACCCGTAGCGCTCGAACTGCACCACCCTATCATGTTCGTCCGCGATCAATAACTCGCCCAGGCCCTCGTCCGTGCCATCGGGACGCTTCACCTTGACGGTTATCCCGTTCGTCGGTGCCCACTGGATGACCGGCATGCCTGCTGGGGCGGGTTGCGCCGCTTCAGCCACGACTGCTGCTCGCAGGGGTTTGACGCTCTCAACTTCGATCGTGCAGAGGTATTTCAGCCGAAGGTGCTGCCCCGGCGTCAGCTTCGCCACATCCGTGTCTGCGAGATAGACGGTATTACCGGTGGGTATCTCACGGTACTCGGTGCCCTCGGGATGCTTCAAGGCCTTCGCGATACGGTAATCGAACCCTTTTAACTCCCCCGCTACCGGATTGCGGACGAAGAAGTACCGGGGCGCTTTTGGATCGATCATCTTCCGGTTCTCAGCATACAGATTCTTCATGCTCACCGCGATATCCGTCTGCGTGACGCCGATGGAGACGAAGAACTTACGAATCGCCTCTGGCTGGAATCCGCGCCGCCACAGTGCTCTAAGCGTGGGCAGTCGCGGATCATCCCAGCCCTCGTACTCGCCGCGCTCGATCGCTTTCCTGAGCTCCGAGGTGCTGAATTTACCGAACTCCTGCATTCTTATCTTGCCCCAGAGCATGGTGCGCGGGTATGTCCAGCCGAAGTACTCGTAGAGGTACCGCTGGCGCTGCTCCGATTTCATGAGGTCCTTGCCCCGTATGATGTGCGTGATCCCGAGCACATGATCTTCGATCGCCGATTCAAAATCCAGCATCGGCCACACCATGTAGCGCTCGCCAACGCGGGGGTGATCGCGCTTCAAGACGCGAAAGGCGACCCAATCGCGTAACGCGGGATCGGGATGTGTCATATCGGTTTTTATCCTGAGCACCGCACCTTTCTCCTCGTACCCGCCGCTCAGCATCTTCTGCCAATAGCCCCTCGTCGTTCCGACACTCGCCGTTCTACAGGGGCAGGGTAGTTTGTGATCCTTATACTCCTTAAAGGTTTCCGCGGGACAGAAGCAGACGTAGGCCGCTCCTCGCTCGATCAGCTCTTCCGCGTACCGATAATACAGATCGATACGTTCCGAGGCGATGACCAGCTCGTCGGGTTCCGCATCGAGCCACGCGCAATCCTCTAGATACCAGATATACGCATCCATTAATGGCCGCTTCAGGACGGGATCGGTATCATCGAACCTGAGGATGAACTTCCCGCCGTATCGCTTGGCATACTCCGAGTTGATAATGATGCCGCGAGCACTGCCGAGCGTTGCCGCGCCGTTTGGATTGGGCGCGAATCGCATCACCACCGGCTCACCTCGCGCAAGCGGCAGTTCCGGTAAACCTGCTGGTGCGCGCTTCGGCTCGAGCCCCTTCGCCTCCAGCTCGGCTAACAACCCGGGCGCGAATGCTGCCAGTTCGCTTGCACACTCCTCGCTGCTCAGCGACTCGATCCGCTCGATCTCTCCCTTCACCAGCGCTGCGACCTCTTTCGCTTCGCTTCTCAGCTCCGGGTGCTCCGCAAGCATACGCTTCAGCACGACGTCCAGCTTCGGCGATGTGCCATACCGTACCGCATTCTGCAGGGCGATTTTCTTTATCTCGCGCCCGAGCACGTCCACGTCCATTACTCCGCTCGACACTCCCACGAATAAAAGGCGCTTTACTCAGCATAAACCTTCCCCCTCAGCAACACGCGGCTCAGACTCAGCATCACGCGCCGCGCTTTCTCAGCCTCCGTCTCTCAGCTTCAGTGCATGAGGTGCGATGCTCCCGGATAACAGCATAAGTACGTTAGCTTTATATATGGAATATACCATCAGAATAGTATGTGCTTAGACAAAAGGTATGTTGAAATGGGTATGGAAGAGAAGTGGTGGAAGCGAATTGAAGGTTCGAAGAAATCAGTAACCGTTGTCGTGCTTGGGGCTGCCCTGGTCTGCTGCTGCGTCACACTGCTCACCGCGTCGCTCAGTGCAGGTGCCAGCGCGGGAGGTGCTCCTCCGTTGCCCATCCAGCAGTCGCCCGTTTCAGAGCCGTTACGCGATCTCGCGGCCTCCACCCGGCCGAGCCCTACGACCGCTCTGCCCCTGCACGAGTACGGTGACGTGGGCTCTGGGGTGGTGATCAACGAGTTCATGGCCACGCCGCTCGTAGGACCTGATTGGATCGAGCTCTATAACCCGACCGCCAGCACGGTTTCACTTGACCAGTGGACGATCACAGACGGCGCAGCCAATGCGATCGATCTAACCGGCAAGGCGATCATGGCACACGGCTATCTGGTGCTCGAGTTCAGCAATAAGTTGAATAACGCAGGAGACATCATCTATTTGCATAATCCTACAACGACCGTCGATAGCGTTACTTACGGGACGTGGGATGATGGGAACATTGCGGATAATGCACCCGCGCCCGAGGCGGGCCAATCAGCGGGTAGATACCCTGACGGCTGGGATACTGATAACGATAGCGCAGACTTCAAAATCTTCACCAGCCCTACACCGGGTGCTCCGAATACGATCGTTCCCGAGATCATTTCAACAGCGCCGCCATCGCCTGTTCACGACTATGCGGATGCTGCACGTACCTTTACGGTTACGGTCGACCAGGCGGCGAATATCACCTGGCTCCTCAACGGAACGGTGGTGCAGTACATGGCGAGCGTGCCGGCATTCACCAGCTGCAGCTATACGAGCAGCAGCGCGATTACCGGGTACTGGAACCTTACAGCCATTGCGAGCAATGCCAACGGGAGCGTCAGCTACACGTGGTGGTGGACGGTCACGGAATATCATGCGGTGGTTTCCATTGATGATGCGCACGCGAACCAGGGTGAATCTACCGTTTCACTGATCACGATCACTAACGCGACAAATATCGGCTCGATCGATCTCGAGTTCACCTATAATCACTCGGTGGTCGTGGTTACCCGGGCATCAGCGGGCGGTTTCGACGAGACGGTCACCAATCTCGAGGGTAATGCGGCGGGTTTCGTTAAGATCGTGGCCTTTCAGGCCGAGAACCCCGGGTTAAACGGCACGGTCGTGCTCGTAGAACTCGAGCTCACTGCGGTGGGGGGCGCACACGCTTCTAGCCCGTTGACCCTCTCGGTGAAGAAGATGACCGATGCCACGCCCGCGTGCACTGATCTCCCCTGCACGGTAAGGAACGGTACGTTCTCCACCAACCGCCCACCGGTTGCCCATGCGGGCCCTGATCGTACCGTCTTGCTCAATGACACCGTTAATTTCAATGCATCCAGCTCCTACGATCCCGATGGTGAACTCATCGCTTTCTTCTGGGACTTCGGTGACGGGAGTAGCGCAACGGGCATGAACATGACACACCGGTACACCGAAAACGGGATCTTCGTCGTGAACCTGACGGTAACGGATAATGACGGCGCTACCGGCAGTGACACCTGTACCATAACGGTGAACACACCACCCGTTGCTGATGCCGGCCCCGATAGTGTATGCCTGGTGGGTGAGGTGGTATATTTGAACGGCTCGGGCTCCTACGATCCCGATGGTGTACTACTCACGTATCAGTGGAACTTCGGGGACGGAATGACCGCAACAGGATCCGTGGTGACGCATGGCTACGCGGATGCAGGAACGTATACCGTGTCCCTTACCGTGACTGACAATCTCGGGTCGATCGCAGTAGCTACCTGTACCGTAACCGTCTTCCTGAACGGGGACGTGAACGGGAATGGGCAGGTAGAGATCTCGGACGCCATGTACCTTGCCAAGCACCTTGCGGAGATCGCCGGGTTCGAGTCTGTCGAGGAGATCGTTTGTGACGTGAACGGGAATGGGCAGGTAGAGATCTCAGACGCGCTCTATCTCGCGAGACATCTGGCACTGATATCCGGCTTTGAGGAGCTCAGATGAGAGGCTCACGGTGAGGTGAAAAATGCCCGCCGTATCAGATTTGAGAACTGGCGGAGGACGCGTCAGTAAGAAAAAGCAGGCCTGGATTACCGCCGGTTACGCGGTTATGCTAGCACTTACCTTCAGTGTGCTAACGCTCGGGTCACCGGCGGTCGCGCTAACCGAAGTGAGCATCGGGAGCGCTCATGTCGAGCAAAACGCACCAGCGGCAGTGCCGATCACGATTCATAATGCCGCAGATCTGGGTTCCGTTGACCTCGAACTCGTCTTTAATCCCGCGATTGTTACCGTAACGACGATAACGGCAGGCGATTTTGACGTGACCGTGACCAATCTCGAGGAGACTGCGACAGGCTTCGTTAAGATCGTGGCCTTCCAGGCCAAGAACCCCGGGTTAAACGGTACAGTGGTGCTCGCACAGGTTACGCTGTACGCAAGGGCCGCGGTGGATTCCACCACCCCGCTGAACATCAGCGTGAACAGGATGACCGATGCGACTCCTTTCTGTCGAGATATTTCGTATTCTGTCACCAACGGCTCTTGCACCGTGATCTCCTCAGCTGCCACGCCCACGCCATCAGCAACGCCACCATCCGAAACCGGGGGCGGTGGCGTGCTTTTTTCTGTATCCCTTGATTCTGACGGTGACGGCTATTCTGACCATTACGAACGCCTCACCGGTTCGGACCCGAATGACCCCTGTGATCCCGATCCTACCTGTAGTGCCTGCCTGGCAAGCCGAAAAGAAATACCACCGGTGGTAGCGACACCGGGTGTATCTGTCCGCGCGATGCCTCTACCATCGTCCACGCCGTCAACGCCAGTACCTGCGATCGAACAACCCGCACCGCCCTCGGCGGTACCAGCACGGGAAGAGCACGTTTTGGACGTTCATAAGCCGCCGGGGACGCTAGTGCTCATCCTGCTGGCAGCCATACTACTCTCCGGACTCCTGCTGCTGGCCGTCTCGCGCGGCTGGTGGAAACTCCGGTGAGCAAACTCGGTCCACGCCACGGTCGTTAGTTAGATAGTGATTACCGTACTGCTGCAGTGGCCAGGCGATGTAATATTAAACCAATATGTTTTATTAACATTAAACAACAAATCTCGGTAATGTGACAACATACCGTCGTGATGGGGATGGTGAACGTGAAGGGTAAAACAACGCTCGGCATGGGTCTGCTTCTGCTCCTTGGTCTTACGCTGCTGGTACCGGGTGCAGGCGCGCTGTATTCTTTTGACGGCGTGCCGTATCACGACCGGCTCGATCTGGCGGCTCATGGCTCCCTGCAGGGTGGCATCTACGTGGGCGAGAGCCGCGGACTCGGGTTCCCACCGTACGAGCAGAACTTCGAGTTGCCCGCAGGGGTTCAGATTTCCTGGGCGCGGCTGTATGTCGGTGTCTGGGGCGGCACGGAGCGCGACGAGGGCTGGGTGCAGACGAGCTTTAACGGACATGATCTCGGGAAAACGCTCTTGAAAGGTATCAACGATGATAACCCGCATGTCTATTGCTCATCCCACGGCGTCTACTGGGTCTACTACGAGGTCACGGACAAGGCCATTCCTGGCCGCAATACCGGAATCTCAGAGACGAGCCGGGGTGAACGGGGCAGTAAACTGGAGGGTCGCGTCTATGGCATCATCCTGGTCGCCGCCTATGAGCACGAAGCCGCACCGGAAATCTCCTACTGGGTCTACGAGGGTAATCCGAGCCTGCACGGGATGGGCTGGTCGGGTGCCATCCCGTCGATTAACGATTTCGCAGACGTGGACTTCCGCAGCTCGATCGATCCCGCGAATGTCAATGCCGCACGTGTCTCGGTGGTCTATCTTGCCGGCAATCTCGGCGAACCTGACTACCTGGTCTTTAATGGCCAGGAGATCGGTGGTAATGACGTGGCCAATAGCGGAAATGACGAGACCTATGGGATCGATCTCAAGCACTTTGACGTGACTCCGTATACTCGAGCTGAAAATAGGCTCCGCTTCCTCAGAGGTAAAGATGTCAATGGTGACGGCATGATTGAGGTGGACGACGAGGGCAATCTGGAGGGTGAGTACTATGTACACCCCGTTCTTGCGGTTCTTGCCGTCGAGCACAAAACCGCGGAGCACACTACACCGGACTTTACCGTCACTCTCGACGTTGCTAGCCTGACCGAAGGCGCGAACACGCTTCATGCCGTGGTGAACAACGACGGGCGCCTGTACGAAGGCGACGTGCGATTGCGCGTCTCCGTTGACGATTCTGAGCTCTATGCTGGTGCAGTCCGCATGGATGCCAGTGGCGTCACGAAAGTAAGTGTTCCCTGGATTGCCGCGCGTGGAATACATACCCTTTCCGCACAGGTGAATCCGGATAACGCTATCGCGGAATCGAACAGGAACAACAATGTGTACCGTTCCAACGTTCGCATCGGTGGCAGCCCTGACGTGTCTGTCAGGATTCTGACGCCCGTCCGTGAGCAGAACAGCGCGGGAACGGCCACCGGGCTGCTCGCAGTGGGCGCCGGGTTATTGGGGGCGCTGCTCCTCGCGCTGCTCCTCTCGCGTCGAGGGGTTACGAGACAGCGTGCTATGCCCGTGGCGCTCTTGCTCGTCGTTGCCGTTCTCAGCGTCGCGGTAGTGACCTGCGGCTGCGTGGACAAGCAATCCGGAGGACAAGCGCCCGCTGGTAGTGGTATGCTCAAATATTCCGTTCCTGTTGAGCTCACCAATGAGGGCGAGCTGCCCGGAGCGAACTTCGAGCTCGCGCTCTACATCGACAATGAGAAGAGCGCGATCACCACGATAGAGCGATTAGAGGGCGGTACTTCTACCATCGTGGCGTTTTCCATCGTGGTTTCAGAAGGGACACATACCGTGAAGGTAGTTGCAGATGAGCGAAATGAGCTGCAGGAAACACGGAGGGAGAACAACGTCGATGAGCTCACCTTCTCGTTCTAGCGCTCCGCTGGTAGCACTCATACTCTTAATGGTCCTTGCCTTTCCGATCACGACAGTTTCAGGCTCCTACGCGGGCGATAAACCGCTGGGTACGGTTGCACATGATGCGTGCTATGGCGACGTTGTCTTCACGCTCGGTGATAGCACGTATAGCGGGTTGCTCGAATACAATGCTCCTTACACCGTCACGTTCGATACCTCAGCAGCCGCAGCCGGAAAAGCGGTAAAACTCGCGCGGCTGTACGTCTACTGGGTCTGGAGCCAGAAAGAGAACGTCGGCGTGTACCCCACCCTGGAGCTCCACGCTCATCACGACGTGCTGACCGAGGCCGTTACGTACACCGATACCAAAGGCTTTGTCGGTCGCTATGACTACTTCTCCGGCGTTACCGTCTACGAGTGCACGCAAACACTGGCGAGCACGTATCAGGATGGTGATACCATTGCGGTGACGGTGATGAATGCGGACCCCACGGGAAGCACGTTCAGTCTGCAGGGGATCGGACTGCTGGTGGTAGCCGAGTGCATAGAAAATGACCGGAGCTGCCCGTACATCGAGTACTGGATCAATGAAGGCTGCGATATGATCTATGCGGATTACGGGATCACGCCGGAGATGGCGACCTCAAAGAGCTATTTCCACGGCGATATAGCCGTTACTAACGTCAAAAAGGCCACGCTGATCACGGTCGTACCTTCAGGCGGCTATGTCTCCGGGGGTGAGGCGGCGCAAAATACGCTCTACTTCAACGAGGAGAGCGGGTGGTTAAAGGAGCTGCCGTTCCTCAAGCAGTTACTCAAATTGCTCTTCGGATTCGGTGGCGGCGTGTGGCAGGATGTGTATATTGCTGATAGCACCGTGCAGATAGGGGTTGATCAGCGTGAGGTTACCGAGTACCTTAAGGGCTCGAACAACTTCGTCGCGGTTCAGGATCGGGGCGATTACATGATGGTGACGAACGCGATTCTGGTGGTGGAACAGCGCGGTGCGCGCTGATAGAGGAGGGCATACTAGATTAGATGACCGTTGAGACACGCGCATTAACGAAGCAGTACGGCATGGGGGCGCAGAAGGTCGTTGCGCTTGACAGCGTGGACTTACACGTTAAAGAAGGCGATTTCATCTCGATCGTGGGCCCCTCAGGCTCCGGTAAGTCAACCTTGCTGCACGTCCTTGGCTGTCTCGATGCGCCCACCGACGGCGAGGTCTATCTGAAGGGCTCGCGCGTGGACTATCGTGATAAACGGGCGCTGGTACTCTTACGGCGGCATTTTATCGGGTTCATCTTCCAGACCTACAATCTGATCCCGGCACTGACCGCCGTCGAGAACGTCGAGTACCCACTGTATTTCACGAAGAGCACGCGGAGCAAGAGCGGGCGAAAAGCGCGTGCTCAGCAGCTCCTGGCGCTGGTGGGGTTGGAACATCGTACGCATCATCTCCCCTCTGAACTCTCGGGCGGTGAACTGCAGCGCGTGGCGATCGCGCGTGCGCTGGCAAACGATCCTGCACTCATTCTGGCGGACGAGCCCACGGGCAACCTCGACTCGAAGACCGGCCGGAGCATTCTGGAGCTACTCAAGCGGTTGAACACCGAAGAGCGCAAGACCATCATCATGGTAACCCATGACCTGGCCGCGGCGCAGCGAATGAGCACCGTGGTCGAGATACTGGACGGGAGGATCCAGAACCGGTCATGAGGGAATTGTTCTCACTGGCAAGCCGGCAGTTGCTACGGAAGAAACTGCGTGTGCTGCTTATCGTGCTCGGGATCGCCATAGGCGTCGCAGCCGTCATTGGGGTCACCGCGTTAGGAGAAGGGATTCGGGTACAGGCCGTTGAGCAGATCAAGGCCTCACACGATCTCACCACGATCGAGGTCGCGGCAGGCGTATCCGGAGAGCGTGTGACCCTGATCACCAATTCGAAGATCAATGCGATTGAATCGAGCCCCCATGTTGCGCTCGTGGCACCGTACGTCACGGATTCGTACGTCACGCAGAATAACACGTATCTCGCGGTCAAAGGTATCGCGGCTGAGTATCGCCAGATCCACGCGCAGCAGTTGCAGGTAGCACAGGGCGCGTGGTTTACTGAGGCTGAAGCTGGTGCCGCGGACACGCCAGTTCAGGTGGTGCTGGGCTATGATGTCGCCCGGCGTCTGGCACTGGTAGAAGATCTGGACGTGGGTGACGAGTTCGTGGTGAGGATCAGATTATACGGTGCTGAAGGTCGGCCGGAGGATAAACGAACGACCTTCAGGATCGCGGGTACACTGGCATCGACGGGCGACGCGCATGATAACGAGGTGTTCATGACCGTCACGAATGCGCTCGCCCTGGACGAAAAAGAGTCCTATGACGGGCTGGTAGTTAAAGTAGACGATCCCGCGTTTGCCGCTACGGTACGCGAGCTGATAAAAGATCTTGGCCTCTCGGCGTACTCGGCGCAGGATGTCATCGATGAGGTGAACCGGCTGATGGTAGCCGTAACGGTGGTGCTCGGCTTCTTCTCCGGTATCTCGCTGATCGTCGGCGCGCTTATGGTCATCAATACCATGATCATCTCGGTCTTCGAGCGCACGCGCGAGATCGGGCTCACGAAGGCGCTGGGCGCCTCGGACTTTGACGTCATGAAGCTCTTCCTCGCGGAATGCGTGATCATCGGTCTCATCGGCGGCGTTTGCGGCGATCTGCTCGGTATAGGCTTCTCGAAGCTCATCGACCTCGTCGGCAAGCCCTTTCTAATCAGTGCGCTCGGCGGAAGCATCGGTGCGAATCTGGAAGCAGGGAGCATCACCATCGTGACACCCACCATACTGGTAGCGGGATTCGCCATCGCGCTCGTGCTTTCGGTTCTTTCAGGACTGTATCCCGCGCTGCGTGCGGCGCGACTGAGCCCGCTGGACGCGCTACGGCAACTCTGAGGATACTGTTCGGTTAGATAAGCTCCACGCACCCCAGGTATGCTCGCGCACTGCCTTCCGGGCTCAGCGGCTTCAACTCACAACAAACCCTATTTTTGTGTGCTTTAATAATACCTATAGCTTCTTAAATAGAAATAAGTTTTAACAAAATATAAAATGGTGTTACTTTACGCGGGCGGGATCTGGGACGCGGCGAGGGCTCCACATACCACTGCAGACCGCGAAACGTACAGAGAAGCGGGCGCAGGGCACCTGTCTGCCCGGACAGCACCGCGGGGAGAAGAAGCGGAAGAAAAGTACCGCGCCGCGGAAGGCCGCACCATGAATATCAGTCGCAGAGCGGCGAACTGCAGGATGAAACGGGCTTCTAGCCGGAATGACCTCCTCTGGTGCGTTGACCGCGGCGGCGCGAGCGCACGCACGCATCCAGCCCAGACCTCTTTCCTCCCGGGGCCTCCTCCCTTTTTGGCGCACCGGCACCACAGCTCATAAATCCTCCCCTCAGGCCATAACAACTCGCGGAGCAGTACAGGGGTGACCACCGGGACCTGGGTCCCCCTGCACTGCTGGTGCCGGTGACGCTTTTTTTTTCGTGATAGTGGAGGCAGCGACGGATCGCCGCTATTCCGCGCCGCTGCGCGCAGTCTTCACATCACATCAGCTATCCCTATGCAGTAATATTACCTATTTTTATGACCACAGGAGACCACAGTTCAATCTGGACGTGGCTGGAGCCACGAGACGAGTGCAAGCAAGTGCAAGCAATTAGGCGGCGGAGTACATCGAAGATCGAAGATGATCCATGATCACGGTGCGCGCCCTGCGCTGCGCTCGACCCACACACAAAAGTATTTTTTTGTATGCAATAGTAATACCAATAGTATTTATATGGGGTAATAGTATTACAAATCAACATCTCTGTGTGTTTCCGCGGCGTGCCGCGGCGCCGCGGAAGGTGGAGCACGTGGGACCGGATAGTGGTAAAATGGGGGTACAAAAAGTGTGGAAGTGTCGAACAATCGTGCCTGCACCTGCGGCTTGCGCTGCAGTACTTCTCCTGGTAGCCTTCTCGGTAATCGCCGTGGCTGATCCCTACGTCGGCGGCGTGCCGCTGACCACCGTCAGGGAAGGCGTCGTGAGCGGTGACCTGTGGTTCGACCATGCCCATCCGATGGTGAAGGATTGGACACACGAGTATACCCTTCCTGCGTACTCGGACATCGAGTGGGCGCGGTTGTATGTGCTGATCTACTGTGGCAGTATGACGGAAAACTACTCGGGAAGGGCGAACATCACCTTCAACAGCGTTCAGCTCGGCGGCACCCCGGATAATCTCAGCAGTGCGGTGTTCAATGTCAGTTACTCCTTTCCCGGCGTGGGAGGTACGGGGCCGGTCTGGGTAAACGACCACTGCGTCCGCGTCACGAGCGATTACCTCATGTGGTATGATGTCACGGGCCTGGTACAGCCAACGAGCAATATCCACGTGTATACCTGGCCGACGCATCCCAATTTTGATGGCCGGGTAAAGGGCGCCACGCTCGTCGTGGCCTACAATGATGGTGATTCCGATACCGTCCATTACTGGGTGAATCAGGGCCACGACACGGATAGCTATTTGTGTGATGATAATCTGGGGGTAGATTACGTCGGCGTTACGAATTTCGCCGCGGCCCTGTCTTCAGGCTCAGTAGTCCAGAGCGCGAACCTGACGGTGGTGCATTACGCCAGCACTGACGGCACGTACACCTTCAATGGCGTGACCATTCCCACCGATCCATCCGAAACGACTACACCACCGGGCGAGAACTGGCAGGGCGGGTTTTCTGGCTACAATAGCTGGATGGTCGCCAGTCTCTTCACGTCAAACGGGAACAATAGTCTGACCTACAACCGCACCGGTGATTACACCTATTACAAGATAACCCAGGCATTTCTGACGGCGAACTACGAGGAATACGAGGAGTCAAATGCGCAGACCTGGTATCTTTGGGATGATCCGTATTGCGGAACTCCAGCTAATGATACTTATGCTCACAAACTTGACGCTAACATGAGTAGAGCTGGATATGGAGAAAGTAATCAATCCACAGTCCTTACTGATCATGAGGTCGCATGGTGGTATCCGGAGGGACCTGCACTGGTGGATGTGTACTTCGGTGATAAAGATTGGGTGGCTGAACTTTATTATGAAGTCTCGCCTCACGGAAGCGGAACGATATACGTTGAAATCTTCAGTATAAATGTTACCAATGGGACTATTGACTACAGGTTTGCATACAATAGTACTACGGTGACAGGAACCACAAATGGGTACTTGAACTTTACCGTTCCTGATGATGCCACGACGACCCAAACAGTTCTCTCTGGGCATATGTTTGCAGTGCGATTGCGGTATGTTGGCACGGGTGACTTCACCATTTGGTATAATGGCCCAGGTGGTGAAGGTGGTACGCCGTCTCGTATCATGTCGCCGATACTCGATCCCGGCTATCCGGTGCCCGAGCTGGCATCAGGGCTGCTCCTCGCCCTCGGACTGCTCCTGCTTCTCGGGCTCTGCGGGCTGCGGAAGAATCGGCGGGAGTGACTGCATGCGCGGACGGACAGCAGAGGAGAAGGTGAAGCGGGCGATAGGGTGGTACGGTTCGAGCAGCAAGGATGCTCCGCGGAGCGGGGCAACAGATACGCGTGTTGCCTCGATCTCGGTTCATGGTGTAACCCCATGGCGGGGCTGAGAGAAACAGGAGATGAACGGTATAAACAAAAATTAGGAGGTGAAAACAAAAAGAAATGAAAGCAAAACTAACAGGTGTTTTAGTATCATTGGTTCTCTTCGCTACCGTGGTGGCTCTGGTGGGAGCTGCTCAGGCGGGCCCCGATCTCGTGGTCAACAGTATTATCCCGAACTGCGGTGGCTATCTCTTCGCCAACGAGAGCAATGTGATCCAGGCGGTCATTGCGAACACCGGCGATGCAACAGCAGGCGCATCGCACGCCAGCTTCGTGCTCAGCGACGGGTACTCCGAGAAGGTGGATGTGCCCGAACTGGCGGCCTCAGCTACGACTACTCTCTCGATCACCGACCCCACGATTCGACCTGCAGGCACTGCAGTCGGGATAACGGTGACCGCCGATTGCGATGACGAAGTGACCGAGGACAACGAGACGAACAATGACTTCTCAGTAGTCAAGACCGTGATGAACAACGGCTATAAAGGCAAGCGGTACACCGGCGGCAGTGACATCGCCACCTGGCAGACCTTCGCGCTCCAGGGCAACCTGCTCTATTCGACCGGCAATAGCCAGTATCTGAGCGGATCCTCTACGGCCTGGAACTCCTATACGGTCGACTGGAATGAGAGCGACCTGCCCGTTCCAGCCGCGGCATCGATCAGAGCAGCGAGATTGTACGTGATCTTTACCTGGGATAAGGTGCAGGGGATGCCAGATAACTTCAGTTTGGGCTTCAATGACAATCTGCAGACACGGGATGCATTCTACACGGATCGTAAAGGCTACGCGGGCAGCGATTATCCCTACGGCATGATCGCCTACAACGTCACCGCTGATTTCAACACGGCCGGGAACACCGCGATCCTGACGAACCTGAATCCGGTCGCGGGCAATCCATCCCTGCGCGGCATGCTGCTCGTCGTGATCTACGAGGATGCAACCGAGCCGCTGAGAGCGATTGTCATGAACGAGGAGTTTGACCTGCTCTACGGCGGCACGTCTGCATGTACCACGGCGGCTGAAGCGACGGCTTACGCGCCATTCGAAGGCTCGTTTGGGTTCGCTGCGGTGAATAGCGCGCGGTTGATCACCGTGGCGCCCGGTGGAGGTCCTAATGAAGGCGACTTGCTCTTCAACGGGCAGACCTGGACCGACGTCTGGAACTACGCGGGCACTTCGCAGATCGGGATTGACGATCGCGACGTGACGGCGTACCTGGCCACAACGAACGAAGCGGGGTTCCAGAGCAGTGCGGATTATATGGAAGCGAGCAATGCGATCCTCGTGGTGGAATACGAGGAGCCTGAATGGTACATTGCAGGGTTGCCCGATAGCGCTTTCACGAACAATCCGGACCAGCGGAAGAACGCATTATCGGAGAAGCTCGCAGAAGTGCGCATAATGATAGAAGCAGGCGAATATAAAGAGGCGATCGATAAGTTAGAGCACGACATACGTGCCAAGGCCGATGGCTCGGTCGACGGCAATCCCAAGAACGACTGGATAACAGACGCGACGGCACAAACGGTGATATGCGCAATGATCGATAAGCTGATCTCCTATTTGGAAACACTGCTGTAGACCCGTACGAAAGAGGCGGTTTTTAACGCCTCTTTCACTTTTTTTTTAAAAAATATATGGACTTTTTTATGGCCGCATGAGACCACGGTTCAATCTGGACGTGGCTGGAGCCACGAGACGAGTTTGAGCAGCTCTGCGGGCACACTGAGCCGGTAAGAAACGGGAATATCGAGCTAACTTCGCTCGTTCCGCTGCTCGGGCTAGTTTGGCCAACCGGGCGGTTAATCGCATCAAAAAGTTATTTTTGGCACTTCTCCCGATTTAGGATAGGATTGAGCGGGGAAGAAACGCACGATTGAAGTTCTCTCGTCGTGAAATCCCTGATCAGAGCCTGTTTCATCCCACCGCAGGATCGCGGATTTTGCGAGAATCTGGCAACTTTGGGTTGAGTGAGACCTCAGCAACGATCTCTACGATATTCTCGAGTGGTATACGTACACTTTGGTCACGTTGTCACCTGATAGATCCATGGAGACAGCTACAGAAGATGGGTACGGCGACGAAGACGACTGGATCGTCACGTTGTCACCTGATAGATCCATGGAGACAGCTACGGCAAAACGTGTGAAAATCGACCCCTTCAGGGACAGCGAAAAGACGCTTTCCTGTTGCCCATTTTCGCCAAATAGCATGCCTAGCGGGGTTTTTATTTCCTCTCTTCGTTCCTAAACTTGGAGAAGAACCTTATTTTTTTATACCCCCGTATCGTTACGTTACGGCCGTATTTAACACAAGGCATGTGATAAAAATTCGAAACCCTTATAAAGGGTAACATGATTCTTCTTAATATATGTCTTACGTTTAAGCGAGTGGGCGGTTGCCGAGAAGGCCCGCACCTCGTACCGTGGATAAACCGCTGATCGTTTCGAACCCCGCAATAAGCCCAAAACACGGCGGCGGGTGCAGGCTGGGGAAACGCGGTGGCCCGTCCTTTTTGAGAATGGAGAAGGAGAAAGAAGAATGATCGAACTGATGAACTGGAAGAAAAGAAGTGTTGTGTGCGCACTTGCGGTATGTGCGCTGGTGGTCTCACTGGGAACTGCACAGGCACTGCCTGATCTGGTTGTCGACAGCATCACCCCGAACTGCGGCGGGTATCTCTTTGCGAACCAGAGCAACGAGATCCAGGCGGTGATTGAGAACGTCGGGGCTGCGGATGCCGGTGCATTCAACGTCACGTTTGCCGTTGATGGCTACAGTGAACGCGTTACCGTGCCGTTACTGGGTGCCGGGAACAGCACAACGGTCAGCATTACCGATCCTACGATTCGAACAGCAGGGACTGCAGTCACCATAACAGTGACAGCAGACGCTGATAACGAGATCACCGAGTCCAACGAGACGAACAACACGTTAGAGCGTGAAAAGACGGTCGTGAACAACGGCTATAAAGGTAAACGCTACACCGGCGGGAGTGACATCACGACCTGGCGGACCTTCGAGCTCAGGGGCGACCTGCTCTATTCGACCGGCGATAGTTACTACCTGAGTTCGACCACCTATCCCAACTGGGCGCACTACACGGTTAACTGGACAGCGAGCGACCTGCCGGTGCACGTAACGGGGACGGTAAAAGAGGCACGACTCTACGTACCGTACACCTGGGCGAAGCATAATGTGATGCCGGGCTACATGAACCTCACGTTCAACGGTAACCTGCAGGCACTGGAGTACCATTACTGGGATGAGAAGGGGTTCGGCACCAGCTATCCCTACGGCATGCTCGTCTACAATGTCACCGCGGACTTCAGCACGAGTGGCAACCTCGCTGATCTGGCCAACTCCTATCCGACCGGCGGTGAGGTATCCATGCGCGGCATGGTGCTTATCGTAATCTATGAGGATACCACCGAGCCACTGCGGACCATAGTGGTGAATGAGGAGTTTGACCTGCTCTATGGGGGTGCATCTCAATGTACCACGCCGGAGGAAGCGACGGCCTATGCGCCCTTCGACGGCTCGATAGACCTCTCAACGGTTGGTAGTGCCCGGCTGATCACCATGGCGCCCGGTGGGGGTCCGGATGAAGGCGAGCTGCTCTTCAACGGGCAGACCTGGACCGACGTCTGGAACTACGCGGGCACTTCGCAGATCGGGATCGATGAGCGCGACGTGGCGGCGTACCTGAACACGACGAACGAAGCAGGTTTCCAGAGCAGTGGCGATTACATGGAAGCGAGTACCGCGATCCTCGTGGTGGAGGCGGAATACGAGCAGCCAGACCTGATCGTTACGGCTATCACCCCGAACTGCGGCGGATATCTCTTTGCGAACCAGAGCAACGAGATCCAGGCGGTGATTGAGAACGTCGGGGCTGCGGATGCCGGTGCCTTCAACGTCGCGGTTGCCGTTGATGGCTACAGTGAACGCGTTACCGTGCCGTTACTGGGTGCCGGGAACAGCACAACGGTCAGCATTACCGATCCTACGATTCGAACAGCAGGGACTGCAGTCACCATAACAGTGACAGCAGACGCTGATAACGAGATCACCGAGTCCAACGAGACGAACAACACGTTAGAGCGTGAAAAGACGGTCGTGAATAACGGCTATAAAGGTAAACGCTACACCGGCGGGAGTGACATCACGACCTGGCGGACCTTCGAGCTCAGGGGTGACCTGCTCTATTCGACCGGCGATAGCCAGTATCTGAGCGGGTCCTCGGCGCCCTGGACCACCTATACGGTCACCTGGGCTGCGAGCGACCTGCCAGTCCCAGCCGCGGCATCAGTCGAAGCAGCGAGATTGTACGTGCTCTATACCTGGGATAAAGAACAGGGAATGCCGGATACTGTCAGCCTGAGCTTCAATGGCCTCGCACAGACACGCGATGCATTCTACACGGATCGCAAGGGCTATGCGGGCAGCGATTATCCCTACGGCATACTGGCCTACGATGTCAGCACCGGCTTCAGCACTGCGGGGAACACCGCGATCCTGACGAACCTGAATCCCGTTGCGGGTAATCCATCACTGCGCGGCATGATGCTCGTGGTGATTTACGCGGATGCAACCGAGCTGATGAAGAAGATATACATCAATGAGGAGTTCGACCTGCTCTATGGCGGTCCGTCCGCATGCACCACGCCGGAGGAGGCGACGGCCTACGCGCCGTTCGCCGGCTCGGTCGAACTCAGCACGGTGCGCAGCGCGCGTTTGATCACCGTTGCGCCCGGTGGGGGTCCGGACGAAGGTGAGCTGCTCTTCAACGGGCAGATCTGGACCAACGTCTGGAACTACGCGGGCATTTCGCAGATCGGAATCGACGATCGCGACGTGACGGCGTATCTGGCCGCGACAAACGAAGCGGGGTTCCAGAGCAGTGGCGATTACATGGAAGCGAGTAATGCGTTCCTCGTAGTGGAATACGAGCCGGAACCACAACCGATAAGAAGCGGTGGCGGCGGTGGAACTCCGCGTGACTCCGATGGCGATGGCTTCACGGATCTCGAAGAGATCTTAGCGGGTACCGATCCCCATGATCCGAGCGACTACCCGGGCGCAGTAGCAGCACCGGTAACGCCAGTGCCGGCAACACCTGCACCAGCGCCAGCCACGCCGGTACCAACACCCGTGCCAGTGCCAACGCCAGCACCTGCGACACCCGCACCTGCGACACCGGCACCTGAAGAGCCCGGTTTCGAAGCGGTATTCGCAATCGGTGGTCTCCTAGCGCTTGCCTACCTGACGCGGAGGAAGAACGGCAATGCATAACGCAGGTCATGCACGAGAACACCCTCGGGGGAAACTAATTCTCACCACTATTATCCCCGCTCATAAGAACATGCACAAGAAGCAGCTCGCACTGGGCGTCGTGATCGCGCTGGCACTGGTAATGGTGATCACGCCCGCTTCTGCTGATTACAACTTCTGTGGCTGGCCTCTGGAGACACGAGCGAGCGGTACGGTAAACGGCGGTGTGTTCATCGATTACGTGCCCTGGAACGGCTCAAAAGATTTATCACTGACCTCATCGGTACCCAATGGTACCGTGCAATGGGCGTACCTGTGCACCGGCTTCTGGGGCGGCACCGCGAATTACCAGGGCTGGGTTAACGTCACCTTCAACGGCATCAGCGACCGCAACGGCCTCGGATCGATTCATCTGCAGGGTAAGGATGATACGAACCCCACTGTATGGTGCACGACGCACGGCAAACACTGGCTCTACTATAACGTCACTGATCTGGTAACCGCAGGTGCTGTGAACACCGCACGCGCCCGTAAGATCAATGAAACCTATGGCGCCTTTGATGGCCGAGTCTACGGCATTGTCCTGGTGGTGATCTACGAAGGCGGGGACAATCCGAAGATTATCCACTACTGGCTGAACGATGGCAACGATGCACTCCACTATGATGCACCCGTTTTTCCGCCTGTTGGTGAGCATAATACCGGAACCACGTACTTTAATGGTACCGTAGACCCTGCTAACCTCACAGGCGCGCAGTTAGCGATGGTGCTTCTGACCGCCTATGATCCGCCCTGCAGTACCGGCGTGACTTTTAATGGCTATTCGTTGGACACGAGCTTGATGGACAGCAACACCTTCGAGCTGAACACCTGGAACGTCTCGCCGTATGTAGGCGAATCCGAGAACCGTGCCGTGTACAGCCGCTGCGAGGATACGTTCATAAACGTGCCGCTCGCGATCCTAACACTCGAATATTCGCCCGAGAAGACTGAACTCGACACGGGATTGCCAGAAAACCCTTATCCTAGTATCCCGGGAATCCATAGGGGCACCATAGAGGTTACCACTAACATAACGCTAAACACCATCTATACCTATCCTTGTGCGGGTACCGGCGGGCATACCGAATATGTGCGGATCTACGGGAACGGGCTGAACACGAGCGCTTCGTGGCGGGGATATCTGGGCGATTGGCGCAACCTGACGTTTGACGGGCCGGTCACGCTTGAAAAAGGGAAAACCTACAACTACGAGATCAGAACGGGCTCGTATCCGCAGCTGCACCATCAGGACGAGTTACCGGTGGCGGGAGGGGTCATCAGGTGCACGTCCTTTACCGACGTTAACGGAAAGGAGTACGATAAGGCAATTCCAGCCTTTAAACTATATTATGACGACCGCCAGTGAGAAGAGGGCTCATCGCGGCATAGTAGCGATCGGGACGTTCGCACCAGTATGCGCAGGAGCAGTTCTCATGTTCCTCGTTTTGCTCGCTTCCTCGGCACCAGTGCTCGCGCAGCATCCTGCAGCATCGCCGGGCGATGGTGCGGAGCTGCCAGACCTTACCATTACGGCGATCAAGCCCTACCACTACCGCTGGTCAGACGAGTATGGCCTCGCCATGGGTGATCCTTTTTTCAATCTGCGGAATTACGTGAATGTCACGGTGCAAAACAACGGAACTACAACCGCCGAGGTTTGTAAGATGGCACTCTACGCGGATGGCGATTTGATCGGCAGTGAAACGATTGAAGACCTGGGCGCTGGTCAGGCCCGAGAGTTAAAATTCCCGTGGACGCCGGAAGGTGAGGACCCTTTGAGCTGGACGGACACGGCACAGGGCGCAAAATTGAGTTATAGGAACACCAGCAGGATCTACACGCTGAGTGCTGTGGTAGACGAAGATGAAGCGGTGCAGGAGCTCAACGAGACAAATAATGAATTGACTCGGGAGCAGAAAGTCGTCTGGAACGGTTTTGCGGCGGATCAGCCTCTGGAAGAGTATGCGCATGACCTGCTACGTGGTGGCATGATCATCACCACGGGCGATGCGGTCTATCGCAGTGACAAATCGCGTGATAGCGGGACCGTTTATGGCTCACCCTATAAGATCAATTACAATGTGCAGATTCCGGGCAGCACCAAGCTCGCGCGATTGTATCTCTATTACACGTGGGCGGAACCCAAAAGCTCGAGACCGAAAGCGCCGAAGATACAGCTCACGATGCAGACTCCGGGCGGTACCTCCACCGAGCTGAGACTGGACGCGAGCTATAACGACCTCAAGGGCGATTTCCTCAATTTCAGGTTTCACGCTTGGGGCACGTACGCCTACGATCTCACGAATTACGTGCGCGCGAATGGAACATACGTCGTGACCGTCGAGAACATCAATGATGGTAGCGATGACGACTTTACCGACGAGTACTCATTCGCCGCACCAGCGCTGCTCGTCGTCTATGAGGACAACACGGCACCACTGCGTGAGTACTGGATCACCGAGGGCGCGGACATCCTCATGGGCGGGCGCCGATCGGACGGCGGGTTCCTCGGGCTGGATTCGTGCCGTAACAGCGCCCGATTCACCGGCGAGCATCTCGATCAAGAAGTGGAAAAAGCGGTGCTCGGTGTGATCACACCCTGGGCGGACGATGCCGAGGATGATCTCATCGAATTCAACGGTCGTGAGCTGGGCAAAGGGCTGTACAACGGGTATTTCCACGCATGGCGTGCAGATCTCGAAGGTCTGTCCATGGAAGTCGGGGCGAATGAAGCGCAACAGGGAGTTGTTGCAATTGACGTCACCCGGTACCTTGAACCGAAGAATAATGAGGTCGTTCAGGGCGACGACGGCGATAACATGATGCCGGCAACGGCAGTCCTCGTGGTCACGTATAAAGAGGTAGCGGAAGAAGACGGTAGCGGTGGTAGTGGCGGCTCGAGCGCAAAAGAGAGTGCGGCCACAACGACTTCGACCATACCGTCCACCGCGCCTGCAACGGCAGTAACAAAGGCAACTCGAATTATTCCGCGGCTGGATCCAGGAAAGGAAGTGGCAATGGTCTTCCAGGACATGGACGTCTCTCTGCTCGCGCTCACCGCTGCTAGCAGTGTGAGCGATGCGAAAGTGGTTGTGGAACGAGTTGAGAAACCCTTCGGGATTCCTGATCCCTCAGGCATACCCTACGTTTTCTTCCAGATCTCCGTGGATCACGACGAGGACGCGAGTATAGCAGGGCGAATCGAGTTCAAGGTGGCAACCTCGTGGATCGCGGAGAACCGGGTTGCTGCAGAAGCGGTGACGTTGAACCGGTATCACGAACGCGAGGGGTGGAGTGCACTACCCACCGCGAACATCGCTGAGATGGAGAACGCCACCGTGTATTTCGAGGCGGTTACACCTGGCTTTTCGCTCTTCGCCGTAACTGCCGGCCCGGTCACCACGCTTGCGTCACCCGCCACCCCGAAACCCACACCCGTACCGACACCAGTCGCGACGCTACCAGCGCCAACGGTAGTAGTGCCCGCGACTGAGCAAAGCACGGAACCGGCAAGCACCGAAGCGCCGGGCTTCGAATGCGTTGTGGTGTTGCTCATGCTCGTGTGCGGCGCATTCCTGTTCTTCAGAACACGAGGGATAAGCTGAGTTAGCTAGCCGCTCCTCTTTCGCGTGATCGCAGCGAGCAGAGAAACGATCAGTACGGCGAGCAGCAGTACCAGAGCACCAAATCCCGGTACGGGCAGCTGCTGCAAACCTGCGGGTTCCACGGGCTCTGACTCTGGCGCCGGCGTTGTTACCGGTGCTGCACCCGGTGCGGGTGAAGATGTCGTGGGTGCGCTCGTGGCTGCCGGTGTCACGGACGGCTCTTCCCGCGAACGGGTCGGCGTAACGATCTTTACTGCCTTCGTATCGGTATGTCCCTCACCATCGTTAGCTTCCACCGTGTACTCCCCGGTCAGTGCTTTCAGCGTACTGAACGTGGCCGTGAACACGCCATTATTGACCGTGACGAACTGCGGGCCGAGCGTAAGCGGGCCCAGCACCCTGACGATGATGGTCTGCCCCTCTCTGTTCGAGGCACCGTGTACCGTGAGGTTCTCGCCAAGCACAACATCATCAAGCGGATAGAGCATCACCTCAGCCAGCCCAACAGTGACTTTCACCGTCTTCATGAGATCGTCGCTGCCCGGAGCACCAGTCGTCGCTTCTGTCAGAATCGCCTTTATCTGCTCCTGCGTCTTCGCCCCCAGCAGGCTCAGATCACCACTGAAATACTTTTCCGCTACACCGTCCAGCACTGACGCGTTCCGAACGCCGTCATAAACCTGGTTCCGTCCCGGTGTGAGCACGAACGCGAGGTACTGCCCGGAGTCTGCATTTTTATCTACCCTCAGCTCAACGGACCACAGAGACGTGGCGCTGCTGACCGACGCGGTCTCATAAATGATCCCGCTCGGCAAGCCGTTCTCCTCTGAATTCGTCGGGTTCATCCCGCGCCCACTCCCGCCTTTCGGCGCGACGACCAGGATATCCACCACCTTCGTGCCCAGTGCGGTGCCGCTGAGCGTAAACGAATCCCCGGGCGGCACCAGGGCAACCGAGGACTCTGCCGTGAGGCCACCTAAGACCATGAGAACCAGGGTCGAGCCGTCATCGTTGAACTCCGAGATATCTTCACCATCGGAAAAACCACCGTTGATGAAGCCACGGATCTTGATCGCATCTTCAGTCCCGGTCCCGTAGGTTTCAGGCGTGCGCAGCTTCACCTCGAACTTACCGGCGCTGTCTATCGCCACGCCTGCCCTCACAACGACATCCTCAATGGCAATGTCCACCGTCTTGCCAGTATTCGCCGTGCCGCTGATAATGAGATCCGACCCGATCGCACAGGTCTCCGGAATGGTGAACGTCACTTTCTTCTTTATAACCGCGATGTCGACGTAATCCTCAGCATTGCTGTTCCGGTCCTGCACCTTAACCGTGTACGAGCCGATTCGATCAAAATGAACGAGATAAACCATCTCGCCTTCCGCGCCGATGGTATCCGTGAACCCGCCGTAGGTTTCGCTGGGGGGGTTGTCATTCCTGCTCGCGGGGAATATCGCACGCTCACCGTTCCGTGCCACGACGAGCGCGATCTCGAGATCCGGAAGCCCGGTAACCGTAAGTCGTATGTTCTCCAACTCGACGATCTCGGTCTTCTGCGCTTCTATCTTCAACTCGCCGCTCACGATCTCCAATTTCTCCCTGCTGCTCTCCGCATCGAGCCCTCGCGCGTACTCCTCCGTAAGAACCTGGAAGGTGTACGTGCCCAGCTCCCAGCCCGCAGTGGTGATTTCCAGGTCAGTAAGATGATCAACGTTAACAGTGTCAAAGACCGTCCCATCAGCATTTGCCTTGCGTGTGTTCCCACCGGGGTCTTTCACCACAAGAGTGACACCATCATACAGGTCCAGATTGGTGTTCAGCTCGATATTAAAGCCTGAACCTTCCGGTATGCTCGTGATCGTTTTACCGTTCCGCTTGAGCTTCAACCTCAGGTACGGCTCTTCGACCGTGATCGTGGTGTTATCGCACCCTTCTGTACAGTTCGCGCGATAGGTACCCACCTTTAGTGGTTTGAGCCCGGTGTCGAGCTTGCCACTACTATCAGAGAACTGCTCGTGATCTTCCGCGTCGCCTGAAATACCCGTTAACGTTACCGTCGCCACCGGTCCGCCGCTGCGATTGTAAAATTGAATGGCCTGCCCCTGCAATATCTTGGACGTCTCACCGTCCAGCCAGATCGTGACGGCGCCGAAGTTAACGTCAAAGAGCTCCCCCTGGCTCGAGATCGTCTGGGTGTCCGTGATGGTGGTCGCCGAGAGGAGCGGTACTACAGCTCCGAGCGTCACGGCCATCAGCACGGCAACGACGCAGAGTCGTACCGTTACTCCTTTGCGCTGTACCGCCTTCTTCATCGCCCCTCCCATGGTCGGTTGATCTCCGTGTGGTCTCTCGCTCTCTCGCCTCAGATCAGCTTCGCGTCTGTAGATACTGAGGTGGTTCTTGATATTAAAATACTCGTGAAATATTCTCTCTCTTGTTAACTATACAGAGAGATATATAACAGCAGGAATAAAAGATATCATGATCATGTGTTGTGATCGCGCGTGTGGTGATGAGCCGGGAGGGGCGGAATGAGAAGAGTACGTAGCACGGGAAACGGCAAAAACGTGTTAATAATGCTTTTCTTGCTCATACTGGTGAGTTCCGTGTTCTGTGCGGGCATGATGAGCGCGGTGCAGGGCGCGGACGTAGGCGGCGTGACCAGGTCCGTGCTGAGTGACCCCGTGCCCGGTGCTGAGTTCGAGGTGACACTCACGATGGACGCGGAACCCCCGCTGGTTGTTGGTATACGTGAGACGATCCCGGATGGGTTCGACTTCGTGAGCACGACGTGCAAAAACCATGAGGTCTCCGGGCATGAGCTTGCCTTCGTCGTTATGGACGAGACGGTCGTGAGCTACCGGATAAAGGCTCCTGCGTCGGGTACCGGAACATTCACGGGCACATGGATCGATCTGCTTGGCGCGGGCGAGGGCAGTATCGCAGCAACGACCGTTGTTGTGGGTGGGGGCGAGATGCCGTCTACTTCTGCACAACCCGGCACGTCCACAGAAACGCCCCGTGCTGACTCGGAGCCTGCGGTTCCCGGGTTCGGAGTGCTCTCTCTCATCGTTTCACTGGTCACCGTACTGCTTGTGCTTATAGTCCTGAGGAGCACCGGAGGCCGCCGGGAATGAGAGCCGTAACAGCAGGGCTCGCCCTCTTGATCCTGCTACTCTGCATGGCTTCGCTATCGTTCATGCCTGCTGCAGCCGCCGGGATACCCGGCGACGACGATGGCAATGGAAATCTGGACGAGCGTGAACTGGTAGCGAACATCTTCCGTTATCTCCACGGTACGGGCGATCTCTCCCTGGAAGATTTACGGGATGCCGCTCACGTTTACGTCTACTGGAATGGCGCGCCACGAAGCATTGTGGATACCGCGGGCCGGACCGTAACGATTTATCGACCGGTGAAGAAGATCGTTGTTCTCAGTTCAGATGGTGCGCGCGCGATACAGATCCTCGGCGCCGAGCATAGGGTCGTCGGCATAAGCGAGACGGTCAAGGACTTTTCGTTTTATTTCCCCGCCACCTCGCAGCAACCCGTGGTGGGAACGTGGAAGGAAGTTGATTGGGAGACCATAGTGGCACTGCATCCCGACCTGTTGATCGTTTCGCCGGCGGGCACGATCAATGTGAATGTAGCAGAAGATAAGCTCAAGGGATTTGATATTACCGTGGTCGGCTTCTATCTCTATGTCACTGCGGAGTATGACCAGATCTTCGAGGAGCTGGAGGAACTTGCTTTCCTCCTGGAGAAGGAGCACGCAGCAGCGCGCTATATCGCCTGGCATAACGGTTACCTGGCACAGGTGGAGGAGTTCGTTACGGGCCGTGAAAAGCCAGAGGTCTTTCTGACCTATACCTCCGGCGCGATCGGTAAGACCTCAGATATCAGTAGCTACGGGCCAGGCTCAACGCTCTACCTGCTCGCTGAGAAGGCTGGAGCGCGGCCGATCACCGAATACGCCACGACGGGCTATCCCAAAGTTAACGCTGAATGGGTGTTGGCCAAGAATCCGGATACGGTCATCATGATCTGTGGCAACGTCTTCGGCTGGTGGAATACCGCAACCGAGCCGGCAAATCTCCTGCAGCAGCTCATGGCTGGGAAATCCTGGGGAACCCTGAATGCTACCGTGAACAACCAGATCTACGCTGTACCGTGGTCTGTCACGAACGGTTTTGAGCACACCTATGGGTTCGTGCTGCTTGCCAAGCTCTTCCATCCTGAGCTCCCGATCGAGCCCGGGCACGTCTCGCAGGAGTTCCTCGAGGAGTTCTTGCGCGTTGAGTATCCGGGGGGCGAAGGGAAGGTGCTCGCGTACTCCGGCGTGACCACTTTGAGGACGTAGGTGGGGGCGTGAGAAGGGCGTAGCATGGCACAGGAGCACCGTATCGCCCCGTATCAATGAATGAACAGATATGAGGATCATGCAAGACTTCAGAGAGTGCAGATTGTGCGCATGGGATTGTGGGGTGAACAGGATCGAAGCGGTGGGGGTCTGTAAGGTCAACGTTCCCGAGGTGGCGTACACCTGTCTGGCGGAATCGCTCGAGAGCTACTCGGTTACGTTGCTGGGCTGCAATTTCCGCTGCCTCTACTGTAACGCATATCGACTCTCGCAGTATCCCGACACCAACTGGTTCTACCGCGGATACATAGATCCTGAAGAGCTTGCGCGCGAAGCGATCGAGAAATTACAGGGCGCAGGCATCGAGAAGCTCGGCTTTACCGGCGGCGAGCCGACCATCCACCTGCCGTACATCGAGGCGGTAGTAAGGGCGGCGAAGAAGCGGATGCCCCACCTCCAGGTAGGCTTAACCACTAACGGCTTTGCCACTGAAGCGAGCATGAAGCGGATCGTTGACCTCTGCTCGTATATAACGCTGGAGATCAATGCCTATCGCAACGATACGCATCTGGCGTTGAGTGGTGCGCCGGTTGAGCCCGTTTTACGGAACGCTGCTTTCCTGATAAAACACCGTGACAAACTACGAGCGCTTAAAACCGTTGTGGTGCCGCGGATAAATGATACTGAGATCGAAGAGATCGCGCAATTTATCGCCGCGATTGATCCGTCCGTACCCTATCACCTGATCGGTTTCCGGCCGAGTTTCATGCTCTATTACCATCCCGGGCCGTCTGCGAGCGAGCTGGACGCGATCGGGAAGCGCTGTGAGCACCATCTGGAAAACGTCAAATGGGGTGGTGCGTACCCGCAGGAGCAGGCATTTGCTGGTTCCCGGGGGGCGGAACTCGCACGGCAGTATGCCCGCAGCGCAGGGTGCATACGAAGTGATCGGAACTGTGGCTCGTGCAGTATGAACAAGCGGTGTCCCGCAGTCCTGCGAGAGCCCTGGCTCTGCACGCCACATACGCCGCGGCCGAGAACCGGTAACGCGGGGGACCTATAAGATGACCCGGAATCAGTCTGGAGCGGAGAAGGGAACGACGGGCGATGAGATACGAGCGCAGTACAAGCGTTTTACTGCTCGGAAGCTCATCTTCATGGTGGCCTTGATCGTCGTGATCGTCTTGATCGCGGGCGTTGCGGCCACGCTCGGCTCCTATCATATCTCGGTCGTTGAGGTGTATACGATCATCTGGCACGGGCTCTTCCGTAAGCCGGAGACGACCAAAGAGCTCGTGGTCTGGAACCTGCGGCTGCCGGCGATCGTGATGGGCATTCTGGCGGGCATTGGACTCGCTATCGCTGGAACTACGATGCAGAGCGTGGTCCGTAACCCGTTAGCCAGCCCCTACACCCTGGGGATCGCATCCGCAGCCGGCTTCGGCGCGGCGCTCGCGATCATTCTGGGCAGAGGCTTTGCCGCTGGACAGTATTTGATCATCGCGAATGCTTTCGTATTCGCTGTTCTCTCCGCGTTCATCATCTATGGCCTCTCACGCTACCGGAGCGCGACACCGGAGACGATGATCCTCGCCGGTATCGCGTTGATGTACCTCTTCTCCGCGATGACCGGGCTCCTCCAGTACTTTGGCGAGGAGGCGGCCGTGGCCGAGGTGGTTTTCTGGATGTTCGGGAGTCTCGGCCGGGCCACGTGGGATAAGTTGATCTTTGTCGTCATCACCCTTGCCATCTGCATACCACTGCTCATGCTCAAATCCTGGGATTTGAATACACTGAGTGCGGGCGACGAGAGCGCGAAGAGCCTGGGCGTCAATGTGGATCAGACGAGGGTGCTGTGCTTTATTCTCGCGTCGGTCATGACTGCCGGGGTGATTTGCTTCACCGGTACTATCGGATTTATCGGGTTGGTGGCACCGCATATGTGCCGGATGGTGATCGGTGGCGATAACCGCTATCTGATCCCTGCTTCCGGGCTCTGTGGTGCCGTTATATTACTCACGGCTGATACGGTCGCGCGCAGAATTGTAGCACCGACGATCCTGCCGGTGGGACTGCTCACGTCATTTCTCGGCGTTCCGCTCTTCCTTTACTTAATCTTGCGCAGAAAGAAGGAGTATTGGTAGGGTGGTGGAGAGATGGTAACCCTGAAAATAAAAGACCTTGCGTTCGGCTATGCAAGTGCTCCCGTACTCGCGGGTGTGAGCCTGGAAGTGGGCACAAAGGAGATCGTGGCCGTCCTTGGCCCCAACGGCGCGGGCAAATCCACGCTCCTGAAATGCATCGATCGGATACTTCATCCCCAGCACGGCACCATCCTGCTCGACGGCGAGGAAATAAGCCATATGAGCCGGCTTGAGCTCGCCCGAAGGATCGGGTACATACCGCAGAGTCTCGCGCAAGCCTTCTCGATCACCGTCTTTGATGCGGTGCTCATGGGCAGGCGACCGCACATCAGCTGGCGTACGAGCGAGCAGGACACGGAGAAGGTTCTGCACACACTGGAAATGCTCCACATCGAGGATCTTGCCATGCGCGATATCAGTGAGTTGAGCGGTGGCCAGATGCAGCAGGTCTTTATTGCCCGCGCGCTCGTGCAGGAGCCTGAGGTGCTCTTACTCGACGAGCCAACCTCTAATCTTGACATTCGACACCAGCTCGAGGTGATGCACACCGTCAAGAGCATCGTGCGCAAGAATGAGATCTCCGCGATGATGGCGATCCACGATCTCAACCTGGCCGCGCGGTTCGCCGACAAGATCGTGCTCATGAATGGCGGTGGAATCCTGTCGGTCGGCAACCCGGCCACGGTCATCACACCGGAGAATATCCGGGTGGTGTTTAAGGTGGACGCTGACGTGTATGAAAAGGATGGGAAACTGCACGTTGTACCGTTAAGGGCGATCGCGCGAACAACGTAGTGGCGATCGTTATTCCCCCTGATCTTCTCAGGTTACACGGTGCGGCCACGCCTTCTTCGTACTATGCACGATCTGATGATCCAGCCCAGCCCGAGCAGGATGAGAATCGGTAATGCGTACCCTACAGCGATTATCAGACCCCGTATCACCGCAACAAACCCGCCAAAGGCCGCACGAAGCGCGTCCCGTATGCCCCAGCTCTGCGTTATCGGCTCCGGCTCATATAAGGATACCGTAATGGTGGCAAGCTCGATCCGGTTCTCCAAATAGGTGATCCGGCCGGTCATCTGCTCGATCCCGCTCCGGACACGCTCCAGCTCGCGCTCGACCTCCAGGATCTCCTCCACGGTCTCGGCCCGCTCCAGGATCTCCAGTAGCCGCTGCTCCTGACGCTTCGAATTGTTCAGCCGCGCCTGCAGATCGATATACTCTTCCGTGACGTCCTCACCCGAGATGTGCTGCGAGGTTACCGTACCGAGTTTCTCCAGGTCTGCAAGTACCATAAGAAACTGATCGCTGGGCACCCGGATCGTTATATCACCTCGCTTGCGATCCGTGCGAGTAACGTACGAGTATGAGTCAGAAATGAAGCCGCCCGCTCGTTCGACGATCTGGCTGAGTGCGTCAGAGCCCGTCTGATAGTTCGCTACTTCGATGCTCAGCGAGGCACGCTGGATGAGCTTCTGCTCCGCAGTCGGCGTAAGGGCGCTCGAGGAGGTTTCGGCTGCGCCTTTTCCGGCTGGCGCGGGTACCGGTAGGGAATCGTATAACCCCCCCTCGGGCGCTCGTGAGTAATGATCCGCCTGTTTTTCGGGATCAAATGCGGGACTGAGCATATAGCCGATTGACGCTGAGAGTATACAGAGCACGATGACCGCGACGATCGCGACATTTTTTCGCATCTCGAGTACCTGCCTACAAGACGGTTCGGTTCGCCGATTTAAAAGGTTATGGTAAGCTACGGGCGAAATCGCAGCTATGAAAGGCTTTAAAAAGAGGTAAATGAAAGCAAGAAAGTAAGAAGCGATGATACGAGACTCTGGTAACCACGAGAACGGAACGGAGGATACTGCAGAACTCGCTGAGGAGAAGCTGCTCATATTGCCCTTGAATGACAAGAATTCGAAACTCATCTCACAGGTCATTTCGAACGATACCGCTCGTGCTATTCTGGAAACCATCTCAGATGCGCCGCGGTCAACGACGGAAATCGCGGAGAAGCTGGGAATTCCGCTGACAACGGTACAGTACAACCTGGAGAAGCTGGCGGAGGCGGGACTGGTCAAGGTCGCGCGGACACGCTACAGCAGGAAGATGAAACCGGTGAAGCTGTACGCACCACAGCGGAAATACGTGGTCATCGCACCCGGTACGGCGGATAGAAGCGACGTAATCGCGGCCTTGAAGCGCTATCTGACCATCATCGCGGTTGCGGTCTTCGGCTCGCTGGCGATCGAGGGATTGATGATGCGACTGGGTGTGGGTCCGGTTGATGATGTAGCTGTACGATCCGTTCCGGAGGGGTATGGTGGCGGTGCTGAGGCACCGGCGTATGCACCCGCACCCTTACCGGAGAAGGCACTGGAAGCAGGCGCAGGGTTCGATCTCTTCATGCATCCCGGGCTCTGGTTCTTCCTCGGCTGCCTCTTCGTCCTCGTGGTCGTGCTTTGCTTTGAATATCGTGCGCGAAGAAAGGCGAAGACCGGGTGATCTTACCGCTTCATTTCCTCCTTTAGTCGGGATACCGCACTTCCACGGTCACGGCCTTGCTTCGTGAGAGCTCTTCGCCGGTGCTGAGCAACCGTACACATCCCTGTAGCTCGAACGACCCGCGGAAGGGTAATTCGCGTTTATTCGTCGCGGTGAAGGTGTGCCGTGAGGTTCCTCCGGGACCCAGATCGATCCCGACATACTGCGGGGGCGGCACGCTCCAGTATTTGCCGCCATCCGTGGTGATCACGTCAATACCGACAGAATAGTCCGCACCGGAGGTGATATTCTCGCCGGTGTTCTTAACCGTGATCGTGAGGGTCACTGATTCGCCGAGATCAATGGCCGCGAATTTGTCGTTGAGCAGTGATGGCGTGGGCTCCGTGATCTTGATGTCAACGATCTCGAGACCGTTTCTCTGTACGTGCTCGTTGTTCTGAGGGCCGCTCCACCAGAGCATGTAGGCAAAGAGAGCGATGACCACCACGAGCAGCACGACACATACCGCTAAGATTCTCACCAGGGTTTGGGTTTCGGTAACATCCGCCAGTGATTTATTCTTCATGGCTGCTGTGCGGGGGGGATTGCTCGGTATACTGAGAGTAGATCGACGCCCTACTTATAAATAGCTTATGCGGGCTCGACACCGCTCACAGAGCCGCGCGGGCTTTGCCTCGGCCTCAGCCAGGGAATTCGAGTAGCGCATTACGCACTCGTTGGTGCAGTGCTGCAGCCCCAGGACATGCCCCAGCTCGTGTATCGCCTCCTTAACAATCAGCTCTTCAGAGTACAGTCGGTGAATGGAGAGCACGGCTGCTTTGCCGGTATGTGCAAGCCCGAAGACGAAATTCATGCCCGTTACGTACATATCGTCACGCACCATCCAGAGTGCGACAGCATTCCTGGCCGACGGTACACGCGCCATGTGCTGGATAAGCGCGGAGAGGAGCTTCGAGGCATTGTACTGGGTTCGTCGTGTATGGTACGCGTTTTTGAACTCTGCCGGGTTAAACAGCTCTATTTCGTGCGCTTCCAGTCCCAAAACGTCCTCTAATCCGCTCGTTACCGCGGGAACCGCCGCTGCACACGCGTTCGCGTAATAGAGCCAGAGCGCGTTCATCCTTCTGCCGGTTAATCGCATCACCTGTACTTGCTTTACTAACCGTTTTGCGCAACGAGCGTTCGAGTGGATTGAATGTAATGGGGCAGCCCAGATTTGAACTGGGGTCCATGGCTCCCAAAGCCACGAGGATAGACCTGGCTACCCTACTGCCCCGCACGGCTTCTACCGTAGGATATAATGACCCAGCCCTACTTAAATACCTGGCCTACGAGCGTTATGAGGCAGTATAAACACGGTTGCAACAGCAATCTGGATTAGAGCAGAGCAGGAAAAGAACGTGTAAGGAATGGTTTGGTGGGCTCCAGGTGTACTTGGGCACTCCTGGGCGTATACCCGATCATAAAAACGTCAGGATGAGCGGTATCGAGACCACGCTCATAACCGTGGTGATCAGTACGACCGAAGCAACCAGAGCGGCGTCACGATCGTATTTCGCGGCCAGGATCATTCCCATGACGGCTGAGGGCATGGCGGCCTGAAGGAGCAGTATGTCCCTGACCATGCCCTCGAGGGACAGCAGCGTACTGACCGCAAGTGCAACCGCGAAGCCGCCGCAGATCCTGAACAGGGATGCTGAAACCGCTAGCTTCGCCGCACTGATCCTGATCTCCGTGAGCTTGTAGCCGAGCACGAGCAACGCGAGCGGAATGGTGATCATGCCGATCATCTCTACCGGCCTGAAGAGCACGTCGGGCACGGGTAGGTGGAGCAGGTTAACGGTTAAGCCGATGAGGACGGCGTAGAGCAGCGGGAGTTTGAAGGCTTCGAGCAGCTCGTTACGGTGACTGACCACATAGATACCGAGGCTGAAGATCACGAGCGAGTTCATCATGTCGTAGACGACCGCGCGTGAGAGCCCGTCCATGCCGAAAGCGAAGAGCGCGACGGGATAGCCCAGATAGCTGGTGTTGCCGAAGACGAGCGGCAGATACAAACCCTTTTTCGCGGTTCCCAGCAGCCTCAGGATGAGGAACGAGGCCGCCATCATGATGAGAATAACCGCCAGTGCCGCGCCTGCCAGGGTGGTGAAATCGGTGAGGTTGATATCACTGCGGGAGACCGAAGCGAAGATCAAGCACGGTGCTGCAACGTACACGATCAGGTCAACGAACGTCTGCACCTCGATTTTACGGATCCTGCCGATCACATACCCCAGTACGATGATCGAGAAGACCGGGATGACCGTCTGCACGAGCGTTTGGTACATTGAGGAACAAATTGCGGAGCGTGGTTAAAAAGGTACGGTGCTTGAACCGTAAAAATGCTGATCTTCAGGCTTCATGATACGTTTTGAACCCGTTTGCGACAATTTCATCGCTGGTACTACCTGAGCCCGCTGAAGCCGCTAGCGAAAAGCTTATATATTTACAACGTTTTTATTGGATTGATAAGGTTGTGAGTCCGGGTAGCATTTGCAGTGGTTATGGCTTCGATGTTTGTAGGATGTGTTGAATATGGACGAACGCAAATGGGGACTTATGAAGAAACACACTAAAGAAATTATAGATAACGGGCTTGTTCAATTTAATATAACGCACCCTGAATTTAGATTTGGCAATCCAACGAATAGCGAAATTACGGAGTATGCACATAGGATATATGAGTTCATGCGTGTTGACCGTCTTTTACATGAACAGCGCGGCCAGTCTGTACCGATTGAGCATAAGTTGTTAGCATCGACTTCACTGCAGTGGGTGGAGATATTACTGGGTTCGATACTTTGGTTTGGTATAAATACCTCCTTAGTTAAGAATTGGCTAATATCTGAGTTTCAACAACACTACAGGCAACTATTAATAAGAGAGAACCACCCGTATGCGAGCTTAACACCGCCGGAGTTTGCATCGAAGATGCTTACGTGGCTGCGCGATTATCGGTTGGGAATACGTTAGTGTCTAAGCTCATGGTCGCTAGGAAGCACGCAATTTTCATTCGTCAAAGAGCGTAATTCGCTCATTCAGAAAGAACGAGCCGGAGATCTCAGATGCTGAGTATGACCAGCTTTTGGAAGAGCTGAAGGAGCTGGAGGAGCAGTTTCCGCAGTACCAGTCACCTGATTCCCCTACCCAGCGGGTGGGCGCTCCGCCGGCAGAGGAGTTCGAGACGGTGGAGCACGTGGCTCCCCTGCTCAGCCTGGAAACCGCGGATAAGAAAGGACTCAAAGCTTTTGACCGCCGGGTGAAGCAGGAACTGGGCGTGGAGGAGGTATCGTATATCGTGGAGCCCAAACGGGACGGGTTGAGCGTGGAGCTTATCTATGAGGATGGCACGTACACCCGGGGCGCTACCCGCGGTGACGGAAAGCGAGGAGAGGATGTTACCGAAAATATCAAAACCATCCGGGCCGTTCCCCTTAAATTGCGCCGGAATGAGCAGGGCATTCCTGCGGTGCTGGCGGTTCGGGGAGAGGTCATCATGCACCTCAAGGACTTTGAGCACTGGACAGGAACGGACTGAGCGTGGCCAGGAGCCCATGGCCACCGGGAGACAGCAAAGCGACCTCTGGATATCTTTTTCTACCAAATCATGCACCTGGAGATGGCGGGGCTGACCGTAGAGAAGCACTGGGAGGCCCTGAATCTACTGCGCTCATGGGGGCTGAAGGTCAATGGGCACATTCAGCGCTGCGAGAACGTGGAGGAGGTCATTACCTACCACCAAACCATGGAGGACCAGCGGGAAGACCTGGAACATGAGATCGATGGCATCGTGGCCAAGGTCAATCGGCTGGACTACCAGGAACAATTGGACAGTAAGACCCGATCGCCTCGCTGGGCCATCGCCTATAATCCCGCCTCGTAAGGAGGTAACTCAGATCCAGCGTATTGCTGTGCTGGTGGAGCGTACCGGCATTCTTACCCCCGCCGATAGGGGATCCCTCCGATAAATTTTAGGTACGTATCCAGTTTTATTGCGATGGTAATCGATCAAATCACCACACAGTAGGTGAATATTCAAATTCAAATTCCGCGAGCCGCTCTGGAGGTAGTCCAAGGTCGAGGAACATCTGTCTGAAAACTATTCTAGTATTTGTTTAGTTCCCCCTTCCTATAAGCTTTCTGGAGCTTTTCGATACCCATAAAATGCCCCCCCTCTCTTTTCCCACAAAACTGGAGTGGAAAAGAAGCTTATTTAAATACAACGTTTTTATACACCTTTGAGG
>OMKS01000359.1_pt1 | contig 42933 bp, 38 predicted proteins | sample 1674721 | NCBI WGS metagenome assembly OMKS01 (sample SAMN06264996, study PRJEB25208) | sediment metagenome | isolation source: hot spring sediment | place: USA: California | collected 2014-09-02 | reverse complement strand
TTTTTTTAACACCTTTTTAAATGCCGGAAATAATGCCGATATTTCTCAATTGCTTTTGTTCTTTGGTTTATCTGCTTCTCAGCTTCAGTCAATAAATGGCAGCTTAATCCTTGGAACAGGCGTTACGACTATCCGGTCGATTTCCAGTTTGATATTAACCGGTAAAAAGGTATATTTATTACCGTTTTAAAGCAAAATAATGATGCAACACAACTGGAAACCGATCATACAACAACTGCAATTTGCCCGAAAAATCCTGTTGACGACTCATGTAAATCCCGACGGCGACGCGATCGGTTCGGAAATGGCGCTGTATTATTGTCTGCAGAGCATGCAAAAATCAGTTGAAATTCTGAACAGTTCGGCTCTGCCCGAGGAATACGCCTTTCTAGACCCCGGCAAAGTGATCAGGCAATATAATCCGAATAGGGATTCCGGACGCTTGCGTGAATTTGATCTGGCTTTTATTCTGGATGTAGGTGGGGTCACGCGTATCGGCAGTCTGGGCGATGATCTGGCTCAAGCGAAAATTCCCTGTGTCTGTATTGATCACCATCCGGAAAATCACATTGTCTGTGATTTTAAAATCGTGGACGAGAAAGAATCGGCGACCAGCTGCTTGATTTACGAATTGATCAAGCGCATCAATCCCGGGTGCATCAATCGCAGGATTGCCGAGGCAGTGTATGTTGGTCTGATGACGGACACCGGCTCATTTAGATTTGAGAATGCGACCCCAAAGGCATTCCGGCTGGCGGCGGAATTGCTGGAATATGATGTTCGACCTAACGAAATATACAACCGAATTTATGAGAGTCATTCGCCTCTCCGGATGGCGCTTTTAGGGAAGGTCCTGCAACAGATTCACTATGAAGTAGACGGCAGGCTGGCTTGGTTTACGATCCGGCAAAGAGATTTGCAGGAAACCGCGGTTAGCTCGGATGAGATTGGCGGCTTTACCGACTTGATACGTTCAATAGACGGCGTCGAGGTGGCGGTCATGTTTCTGGAAGTTGGTTTACAGCAGGTTCGGGTTAACCTGCGTTCCAAAGGACAGGTAATCGTGAACGAGATTGCCCGGCAATTCGACGGCGGTGGTCACTACTATGCTGCCGGATTGACATTTGAGGGCACCGTTGAAGCGGCTGTTGGTGCGGTAATTCCAATAATTCGGCGCGCCTTGGAAAAAAGAGGAGATAAAAATTGAGTGTACGACCCGACTGGTGGATTATAGCGATGTGTGAAAAGCATAAAATGATCGAGCCTTTTGAAAAAGGGCAGATCAGCAAAGGCGTCGTCTCTTACGGAGTCTCTGCTTACGGTTACGATCTGCGCATTGCCAGTGAATTCAGGATTCCAAAATTTCCTGACAAGACAGTGATTGATCCAAAGAATGTGGATGATTCTCTTTTTGAGAGTATTATTGCAGCTGAATGGATCATTCCGGCGAACAGCTTCGTTCTGGCGCGCAGTCTGGAATATTTTCGCATTCCCCGCAATGTCGTTACATTGACCGCAGGGAAATCAACCTATGCCCGTTGCGGTATTCTGGTCAATGTCACGCCCTTTGAACCGGAGTGGGAGGGATTTGTCACCATTTCAATCTCCAATACGGCGCCGGTTCCGGTAAAAATTTATGCCAATGAAGGATTGGCACAGGTGCTCTTTTTTGAAAGTGATGATCAATGTCAGGTCTCCTATGCCGATAAGAAGGGCAAGTACCAGGCGCAGCAAACCATCACATCGGCAAGGGTGCAATGAGTTCACTGACCATCAATATCGCCAAAGGTGCCGGCTTTTGTATGGGGGTCCGGCGCGCCATTGAGATTGCTAAAAAAGCCGGAAAACAGTACGGCAAAGTTGCCATGTTGGGCGATATCGTCCATAATGAGGGTGTTGTGAGGGAATTGGAAAAGGATGGAATTGTCGTTTATGACGATCTGAGCCAGATTCCGCCGGAAATGCCGGTTATTCTCCGTTCGCACGGTACCAGAGCTGATCTCCGGCAGCGGGCACACTCTATGGGGTTGACGATTATTGACGCCACCTGTCCGCTGGTGAAGGAAATTCACGCTGCTGCGAAGGAGTTGGAGTCCGAGGGACGCAAGGTAATTATCATTGGCGATCATGGACACGACGAAGTAGAGGCGATTGCCGGTGAAGTTACTGATCCGCTTATCATTGCCGATGAAGCTGAAGCTGATACTATTTCGAAAATCCGTCAAGCCGGAGTCGTTATTCAATCAACCCAGTTTCGCGAAAACGTTGATGCGATTTTGAAGAAATTGATCTGGAAAATCAACGATTTACGGATCATCAACACAATCTGTAAACCCACTCGCGACCGGCAGGCGCAAATCCGGGAACTTGCCAGTGAAAACGACGTTATGCTGATTGTGGGCTCTTTTACCAGTGCAAATACAAAACGGCTGACGCGCATTGCTCAAAGCATTAATTCCAGAAGCTATCAAATCCGCGGTCCGGTGGATATTCAACCGGATTGGTTCAAAGGTGCAAAGTCAGTGGGGATATCAGCCGGTGCCTCGGCACCTGATAAAATCGTTAGGGAAGTTGCAGATAAGATTGGCGCTTTAGCAATCTAGATGATAAATTACAGGCTGGATATATTTGAGGAGTAATTTTCGATGAATGAAGGTTCCTTTGAAGTGAAAGTCGGTCTGGCGGAGATGTTGAAGGGCGGTGTCATCATGGATGTGACCACTGCAGAACAGGCAAAAATCGCCGAAGATGCCGGTGCGGTGGCAGTCATGGCGTTGGAGCGCATTCCTGCCGATATTCGTGCTCACGGCGGAATCGCCCGAATGTCCCGTCCGGCGATCATAAAAGCCATTCAGGAGACGGTTTCGATTCCGGTCATGGCAAAATGCCGCATCGGTCACTTTGCCGAGGCGCAGATTCTCGAAGCGCTGGAGGTTGATTTTATTGATGAGAGCGAAGTCCTGACGCCGGCGGATGAGGAGAATCATATCTGGAAACACGATTTTAAAGTTCCCTTTGTCTGCGGTTGTCGTGATTTGGGAGAAGCCTTGCGAAGGATCGGCGAAGGCGCTGCGATGATTCGTACCAAGGGCGAAGCCGGCAGCGGTAACATCGTCGAAGCCGTACGGCACATGCGCATGGTTCAGAAAGAGTTAAAAGCCCTGACCGTATTGCGGGATGACGAACTCATGGCAGCCGCGAAACGGCTGGGTGCGCCTTTTGAAATTGTCCGGCAGGTGGCAAAAACCGGCAAACTGCCGGTCCCGAATTTTGCAGCGGGAGGTGTCGCAACGCCGGCAGACGCCGCCCTGATGATGCAACTGGGGGCCGAATCGGTTTTCGTAGGCTCGGGAATTTTTAAATCGGAAGACCCGCCAGCCCGGGCGAAAGCCATCGTTCTGGCGACGACCTACTATAACGATCCGCAGAAACTCGCTGAGATTTCCATGGATCTTAAAGATGCCATGGAGGGGCTCGATATCGCTTCGATACCGGAAGAGGAACGCCTCGCCAAACGCGGCTGGTGACCGGCTTCGTGCTCTTATATGAAACACGAATTAACCATCGGCGTTCTTGGTTTGCAGGGTGCATTTGCCAAACATATGGTCATGCTTAGTAAATTGGATGTCAGTACAATGCTGATTCGTTATCCCGAAGAGTTGGATCAATGCGACGGTCTGATTATTCCAGGCGGCGAGTCAACCACCATGTCCATATTGATTCACGAGATGAAAATCCGCGATAAACTGCTGGAATACAATCGCCCGATTTTCGGAACCTGTGCCGGTGCCATTCTAATGGCTGCAGGCTCCAATGATCCCCGGGTGACGACTCTGAACCGGGTGCCGGTCCGGGCGACCCGAAATGCCTGGGGACGTCAGGTGGAGTCTTTTTTAGCCCCCGTCAATCTCAGTTTTGATGAAAAGCCTTTTAATGCGGTTTTTATCCGAGCACCGAAACTCGTCAACCCCCGTCCAGAGGTTCAGATATTGGGTCGGCTGGAGAATGAGACCGTACTCGTTCAACATGACAACGTCATCCTGGCGACTTTTCATCCGGAATTAACCGATGACACCCGAATTCACACCTATTTTCTGAAATTAATCAAGAATTAGACCGTTATGACAAACGAAACAGAGCAAATGCACGAGTATAAAATTTTACCACGAATTGATTCACCGGCTGATCTGAAGCAATTGTCGGAAAACGAGCTATTATTACTGGCTGCGGAATTGCGCCGTTATATTATTGAAGTGGTGCAGAAAACCGGTGGTCATCTGGCGCCCAGCCTGGGGGTCATTGAATTAACTATCGCTCTGCACTACGTTTTCAACACCCCTATTGATAAGCTGGTCTGGGATGTCGGACATCAGGCTTACGGACACAAAATTCTGACCGGTCGGCGCGAAGCCATCAAAACGATCCGTCAATATGGTGGCATCAGCGGTTTTTGCAAGCGTTACGAAAGCGAATATGATACCTTTGGCGCCGGACATGCCAGTACCTCAATATCCGCGGCGGTGGGGATGGCGTTGGCGCGGGATGTGCGCAATTCTGATGAACGAATCGTCGCAATCATCGGCGATGGTTCGCTGACCGGTGGGATGGCGCTGGAGGGTTTTAACAACGTCTGTAATATCAAGGGACAGTTTTTAGTCGTTCTTAATGACAATAAAATGTCCATCTCACGCAACGTTGGCGCCATGAGTCAGTATCTGACCCGGATAATCACCAGTCCGCGCTATCTGAATTTTAAAAACCAGGTCTGGAACTCACTCACTCTTTTACCGAAGGGAACCAGTACGCTCCGTAAAATCGGTCGCAAGACCATGGAATCCTTGAAAAATTTCGTTGCACCGGGGATTCTCTTTGAAGAATTCGGTTTTCGCTATTTCGGACCGGTTGATGGTCACGATCTGCCTGCGCTCGTTGCAACATTGGACAATATTAAGAATTTAAAATATCCCGTCCTTCTGCATGTGATTACCCAAAAAGGGCGTGGTTTGGCGCAGGCAGAAAACGATCCAACCCGCTATCACGGAATCGGACCACAGACCGGTTCTCAAAAAACAGCACCCGATGCACCGCCGCAATTTTTGGAGGCTTTTGGTAAAATTGCCTGTGAAATGGGTACGAAAAAATTGGATACGGTTTTTATTACTGCCGCAATGTGCGACGGTACCGGACTGGTGGACTACCGTGCCCGTTTCCCGGATAGGTATTTTGACGTGGGGATTGCCGAGGAACATGCGGTGACCTTTGCCGGCGGCTTGTGTGTCAGCGGTTTCCGACCGGTGGTGGCGATCTATTCTACTTTTATGCAGCGGGCTTTCGATCAGCTGATTCACGACATTGCGTTGCAGAATTTACCGGTTATTTTCGTAATGGACCGTGCCGGGCTGGTGGGTGAAGACGGTCCGACTCACCACGGCAGTTTCGATCTGAGCTATGTAAGTTTGATCCCGGATGTCATTATTGCCGCACCGCGCAACGGCAATGAGCTGCGTGATCTGCTGTTTACCGCGTATGAGCAGAAGGAGCACCCCTTTGTCATCCGTTACCCGAAGGACAGCTGTGTTGCTTTCGATGAGGACGGCGAGGCTAAAATCCTGAAAATCGGCGAATGGGAAGCGGTTCGTCAGGGCAAAGATATTGCCGTTATCAGCGTTGGCGTCATGACCAATGTCGCCGAAAAAGCACTCCAAATACTGGCGGCTGATAACATCACGCCGAGCCTCTATCATGCCCGCTTTATAAAACCGATTGATGAAGCGATGCTGAAGGATATTGCGGATCGGCATTCCGTGATTGTCACCATTGAAGAGAACTGCCTTCGCGGTGGTTTTGGTAACTTCATTCTGTCCTATATAACGGAAAAAAACTGGACTCTCAAAGTAAAATCGCTGGGTATTCCCGACCGGTTTATTGAACATGGTTCGCGGCAGCTTTTACTGAAAGAGGTCGGTCTGAACGCAGAAGGCATTGCCGCTGCGATCAAAAAAGCCGCAGTATAGGTGGATTCAGATATTTGCTTTTTCCAGGATCAGATGTTTTAATTCTGTCAATGATTTTCGACTATAGATGCCCGGTTTGACGGGTATTCTATTGAGATAATACATAGATATTGGTGTGTCTATCCGGTTAAAATTGCTGATAAATGCGATTTATGTCACAGCAGTGTAACGAGGATATTCCTATCTTATCCAAGTGTATTGTTTATAATTATCAGAAGGATACAGATTATGAGAAAAATTGGATTAATGATATTAACAACGGTTTTGCTGTTTTCCAGTTCCTGTATGATGAAATTACCGGAAGAATCGGATATGCCCAGTTGGAACATCAATCTTGAAGTTCCCCTAATGAAAACGACAGTGACGATAGCCGATCTGCTGAATGATTCGCTGTTTGTGGGCGTCCCTTACGGTCTGAGCGGCGATTCAATTTTTGCCTACGAAGATCAAGTGGATATTGAAAAAGTTGAGGTCGGCGACCAACTGGATATTGAAGACATTCATAAAGTATTTGCACAGTCTATTGACGATGTTCGTGTGAAACCTACTATTAAGCAGTATACCTCAGAACTGGATCCGGTGGGCGTTGATCCGGTTCGGGAAACGGTTACGTCGCGGCTGGGAAATATATCGCTTGACGATACCGACCCAGAGACGACTGATCCGATATTAATGAGTGAAATTGTTGATTTTTCCGGTGTCAATGCAGATGATCCAATGACGATTCCGCAATCCACGGACTTTCCCGTGGTTTACCGAAGTATTACTTTCGATGATTTTGATAATGCTCATTTCGTAAATGGTGTGCTGGAAATTACCGTGGATAACGGTTTGCAAAATGTGGAATTAGGTGCGCCACTGGTAATCCGGATTTTGGATGCCGACAGTGTTACGATTGTGGGTTCCGATGGCGACAGTGCCAAGGCGATCTGGAGCAGCGGTATCCTGGCGGGAAATTCAGATATGCAGACTATTGATTTAGCCCATAAGGTTTTGCCAGAGAACATCATTATCCAGATCAGTGGTGTGCTGAACGGTTCCGGGGCAACTACGGTCACCAATAACTCCGCTCATCGAAATTCCAGTTTTGTTATTCAGGTTGAGGCAAAAAATCTTGAAGTGATCTCTGCGGAAGCTGTGGTACCGCCACAGACGATTGATACGACCGACGTAATTCCACTGGAGGAATCGGATGATAAGGTCAAAACAGCTCGTATCTTAAATGGTACCCTGGCGATTGATGTGTACAATGACATTCCCATTAATTCCACTCTGGAATTAACCATAACTTCAATTGATATCTCGGAATCCGCTGGTATTCAGGCATATACACAAATGATAAATCTTTCAGCCAGCCAGAATTACAGCAGTTCAGATGCCCTTACCGGTTATTATCTGGTAATGGATGTTAACAGTCAGCAGGTGGATTATAGCTATCAGGTTATCACCGAGGATACTGGTACAGAAAGAGTTCAAATCACAGAAGATAATGGTGTTATTGTGGATATTCGCATGTTTGGACAATCGCCCGGCGAGCAGCTGACTTTTGATGAATTTGAAGGCATTGTAGATCAGGAACCCATTACCGACAACGGTGAAATTGACGTGACGACTGATTCGAGAATATCGTCGGCTCTGATTTCCAGCGGAACCATGACGATCAACATCTATAACACGGCAAATACAACTGACCAAAATGTTCCCGAACTTACTCTTGATATACCGGAATTCCGTGATCAATCATCAAATCCAATCCACATTGTGCGGAATCTCTATCCGGAACCGAATACCACCACTATTCTGATTGACTTAAATGGATATACGCTGTTTCCTAATACTGCCGAGATTCCCCCGGATAGTTTCAGCCAGCATATCACCTATATTTCGGTAGTAGAAATTCCGACCGGCGTGATTACTAACTACAATCTCCAGGGCGCCTACGACGTCAATATCGAAGTTTCGGAGCTGCTGTTCTCTGAAGTCACCGGTTATTTTTCCCAGGATGCTATCGTGGAACGGGATGTGATTACGCTGGAGGAAGCTACAAAAATAGAGGAAGCATTATTTCAAACCGGTGAACTGGCACTTTCGATTGTTAACAATATCGGCGCCATTGCCGAAGTAAAATTCCGGGTCGCCGAATTAATTGACAAAACCACCAATATGCCTTTGCAGAAAACCATTCAACTGACCGAAGACAATCAGCCTGTTGAAAAGAGTTATTCACTGGAAAACTATAAACTGGTTATCCCCACGACGAACTTTTCACTGAACCAGGAGATTCACTACCGTTCCACTGTCAGTCTACCCTCCGATCAGGAGATGACTCTGAATGTAGAGAATGAAATTGATGTAGACCTGAATCTGAGAAATATCTCTTTCAGTTCGGTTGCGGGATATATTGATACGGTTACGATTGACATTGATTCCGTCGAACAGGAGATCACCGCTCTGCCGGAAGAGCTGGAGGGGATTGACCTGAATGAAGTTGAAATCAACATTAATTTCGAATCTGACATCGGCGTCCCGGTCATTTTGGATCTCATGTTAATCAGCTCAAATAAAAAAGGCGATCGCGCTGAGTCGCATGTTCGTCAAAACATCACCGATAATCCCGTGGTGGTGATTCCCAACGCCGCTGATCTGATCAATCTGAAGCCGGATAAAATTGTATCCTACGGCAGCGCATCCGTCGGAGGAGCGGGATATGTCGCCACCGATCAGGCGATTCAGGGGGTTATGGAAATTCTGGTGCCCATGTCTTTTGAAGTGGCGGAAGGTGCCTCAATTGAGATTGAACCGGATCTTGTGAAAGACGATATCCCCGAGGAACTTGTGGAGGTTACATTATTCGCAATTCTTGATAATCAGTTTGAATTAAACGGAATTCTGCGGATTCTGGGTGCCAGGGATACACTCTATTTTGGACCCGATTCGCCGGTAAATCCCGACACGTTGGCAATATTTCATCTGATTCCGGACAGCAGTTACGAAGAAATGGTTCTTCTGGATGAAACGAAATTTGCACTGTTTCAGGATTCATTATACGTAAAAACGAAAATTGACCTGCTCAGTAATACCGACAACCTCGGTAATCCGGTTCCCACTCGTCTGTTTAAAAATGACTCCCTGGCGATCCAGCTGTATAGCCGGATCAAGGGACTGATTGATTTAGCCAATAAGGATAATTAGGAGCCTGACTATGAAAACGATAAAATATTTTCTCATTTTAATGCTTGTCTCTACGACGGTGTTTGCGCAGTATTATCTCAATCCCGTTAGTACCTCGCTGGCAGGTGCCTATGCTACCAAAGCCCGCGGCGCCTACATCAACGGCTGGAATCCGGCAAATCTCGGGCTGGAAAATAATCCCCGGTTCTCTCTGCATTTCGGATTTTTACCGTTGGTGCCGTTTCCGACGGTTCAGATCAGTAATTCCGCCATATCACCATTTTTAATGAATAAACACTTTTTTACCGGCGGTTACCTGACAGATCAGGATAAGGAAGATTTAATTGCCTTCTTTCCTGATGACGGATTGAGTGTTAATCCGTTAATGCAACTCCCTATCTTGAATTTATCGTTCGGTCGCTGGGCGGTATCTATTGGCACTGAAGTCACCGGCGTCGTGACCCTGCCGAAATCGCTGTTTCGCTTCGCCTTTTTCGGTAATGAATTCGAAAAGCCTCTGCTCGATCTTGAGAATACCAATGTGGAAATGCAGGCGGTGACATCGGTTGCCCTGGCTCATGGACGTGAGGTGACGATTCCGGTGCTGAGCGATGTGGTGGAACAGACAACCGTTGGTGCCGCTATCAAGGTTCTGATCGGCGGTGGATATACTGGTTTCGAGCAGGTTGCGGGCACAGTGACCAGCTACCCCGATAAAATCGTACTGGACGGTAATCTGAAAGGTTTAATGGGAATCGGTGGATACGGCGCTGCCTTTGATCTGGGACTGGCGACAGTCATCAATGAAAAAATGTCAGCCAATATCTCGCTGCATAACCTGTTTGGTTTTATCAACTGGGGGATGATCGAGGCGGAAAAGGTCGAGTATTCGATTTATTCTGAGATTTATTCTGAAGATTTCGAAAATTTTGATTCGGCACTGGAAGAGGGTATCCAGACGGACACCAGCTATTCAGTGTCCGGTTTTACCTCCAATTACCCGAGTTATCTGCTGCTGGGATTCGAGTATCGTATCCTCGATAATCTAAACGCCTATGCGACGGTCAAGCAGCATTTCAGCAATGATCTGGCTGCCACCTACTTACCGAAAGTTTCCATTGCCGCCGAATACGATATCACTCACTGGTTTCCGGCGCGGCTGGGTTTTTCCTTTGGCGGTATCGAAAAATTTCAGTGGGGGATCGGAACCGGTCTGAACTTCAGCCATTATGCCCTGGACATCGGCTTTTCCCAGATCGGCGGAATGTTTAATCATGCAAAAGGATTTGCGATTTCCTTCGGACAGTCTATATTATTCTAGATGAAAAAGGTGATGCAATTAATCTCATGGAATGTCAATGGAATCCGCTCAGCCTACCGAAAAGGATTTTTAAATTGGTTTCAACGGCAGAATCCCGATATTTTCTGTGTTCAGGAAACCAAAGCACAGATGGATGTGTTGCCCCATGATCTATTGAATTTTCAGGGCTACTATTCTGTTTTTTCCTCGGCGGAAAAGAAGGGCTACAGCGGTGTAGCCCTTTATTCCAAAGTAAAGCCACTAACAGTCAAGACCGGATTGGGAATCCAGAAATTCGATCACGAGGGACGCACGATCATTGCCGACTATGGCGATTTTGTGCTGTTCAATATCTACTTTCCCAATGGTCAGATGAGTGATGCGCGGCTCAAGTACAAAATGGAGTTCTATGACGCCTTTCTCGATGTTGTTGAGACGTATGACAGGGAAGGGCGCAATATAATCGTTTGCGGTGATATAAATACGGCTCATAAGGAGATTGACCTGGCACGACCGAAAGAAAACGAAAACGTCTCCGGGTTTTTACCGATCGAGCGCGCCTGGATTGACAAATTCATCAGCCACGGCTGGGTTGATACGCTGCGCCTTTTTCACCCTGAACCGGAACTCTATACTTGGTGGTCTCTGCGCACGCGGGCAAGGGATCGGAATATCGGCTGGCGCATTGACTATTTCTTTGTCAATGAACGGTTTCGCAGGCATGTCAAAGATGCCTTCATTCTCCCGGAAGTTCAGGGCTCCGATCATTGTCCCATTGGACTCAAGATAACACTCTAACACATTTTTCATTCAATGGTAATCGGAATTTGGTTGATTTAGAGCGTAATTTTTCTCAACTTTACGGCGTTAAAAAATGGGATAATGATATGGAATTTGAAATTAAAAGCATAAGCCCTGCAACGGTATTGAAAATCTCCTTTGTTGTGATTTTGACGGTTTCCTGCATTTTTATCTTTCTGCTGTCGCTGATGGCTATGTCGCTGCTCTCTTCGATGGGTGATGCACTTGGCAGTATGCCGCTGCTGGAAAGTATGGGACCGCTGGAGTTCAATTTTGGCACGATTCTGTTCTCTTCGATTTTTAACGGTATTTTACTGGCGCTGTTAATTGTATTTTTTTTAATGTTAACGATCATCTTCTATAATATCTATGTCAGTTACTTTGGTGGAATCGTTATTCAGATGAAGCATAAAGACGGTCTGATTTTACAGAGCCGGGAAGCAGACGATGAGTGATATCCGTGTCCGATTTGCCCCGAGTCCCACCGGTGCACTGCATCTGGGCGGTGCCCGGACGGCTATTTATAACTGGCTGTTTGCCAGAGCTAACGAAGGTCAGTTTTTACTACGGATCGAGGACACCGACACAAAACGTTCAAAAAAAGAATATATCGAACAGATTTATGAGTCCCTGCGCTGGCTGGGAATGAGTTGGGATGAAGAACCGGTATTCCAGTCCCAACGGATGGCGGCATATCAGCAGGCTGCGCAGGAATTGTTGCAGAGCGGCAGCGCCTATTACTGTTTCTGCACATCGGAAGAGCTCGAGGCGCGCCGTAAAGCCAGTGGGGTATATCAGTATGACCGGAAGTGCCGTTCGCTGTCTGAAACAGAAATAAACACTCATTTAAACGTCGGTAAAAAGGCGGCGATCCGCTGCAATGTGCCAGCTGGTACGACGGAGTGGAGCGATTGCGTGTACGGCAAGATCAGCGTTAACAATGATGAGATTGATGATTTTATTCTGCTGCGTTCAAACGGTTTTCCCACCTATCAGTTCGCCGTGGTGGTTGACGATATATTTATGCGGATCAGTCATGTGATCCGGGGCGAAGATCACATTTCCAATACACCCAAGCAGATTTTACTTTACAAAGCTTTCGGTGCCGGCATTCCGGAATTTGCCCATCTTCCCCTTCTGAACGGCACCGACGGTAAGCGGCTCAGCAAGCGGCACGGTGCCACCGGTGTTGACGAGTACCGCGATCAGGGTTATCCGGCAGAAGCGGTTTTTAACTATTTGGCAATTCTGGGCTGGGTGCCGAAAGATGGCAATGAGATTTTGAAGCCGGCTGAACTGGTTCAGCGCTTTCTACTCGCGGATATCGCCCGCAAGTCGGCGGTCTTTGATCTGAAAAAATTCGACTGGGTTAGCAATGAACATATCAAGCGGATGGAGAATGCCGAAATCTGTCGTCACATCCTGCCGATTCTCATTGATAATCACCTGATAAGCGCCGAACCGGACGAATCCGGGCGGCAATATATCCTGAAATTTATTGACCTGATGAAAAGCCGCTTTCGCAATTTCCGGCAGTTTGCCGAACTGGGCAGCTACTTTTTCAAAGACCCGGAAACCTACGAAGATAAAGCCGTCCGCAAAAACTGGAAAGAAACAGAAGTAAACCGGCGGATGGCGATTTTACTGGATAAATTACAGCAACTGGAAGAATTCAGTGCTGTATCCATCGAGTCCACCGTTCGGGAATTGGCTGACGAACTGGATATTTCTGCCGGCAAACTAATCCACCCGTTGCGATTAGCGGTCAGCGGCTACAGCGTCGGTCCGGGGATTTTTGAACTGCTGGAATTTCTGGGAAAAGAGACGGTCCTGCGCCGGATTCAGGCAGCGTTGCAAAGATTGCCAGTTTCGGAATAAGAATCGAAGCCTCCCTGACCGGATAAAATACGGAATTATCACTCTTTTGAGAGGTTGATGATTCGAAAGTACTTCATATCAATTCTTTTGTTGCCATGGGTATGTCTGGCACAGTGGGAATGGCAGCATCCGCAACCGCAGGGCAATACTCTCTGGTCACTGGAATTTACTGGATCCGGCGTCGGTTTTGCGGTTGGTGATTACGGCACCATTATCAGTACAGAAGACAGCGGCGCAACCTGGTTGGTCCGGGAAAGCGGTACCGAACACGATCTGCTTACTATTTATTTTTTAGATACAGATAACGGCTGGATATTCGGAGCAGAAGGCACGATCCTGAAAACCACCGACGGCGGGAAAGACTGGATTTTTCAATCCGGTCCTGATATCCATATCTTTGACGGACTTTTTGTTAATACCGATACCGGCTGGGTCTGTGGCGGGAAGGATTACCACGCCGCCATATACCGGACGAACGACGGAGGTCAAACCTGGGAAGAGCAAATCCGATATCAATCGCCCGGTCCGCTGCAATCTATCTGCTCTACTGAAAACGGAAAAATCTTTACGTCAGGAAGGCAGCAAATTCTGAAGACAACCGATGGTGGTGACAGCTGGATGCTCTATCCCGCGGAATCTGATTGGGATTGTCGCTCGATCTGTTTTACCGATTCGCTGAACGGCTGGATTGCGGGTGTCGAGACGTGGGGAACTTTGATCCTCAATACCAATGATGGCGGAGTGACCTGGGCCGAGCAGATTACGGGACAAACCGGCATTTTCAACCGCAGTTTAAACGATATCTGTTTCGTGAATAGACAATTCGGCTGGGCTTGCGGAACCTAAGGAAATATTTTATATACCCGGGATGGTGGTGACCATTGGAGTAGCTACTCCCAAGAATTTGAGCCGGAGCTGATCGCCGTTCATTTTAGCAATTCCGAAACCGGTTGGGCAGTCGGCTCTGCCGGTGTCATTCTAAGAACGGAGAATGGCGGCAGAGATTGGGAATATACAAGCAGTGTGCCCTGCGGCGATCTTTTTGATATTTTTTTCCTGAATTCCGAAGTCGGATTTGCCACCGGTGCTCAATATAACTCATCCAATGCCATTATCTATAAAACTGAAAATGCCGGTAGAAATTGGAGCATCTGTAACCTGCCGGCGATAAATTTTATGCATGCAATCCATTTTCCTAACGATAGTATCGGCTGGGCGGTGGGCTCCGGCAACTCGGTTTTGAAATCGGTCAATTACGGAGCAGACTGGTTCCGTCACGATATCGGTCTGACGTTAAGTGACTGCGGCGCGTTTTACGATGTCTTTTTTATCAATCCTGACACGGGCATAATTGTCGGTGAAAACGGGGCTATTATCCGGACCGGCGATGGTGGCGCCAGTTGGCAGCGCCGAAACAGTGGTTCTGGCGAGCGTTTAGCGGCGATCTGCTTAACGAATTCAAAAACGGGCTGGATTAGCGGTAACAGGGGCGTTATTTTAAAAACCACCGATGCCGGGTTGAACTGGCAGAGGATTAGCTGTCAAGCCGATTTTTATCTGAATTCCGTCTGCTTCATTGATCCCGATACCGGTTGGATCGCCGGAAGCAATTGTGTTCTGCGAACAACTGACGGCGGAATAGAGTGGGAGATAGCCACGATTCCTCTGAATTGTTCACTTATGAGTGTCTGCTTCACCAACTCTCAGTTCGGCAGGGTGGTGGGCTTTGAGAGCCGGGATTTCTGGTTATTCGGTTATGCCGCGTATTCAGACGATGGCGGAATCAGTTGGACCCGGGAGCGGTTCCCAACGGCAAACATGCTGAATGAAATTGTCTTTACCGATAACACGAATGGCTGGGTTTGCGGCACGACCGGTACGATTTTGTCAACCAGGAATAACGGCGGAATTTCATCCATTGAGACGAAACCGGTTAACGCACCAAATTACTTTAAAATTTGCGCCGTCTACCCGAATCCCTGCAATTCCTCAACCACAATACGCTATGAAATTGCGGACTGTCAATTGGTAAAAATTTCCCTGTTTGATATCCGGGGACATAAAATCACCGATTTGGTCAATGAGATTAAACCGGCTGGAGTTTATGAAGTTGTCTGGGATGCCGATAACTTTTCCAGTGGAATCTATTTTGCCAATCTGATTGCCGATCACGCCAGCGCCATTAAGAAAATCTTACTGATCAAGTAAACCGTCGTTATCCGGACGATTTAATATGATAATAGCGCTGATACAGTACATTTTTATCGAGGATAATGTTTTCCCGCAAGCGTTGATATTTGTCATCGAACAGATTCTGAGCGTGTAAAATTTGCATTTGCGGATAGTATGCGGTCAGCAGTTTGCCCCGTGCCCGGGTGAAAAAATCGGCATGATCCAGGCGTTTCAGCTGCTCATCCCAGCCGACTTTGCGAATACTTTCTGTCCGAGCAAGGTAAAAATTGGCGACCTTGTCCATAACTTCCGCCGTACCGATCCGACTACCAGGTGTTTTAAGCGGTTTGGCATCGTTCGGAAAGAGCTCTGCCTGGCGATAATCGGTACTGGTGTAAAAGGGCAAGTTGATTACTTTCCCGCCGAGAATGTTAATCTCCGGATAGCGCTCCATTAGCTCCCGTGCCGGCGCGAGGACAGTATTTCGGAAGAAGACGAAATCATCATCCAGCATGAGAACATATTTTGTATTAACGACTTTGAGAGCGGCATTCCGTCCGGCGGACACACCGGAATCATAGGGCAGAGTGACAAGTTGAACACCCGGGATCGTTACAGGTTTGCGGCTGTCATCAGCCACAACGATTTTCAGTTGCGGGTAAAAATGGTGGATACTTCTGATCAGTCGCTTTAGAATTTTGGGGCGCTCGAAGGTCTTGATGACTGCCGTGATATCATGCGGAGAATCCATTTTACTAGTCTTACCAAGATCGGTGAAGCGGTGCCAGGCAAGTTCCAGGGCAATCGTCAGATTATATCCGATCCGTCCGAGAGGGCGGAGTTTACCATAGTAAAACCACCGGGAAAGGCGTCTTGCCATTAAATCCGACCGGTCATTTTTGCTGCTTTTGGGCGATTTTTGCCCAGGTGTCCCGCAGGGTAACTGTGCGATTCAGAACCAGTTTTGTCGGGGTAGTATCGGGATCAATGCAGAAGTAGCCCAGCCGTTCAAACTGAAAACGGAAACCGGGGACCGCCTGTTCGGCAAGCGCCGGTTCGAGGTAACATTTATCTACGATTGTCAGCGATGTGGGATTCAGCTGTTCCAGAAAATGTTCGCCGCCGGGATTTTCGACATTAAAAAGGCGATCATACAACCGCACTTCGGCGGTGCGGGCATGCCGGGCGGAGACCCAGTGCAGTGTGCCTTTGACTTTTCTGCCATTGGGAGAATCGCCGCCGCTGGTCGCCGGATCATAGCTGCAATGGACCTCTGTGATGTTGCCGTCGCTGTCTTTGATTACATTTGTGCAGGTGATGAAATAGGCGTAGCGCAGGCGTACCTCGCGACCGGGTGCCAGGCGGAAGAAATTTTTCGGCGGGTCTTCCATAAAGTCATCGGCTTCAATGTATAGTTCCCTGGAAAACGGTACCTGACGGGTACCGGCACTGAGGTCTTCGGGATTATTGATTGCTTCGAGCAGCTCTTCCCGGTCTTCCGGATAATTGTCAATGACTATTTTCAGCGGATTGAGCACACCCATGAAGCGGGGTGCGATTTTGTTCAGGTGTTCCCGGACGCTGAATTCCAGTAATGCGACATCCACGGTGCTGTCGCGCTTGGCGACACCGATCCGTTCGGCGAAATTCTGAATGGCTTCAGGTGTGTAGCCGCGCCGACGCATGCCGGAAATAGTAGGCATACGGGGATCGTCCCAGCCGTTGACATACCTCTTTTTAACCAGTTCTAATAATCGCCGTTTGCTCATAACGGTATAAGTCAAATTAAGGCGGGCGAATTCAATTTGCTGTGGGCGGTAAGCGTCTAATTCAATCAGGAACCAGTCGTAAAGCGGACGATGGTCTTCAAATTCCAGGGTGCAGAGTGAGTGAGTTATCCTTTCGATAGAATCCTCCAGACCGTGCGCCCAGTCATACATGGGATAGATGCACCATTTATTGCCGGTACGGTGGTGGGGGGCATGCAGGATGCGATACATGACGGGATCGCGCATATTCAGATTAGGCGACGCCATATCAATTTTTGCCCGTAGGGTTCGGGAACCGTCGGGAAATTCACCGGCTTTCATCCGTTCCAGCAGGTCGAGATTTTCCGCAATGCTGCGCTTGCGATAGGGACTTTCCTGTCCCGGTTCCGTCAATGTTCCGCGAGTGGCTTTGATCTCCTCGGCGCTTAAATCACAGACATAGGCTTTACCCTTCCTGGTTAGTTGGACGGCATATTCGTACATCTGCTCAAAATAGTCGGAACCGTAAAAGAGCCGGTCTTCATAGTCAGCGCCGAGCCATTTGACATCTTCGATGATGGACTGAACGTATTCTTCTTCCTCCTTAATCGGGTTGGTGTCGTCGAAACGCAGGTTGAATTTCCCATTGTATTTTACCGCCGTTCCGTAATTAAGCAAAATCGCTTTGGCATGCCCGATATGCAGGTAGCCATTAGGTTCCGGGGGGAAACGGGTGTGTACCCGACTCCCGAATTTACCGGTCCGGTTATCCTCTTCGATGATCTGATGGATAAAATTCAGCGGCTGTTTTTCCGGGTGGTTTTCCGTAGCTGCGTCTGATTCAGAATGCATTGGGTTTCCTTTCGTCAATATCGAAATGGAATTTAACAATTTTCCTGAAAATATAAATCATAAACCGGTGTTGCTGTTTCAATATTTTTGTGATTATAATCAACGGGAATCGCCTGTTAAGCCGGAATGCAACGGAAAATGCTTGATTTCAAGGGAAATAATTGTGAACTTTGTCAGTCATGAAATAATACCGGATTATGGCAAAGGATAAATAGTACATCAGACAATTCTCAGAAAAACAGGTAAGGCTGAAGATGGATCGTTTTAAGCAGAGCTGGCAATACGTGCTCATTCTTTTAATTTTCGGGTATAATGTCAGCCGCGCCGATGTGAATCTCTGGGTAATGTCTTTTGATAACCTCTATTCTGATTCAGAGATTCAGTGGTTGAAAGAGGGCTTTGTGGATTTTATATTGGATCATTATGCCAATAATCCCAACATAAAAGCCTATAAATCCGAACAGCTTGATGAAACCCTGTCCAAGATAAAAAAGGATACCAAATATCAACAGGCGCAGAATCTGCTCCTCACTGGCGCCTATGAACGCCGTCAGGGCGAATTCAGGATTAATCTGCAACTGACCGATCTGAATACCTGGAAAACTAAAGCCGAAACAAAAGTAAAAGAGAAGTCGGCGGATTTAGAGCGGCTTATTCTGTCTGTCAACAATGCTTTGGATAAATTGATTGATCCCCAGATTAAGGTCGGGAGTGCTGAGCGCAGCCAGGAATCCGCATCTCCCGTCAGGGCTCCGGGAATACCGCCGGTTCCGGAACCGAAAAGCGGTCGCGAAATAACGGTGGCGACCCGCAATATCAGCAAAGCGCTGGAACGACTGCTGGCGGAGTATAGCGATCATCCCCGACAGGAATATAAAAGCCCAAAACCCCTCCAGATGAGCCGATTTCATGAAGATGCCTTTACCGGGCGGGTTAAAGACTTTATTCACGAGACACACAGTTTTGAAGAAGTCGTCGATCATGTTCTGGGTGATCCCTATATCATCAATATCGGTGAACCTTCCATTCAGCGTCTGCCCACCAACAGCAGCAGCGTTTCGCTCTCGTTTCGCATTGATTATCAGATTAAACTAAAAATCCTCCAGGAAATGGTCGAAACTCTGCAAATCAAAGCAAAAAAGGAGGGCAGGACCTTTGTGGAATACTCCTTTTCGGGGAATAATTATGTTTTCACAACCGATTTTATCCGGAAAGTGGCTCAGGGTGAATATCGCTATTTCCCGGTGATCTCGCTGGTGGATGAAAACGGCAATGTCCTCACCCGGATTATTGATGCGCCGGGCAGGCTTGATCAGATCAAACATTTCAATCCCATGTTTAATATTGTTGCCGGTCCCTGGACAATGACCATTTACCTCGTCAAAGGGATTCAGGAAATTGACTATAATCTGGTCCTGCCGATCAATACGGTCGCCAAGATTTCCCAGGTCAGGATTGACATGCTGCCCGAAGAAGAAATCGTCCATTTAAAATCACAATAAATCTGAAAGAATCAATTATAATGGAAAAAAACAGAATCCTGATTGTTGATGATGAACCCAACGTCTGCGAATTTTTATCCGAATATCTGGGATATCGCGGTTTTGAAACCCGGATCAGTCATTCTGGCAGCGATGCATTACAATGTTTGCAAAAAGATAATTTCGATGCCATTCTGCTGGACCTGATCATGCCGGGCATGAACGGTCTGGAAGTGCTCGAGAGAATCCGGCAGATGAACATCACGATTCCGGTCATTATCGTGACCGGTGTGAAGGATAAAAAGATCGCCGACGATGCCATTAAACTCGGGGCAGTTGATTTTATCCCGAAACCGATTGATCTCGATCGTCTGGAACAGAGCCTGATCGTAAATATAAAAAATCTTCATTAACATTTAAGGAAAGATATTTTGGAAAACTTGAAGTGGTTAATTCCCGGACAAAAAATATCGAAAGATACCGTTAAATTTCTCGAAGAAATCGGGAAAATCATCGAACAATCCCAAGGCGTCAATGTGGAATACGAGCGGTTGAAGAACGATAAGCCGGTAATCGCCCAGATTGCCAAACGCACCGATGTTATTTCCCTGGTCAGCAATTATGAGGCGATGTATCTGGAATCTTTTTATGAATTTGTACCGCTCTTCAAACTGGCACCCAGTGATATGAAGGGGTACGTGGTGGTTCATAAAAATTCCCGCGCCCAGAAACTGAGCGATTTACAACGTCAGTCGGTGATTCTGCTCAACTGCACTGATACCCTCTTCGTAAATCCCGTAATTCTGTATCTCCTGAGAAAATGCAACGTGACCAGGCTGGACCAAACCCGCACCTTTGCCGCAAAACTGGAACCGCTGCATCTCTACCAGATTATTGATAAAAGGGTGGATGTCGCTGTCACTACCGGTTTTGAATACCAGCTTATTCCGGAAAAAGAGCGTAAAAATCTGAAAATTCTCGGCGAATTTCCCATCATGCCGGAATATGTGGTCATCCTGGGAGCCGATTTCAAGCAGAAAAAGATTGTCCAGCTCAAGAACGTACTGGATCGCTGGCGCTCCAGGTATGCCGACCGTTATAAGGCATTGGGCATGGAGCTGTTTTCCTATGAGGGTGAGAATCACTCCCTGCTGCTGGAAGCCATTGAAGGGCTTGGTTACACGCTCAACAAGTACGTTGAAGAATATAATGACCTGCTGGTCGGTAGCATTTCCATCAACCAGAAAAAAGAGCTTCAGGAGATGGGGGAAAAATATGCCCGGCTGAAGACTTTCAACGAAAAGTTGGTAAAGATGTATCAGGATGTGCGGGACAGCCGGGACCGCCTGACAAAAGAGATCGAATCGGCGACCGACAATACCATCCTGTTTCTGAAAGACGGTACGATTCTGGGCGCCTCCCGGTCTTTTTGTACACTGCTTAAATACGGTCGTCAGGATGTGATCGGACAGGAGATTACCCGCTTTGTTCAACCAAATTTAAATACACCGTTTAGTAAATTAATTCAGCAGATTGATGTCGGTCTGGTACGCTCATTTGTGGTAAAACTAAAAAAATCGGACCAGACTGAGGTTCAGGTTAAAATGGATTTCAGCATTATTGAGTTAATGGACTCAAAAATCATATTGGGGATAATATCCAATTCGGGAAAAAATTAAACACAAGAGGTGAGATATGAAAAGGTTGGCGAAATTGGTTTTAATTGCTGTCGTGGTAAATATGATCGCCGCGGGGCAAAACTATTTTGCGACTGTTTTAAAATCAAGTGGTACCGTATTGGTACGACCCAGCGGCGAAACCGAATTCAACGTTGATGCCGAAATGGGGATGGGATTGCATGTGGGCGATGCCATCCTGACTGGAGAAGATGGCTTTATCGCCGTAATTTTTACAAAAGATAAGAGCCTGGTGAAAATCCGTAAAGATTCTGAAGTCACGATCCGGGAAGAGTATTCCGTCAGAACGGTGAAAATCAATCAGGGTCGGGTACTCGCCAGCGTAACTCCCGGTGTTAAAGGCGCTTTCCGGGTTGAAACCCCCACATCGGTGGCTTCCGTTAAAGGTACCAAATTCTGGACGGTCACAAACAGTCAATATGGCGATCGCTTTTACGGAGTCGAAGGGAATGTCAATGTGATGAATCTGGTTACCGGCGTCGAAACCAATCTGGCGCCCGGACAGATGGTCATTTCCACGCCGCAGGGGCAAATCGTCAACATGCCGGTTGATGAATCCGAAATACCGGTTGATCCCGATGATGCACCGACTCCCGAGCCGGAACCGCAGGTTCAGCCGGAAGAGGAGCAGGTCTATCAGCCGCAACCGCAAACGACCCAACCGGGAGCTGCTGAAGCAGCCGCTGCTCCCTCGGAAATGCCCGCCACTGAGGCTGCTGAACCGCTGGAAAAGAGCGGCGGTAAACCTTTCGGAATGGGGCTCGGTCTGGGATCCGTTACGATTGATAATAAAATCTACAATCAGATTGCGCTGCGCCCGGAATTCCGATTCGGTAAACTGGCGATCGCTCTCGATGTTGCCATTTATATGGATGAACAGGGTAAGATCCGCGAAGAAGAATGGGATGAAATCTCCGATTACATTGACAAATTTTACTATATTCGTTGGGCACAACCGGGCGATCCCTTCTTTGCTAAACTCGGTGCTATGGACAATACAACCCTGGGTTACGGAATCCTGATGAACGGCTATTCCAATACTACTGAATATCCACAGGTCCGCAAAGTAGGAATTCACACCGGTATGCAGATGGAAAAACTGGGCTGGGAAGCCTTCGTCGCCAACGCCAAGGAGATCACCGGACCGGGCTTGCTCGCTACCCGGGTCACCTATAAGCCGTTGAAAAAGCTGCCTCTGCGAGTCGGCGGTACCGTCGTAGCCGACGTGTATCCCTATAAAGGCTTACCCGATTCCGATGAAGACGAAGTCGCCGATGCCCTGGATATGTACCCCGGCAAAGATGATAATGTTGTGATTGATAGTTTAAGAAATAATTTTAGTGTCCAGCAGCGGAAATACCTCAGGTCTATCGGTTATGATATGCCCAGTGAAACAATTATTGATCAAGGCATCACCAGACTGTCGGATTATGACCGCATCATGAGCGGGGCGCTGGCGGTGGATGTGGGCATGCCGGTGCTGAACATGAAGTTCTTGAAACTGGATGTCTACGGTCAGGCAGCCTCCTTTATTCCGCGGGAAGACTCAGCCTACGTCTTTAATCCCAGCAGTGGAGAATACGAAGGCGAGGCGTTTACGCCCGGTTTTGGTTTTGCCGTTCCGGGTGTCCACGCAAATCTGTTTCGAATTGCCAATTTGACCCTGGAATACCGCTATGCCGGTAAGAATTTCCTGTTCGGATTCTGGGACCGGGTTTACGATTATGAGCGTGTCCAGATTCGCGATAATGAAATTTATACCAAACAGCAGATGAAATTGCAGCAGGACCAGATGCAAGGTATCTTCGGTGCTTTTGATGTAAATATTTTGAACTACATAATTCTTGGTAGTTATTATCAGCACATGTTTTCAGCAGGGACTGAGATTAAGAGCTTCATGGCAACAGCTTCATTACCGAAGGGAAAAATCCCCAAACTCGCCGATGCAACCGCCTTTTATCAGCGCAACAACGATGAAAATCCGTTCTTGTTCAAAAAACCTTCGGAAAATACCATCCTCGGTTACAAGGTCGGTTTCGAGCTGGGTGGCGGTGCGGTGATCTATTATGTTTTTCAGAAAACCTACCGCGATTTTGACGGCAGCGGGTCCATTAATCCCAAGACCGAATCGGTCTCAATCACGACGATCGAAACCGGATTCAGTTTTTAGATTATGACCGCTAAAATTATTAAAAGATCAGAATAAACGGAAAAGCCCCGCATCACTGGTGGGGCTTTCCAGAAAAATGACCAAAGCGCAGACATTTATTTTCGTAATTATATTAATGTTTGCCTCGCTAAAAGCAGGTGAGGTGCTGGTACTGCACGAAGCGGTGGGTACTGAAATTGACATTATCGAAAAGATTCATTACCGTCTGTTTCCCGATATTCACAACTTCATCAGCGCACAATTTTACCTGCTGCCGAATGACAGTGTGATTGCCTGGATTCAATCCTGGAATGCCGAAAGTCCGGTTTATTACGAAAAGCGCTACAGTCATTACGAATTTCATCTGCTGGGTCAGGAAATCGGTGACCAGCCGCCGCCTGACCGTGCCAAGATTGAATTCCTGCAGCGCAAATACCAGCCGCTGTTTGCCGAAGAGCATCTGCGACAGTTACCGGCAGACTCCTACTGCCTGATTATTACGAAAGAGAAAACCGAATACCAGGGGGTGTTCCAGAAACTGAACGGGCAAAATATTCGCATTCTCGACAATGACCGGCTTTTTGACATTCCGATTCAATCAATCAACACACTGAAATACTGGGACGCCGGTCAGGAGATTGAGATTCTTAAATGGATCACTATGGCGGGTTTTGCCGTCACCGGATTGGTGGGAGGACAGCTGGTCGTTGCCTTTCTCAACATCCCGGCTCACCAGACCGGTCTTTACCTCTTTTCCGGTACTGTAACCGGAATTGTCACCGGCTATCGGGCGGTTCCCTTTATGGTGGAGAAACTCCGACCGAAGACCGTCATTGAGTTCCGCAAGAATAAGATAAAAAGGCTTGCCTCTATCGGACGTATAACCTATACTTTTAAAAAATTGAAAGGGAAGATATGCCGGACCCGCGCAGCAGAACAAGACTAAGCCGCAGAATGGAAAAAGATGCGGATGCCCAATCGGATGAACGCAGCCAGGAGATTGATTTCAGTGAGGCTGATAAGCGCCGCGACTATCTGAAACAGCGGCTGGATGACATTCTGAACAATATCGGACAGAGTTACGGTAAACGCATGGCAGACGAACTGATGAAGCGGCTTCAGAAGACAGTCCTGGACTTCAATACCGAAATTATTGCCATGTTGGAAAAGCTGGAAGCACTTGAAGAGCAGCGTCAAAAAGCCGCCGCAGCCGAAAAAGAGCCGGCGCAAAAAGCGACGGAATCCGGCGAAGAGGCAGTTGCCGAGGGTGAGACTGCTATTCCGGAAGACGAATTTGCCAATATGAGCGAATTTGAAAGACGTATCGAAATGCTGGAACGCCAGAAAAAACAAAAGGATGCTGAAGCCAAAAAAGCCGGCGCAGAGGCTGAAGAAAAACCCCGGAAAAAAGGTCTCTTTCGCAGGAAAAATAAATAAATTAGTTTTTTGAAACCAGCCCGGATTTTAATAAGTTTAACCCTGATTTTTGAATGGGGCTGTAGCTCAGCTGGGAGAGCGCAGCGTTCGCAATGCTGAGGTCGTGGGTTCGATCCCCATCAGCTCCACTGATCTTTGATGAGACACCCTATGGCTATGCTACACGGGGAGCCAGCGGTGCCCTGTAACCTGCAAACCGCTATAGCAGGGTGGATGCCAGGCAGCGGGTCATGTTTTTGGTTGTCCGGCTATGATGTGCAGCGATGACACTTTCCATTTTGCGCAATAAAAGGTTGGTAAACCCCGTCAGGCCCGGAAGGGAGCAGCGGTAGCCGGTTCTTTTATGTGCCGCAAAATACCCGAAAGCGAGCCGGCAGTCATAGTGGGGTGATTAAAAACCGATTCAATGCCTGGTGCATAGCCAGTTTTACTATGAGTTATCAAGCAATATCCCGCAAATATCGTCCCCAAAAATTTGATGAAGTCATCGGACAGTCGCATATCTGTGCGACGCTGAAAAACGCAATCCAATCGAATCGAATTTCCCACGCCTACCTGTTTACCGGCTCACGCGGTATTGGCAAGACCTCCACCGCCCGGATTTTAGCGAAAAGTCTGAACTGCCTGAATCCGCAGGGTTTTGACCCGTGTAATGACTGCCAGAACTGCAAGGAGATTACCGGCGGACGCAGTATGGATGTGCTGGAAATTGACGGTGCCTCAAACCGCGGCATTGATCAAATCCGGGATTTACGGGAAAATGTCAAATATCCGCCCTCCAACTCCAAATACCGGATTTTTATTATTGATGAAGTCCACATGCTGACCAAGGAGGCATTTAACGCCCTGCTGAAGACCCTGGAAGAGCCGCCCAGTCATGTAATTTTTATCTTTGCCACTACCGAACCGCTGAAAATTCCGCCCACAATTATCTCCCGGTGCCAGCGCTACGATTTTCACAGAATTCCGATTCGGGAAATTGTCGCACACCTGAAAAATATTGCCGCCAGGGAGCAGGTTGAAATCTCAGCGGAAATTCTGACCCTGTTAGCCAAAAAAGCCGAAGGCGGAATGCGGGACGCCGAGAGCCTTCTCGATCAGCTGATTGCCTTTTCCGGACAAAAGGTCTCGACCGAAGAGGCTAAAAAGGTTCTCAGTCTGATTGACTATGAATACTATATCAAGATCGGCAATAAGATTTTAGAAAATGATTCGGAAGCGCTTTTACGGATCGCCGGTAGCGTGATTGACGAAGGAATCAATCTAACCGAATTTTTTTCCGGTTTTTCGGAACATTTCCGCAATCTCTTGATAGCCAGGTCAACCGGCTCGCTGGAAATGCTGGATATGCCGGAAGATATGAAAAAACGCTACGTGGAGGAGAGTCACAAATGGGAAACCGGTGATTTACTGCGCCTGATTAAAATGATTACCGAAGCCGAACTCGGTCTCAAGACCTCGATTAATCATCGGCTGCATATTGAATTTGCCCTGCTCCGCATGAGCGCAATGCCGCAAACGGTTACCGTGGCTGATATTCTGAAATCACTGAATAATCCGTCCTACCTTTCGAAGACGACTCAGGTTCGCGAAACGATTGATCTGTTTAATCTCCCATCCAAAGAAACCGGTTCCGTTCCATCAGAGCCAAAGATTGAACCTGCGGCAAAATCGAAATCCCGCGACATTGACTCAGACCGGGAACCAATCGAGCACAAGCAGAAGACACAGCCGCCGGTTGATGCTGAGATTCCTAATATCGAAATCGAACAGGTAAAAAAACTCTGGACAACAATCATCGAAAAAGTTGCCGCTACCAATCCTTCGGTGGCGTCGTTTTTAAGTATGGGACAGCCGGAGACTATCGAGGGAAAAAAATTAACGATTATGTTTCGGAACGGAGCATCGTTTCATTTGAAGAGTATCCAGTCGAAAGCTGAGCTGATCGAAGCTTGCATCGCCAATCTTTGCGGTCATTCCCTGAAAATCAAATGCGTAGAGAAACAGGCGGAACCCTCTGATACCGAAACCGAAAATTCAGTCAACGCCATCACGCAGAAGGTCATTGATATTTTTGGTGGTGAAATAATTCCAACATAAGGAGCATTCCAATGATACCCAAAGGCGGTTTGAATAACATGATGAAACAGTTTTCCAAAATGCAACAGCAGATGGAAAAGATACAGGACGAACTGGCGGATCTGACGGTAGAAGGGAGCGCCGGCGGGGGCATGGTCAAAGTCGTTGCCAACGGCAGACAGGAAGTTCTCTCAGTAAAAATTGATCCGGAAGTGATTTCCGATGATCTCGAGATGGTTGAAGAAATGGTGGTAGCCGCCACAAACCAGGCACTTACAAAATCTCAGGAACTTTCTCAGGAAAAAATGTCCGGACTGACAAGCGGTCTGCTTCCGAATCTGCCCGGAGGCTTAAAAATTCCCGGGCTATGAGTACAATTCCCACATCCCTGCAAACCCTGATTGACCGCTTAGCCCGTTTTCCGGGAATCGGCAATAAGTCGGCTCAGCGACTGGCTTTTTTTATTTTGAAAAATCCGCGGGAAGAGGCGGTCGCTCTGGCAAAGGCGATTATTGACGTTAAAGACCGGATTTCTGAATGCAGCCGTTGCCACAATATCGCTGAAAATGACCCCTGCCATATCTGCTGCGATCCGAAACGGGATCAGACAACCCTGTGCATCGTACAGGATGTCATGGATGTATTGGCGATCGAAAAAACCGGACGGTACCGTGGTCTCTATCATGTATTAGGGGGCGTTTTATCGCCACTCAACGGTATCGGTCCCGAAGATTTGCATATTGACGATCTGATGACCCGCCTGGAAAATGTGAGCGAAGTGATTCTAGCTATCAACCCCAGCCGGGACGGCGAAACAACCTCCCTTTACTTACAAAAATTGTTAAAGGACAAAGGTGTTCGGATTAGTCGGATCGCCCAGGGATTGCCGATGGGCATTGACCTGGAATATGCCGACGAACTGACCTTAACGAAAGCGCTGGAAGGCAGAACACAATTGTAATGAATAAAAATATATTTACCCGTGCTAATTTTGTCACGACAACCCGAATTATTCTAACCCCGCTCTTTTTATACTTCCTTTTCCGCGGAAGAGAATACTTCGAGATATTTGCATTGATTATATTTATTGTTGCCTCGGTTACCGATGCCTATGATGGTTATATCGCCCGCAAATACAGGGAAGAGACATCGCTGGGAAAATTTTTAGACCCATTGGCTGATAAGGTTTTGATGTCCGCCGCCTTTATCTCCTTTGTGATCATGGATTTAATTCCCCTCTGGATGGTTATTCTCGTCATTCTCCGGGATTTTATAGTGACGGGAATCCGGATTTTAATGTCTTCGCAAAATACAACCATGGTCACCCGCTCCTCAGCAAAAGCAAAGACCGGTACTCAAATCGGGGTTGTTTGTATAATTCTTGTCTATATTATAACCCAGCGCTGGAAAATATTTCTGGGAATATCAGAGTATGTCAAAATCCTGGAAGATTATCATGTAATTTACATTCTGATGCTGCTGGTGACGATTTTTACCGTCTGGACAGGTATCGAATATATCATCGTCAATCGGAAAAAGATTAAAGAATACCTGTAAATATTTTGAAGAATTTATCCCTGATCAAGACTTTAGCCTCTTTCTTTTATGTGGGTTATCTGCCGGTTGCTCCCGGCACCTGGGCAAGCCTGCTGGCAATGCTGATTTGGGTGCTACTGCCGATTCAATCAGCCGTAATCCGTACAATTATCGTCAGCAGCGCATTCCTGGTGGGTATTTATGTGTCAAATTTATCGGAACTTCGGTCCGGGATCAGCGATCCCTCTTATGTGGTTATTGACGAGGTTGCCGGCATGTGGCTGGCGTTGCTGCTCCTGCCCCGGATTGAATATCCACAATCCCTCATTTGGGCGCTAATCGCCTTCGCTGTTTTCCGCATTTTCGATATTACGAAAGTCTTTCCCATCAACAAACTGGAAAACATGAGTGGCGGGTTCGGAATTATGATGGACGATATTGCTGCCGGTCTGTTTACCGCCGTACTACTCAATCTGTTTATCTGGATTTTCTGAAAATGATCGTAAAAATCATCGCCATAGGCAGTGAATTGCTGAGCGGTTCATCCACTGATACCAATTCGCAATTTATCATCAATGCGCTGAAATCGGTGGGAATCTCCGTTGCTTCCGTGAAAATTGTCGGTGATGAGATTGAAGCCATTACCGGCGCCCTTGCGAGTGAAAATGACGCCGATATCCTGCTGATTACCGGCGGACTCGGACCAACCCATGATGATCGGACGGTAAAAGCGGCAGCGCAGTATTTTGATTCGGCGATTGTATTCAGCGAGGTCGTCATGCAGCACATACAGGCGCTCTTTGAAGTGCGGGGAATTGCCGAACTGAGCGAGGCAAACCGACGGCAGGCGCTGGTTCCTGAAAAAGCGGAATTGATCCCGAACTATTACGGCACTGCGCCGGGATTGATATTCAAGAAGGGGAAAACAGTCTATTATTTTATGCCGGGTGTTCCGGTGGAAATGGAACGCATGTTCGCCGAAAATATCCTGCCGATACTGCAGACGTCTGGCACCGAGCCGATTTTATCGGCAGTGATTCGGACTACCGGCGTGCCTGAATCGGTACTTTTTCAGAAGATTGAGCAGTGGATTGAAATTAATCAGGATTTGGCGGTCTCAATTTTGCCCCATTTCCCGGAAGTGCATATTGTAATTACAAAATCTTCACCAAATATCACCCGACCTTTACTTGATAAAAAACTGGATGAAGTTACCGCCATTTTAGGCGATGATATTTACGGCTATGATGCAGACACCCTGGAATCCGTGGTTGCCAAACAGTTATTAAAAAATAATTTAACGATTGCTATAGCCGAGTCATGCACCGGCGGATTGATTGCTCATCGCCTGACCAATATTTCCGGCAGCTCAGCCTATTTTCAGCAGGGAATAATCTGCTATAGTAACCGCTCGAAAATTGAAAACCTGGGTGTGCGGGAGAAGACGCTGGCGGATTTTGGCGCCGTCAGTCGGCAGACGGCTCAGGAAATGGCGGTGAACATTCGCCGAATCGCCAATAGTGATATCGGTTTGAGTACCACTGGAATAGCCGGACCAACCGGCGGTTCACCGGAAAAGCCGGTGGGGACGGTTTTTATTGGACTTGCCAGCGGTGATCATAAGGGGACATTTCATTTCCGGTACAATCGCGACCGGCTGTCCAATAAAATTTACTTCTCCCAGATGGCTCTCAATCAATTGCGATTAGATATGAAGGCAAGCTATGAATAAACGGCTCTTTATTGCAGTGGACGTCTCGGAACAGACCCGGTCTCTGATTCGGGCAATTCAATCGGAACTGCATTTTTTTAAAAACAATATCCGTTTCATCAGCCCTCAGAATGTTCACGTGACTCTGAAATTTCTGGGTGATGTATCAAGCGACCAAATTTTACCGGTCATTTCAAAGGTTGAAAGTTGTGTTAGCAGTTTTCAAAATTTTAATTATATTTGTGAAGGGACCGGAGTTTTCCCCAATATAAAAAAACCAAGAGTGCTCTGGCTCGGCATCACTGAAGGATCGGAAAATTTGAGAGAACTGAGTTGGAAATTAAATGATTCGTTGCGAAAACTGCCTGTACAGCAGGAAGATAAAGAGTATCGCTCACATATAACATTAGGACGCGTGAAGCATTATAACTATCGGGAAAATAATTTGAATCTAAGCAACTTTTTAGCCATGAAGTTTGAAAAAACCATCAATAATGTGGCTGAAATGGTCCTGTACGAGAGTTTTTTAAGACCTAAAGGGGCAATTTACAAAGCCATTCACAAATTTAAACTAAAATAGAGACAGGAGTATCCATTATGACAACATCAGATGCAAATAAGGAGCGGGCTCTCGATCTGGCGGTTTCTCAGATTGATCGTCAGTTCGGAAAAGGTTCGATTATGCGCCTTGGTGACGAGAGTATCAAGATCGCTGCTGAAGTGATCTCAACCGGCTGTCTGACACTGGATGCTGCGATTGGTATCGGTGGAATCCCCCGTGGTCGGATTACCGAGATTTACGGACCTGAATCCTCAGGTAAAACCACATTGGCGTTGCACGTGGTGGCGGAAGCCCAAAAAAAGGGCGGATATGCGGCTTTTATTGATGCCGAGCATGCCTTAGACCCCAATTATGCTGCCAAACTGGGCGTCAAGACCAAAGATTTACTAATTTCACAGCCGGATAACGGCGAGCAGGCGCTGGAGATTACGGAGACGTTGGTACGCAGTAATGCCATTGATGTGATCGTAATTGATTCGGTAGCGGCGCTGGTTCCCCGTGCCGAGTTGGAAGGTGAGATGGGCGATTCCCACGTCGGACTGCAGGCACGTCTGATGTCGCAGGCACTGCGCAAACTCACCGGCGCCGTCAATAAATCGCATACCTCCGTTATTTTTATTAATCAGATTCGCGAGAAAATCGGGGTGATGTTCGGCAATCCGGAGACCACCACCGGCGGACGTGCTTTGAAATTCTACACATCAATACGTCTGGAAATCCGGCGGATCGGCTCTCTCAAAGAGGGCAACAGCAATATCGGTAACCGGGTGAAGGTCAAAGTTGTCAAAAATAAGATGGCGCCGCCATTCCGGGAAACGGAATTCGATATCATGTACGGCGCGGGCATTTCTTATGAAGGTGATGTGCTGGATGCCGCCGTAGAGGGAGATATCGTTCAGAAGAGCGGCTCCTGGTACTCCTTCGGAGACGAGCGGATCGGTCAGGGACGCGAGAATGCCAGGCAATATCTGCTGGAAAACCGGGAAACCTTTGCGAAAATTGAGACACAGGTTCGGGAATTTTTAGGCATTGCTAAAAAACCGGAACCTGCAGAAGATAAAAGCAAATAGATCCATTGAACAGCCGGGAAAACAGTACCAATGATGACCGCCCGTGCGGCACAGTAACCCAAATAGCATTCCAGAAAAAGAGGGCTCAGCGGCGATCGGTTTTTATTGATGGCGAGTATGCTTTCGGCGTATCTGAAGCAACCTTTCAGCAATTTCACTTGCAACCGGGTCAGGTCCTTTCTGCCAGACAGATTGAAATTATCAAATCCCATGAAGAGTTTGAGAGGGCGAAGGAGCTGGCACTAAAATACCTGGCGCTGCGCATGCGCAGCGATTTTGAATTAAAATCCTATCTGAAACGAAAAGGGTTTCCCGCAGTGGTCGTCCGGCGGGTGCTTTTTTACTGTCATGAGCTGCGCTATCTCGACGATAGGAAATATGCGGAGATGCTGGTCAGGGATATGTGCCACATCAATCGTTACGGACGCTATAAAATGGTGGCACAACTGCGAAAACGGGGAATATCGCCGGAAATCATCAGGCAGGTGCTGAGCGAACTCATTGACGAAAGTGAACAAAAAAGAATCGCTCTGAAACTGGCGACGAAAAAACTGGCATCCCTGCAAAATGATGAAAAGAGCCGGGAAAAGTTATATCGCTATCTGAAACAGAGGGGTTTTAGCTATTCAGTAATATCCGATGCGGTAAACCGGTTATTAAAATCCTAATAAAAAATCCACATATTTTGTATATTTGAAAGTCGTGGATATTTTGCGGATTTTCATTATGAAGAACAACGTTAAATTAATTATATTATTGCTGACAATTTCGCTGAGCCAACTTTATGCAAGTAGTGTATCCGGCGGTGAAACAGCGACTTACAAGTTTCTTGCCGATGATAATTTTCCGCCTTATAACTTTGTTGAGCATGGTCAGGCAGTCGGTTTTTGCGTTGACCTGATGAAGCGGATTGCCGAATTGATGGATTTTCAGGTGGAAATCGAAGCGGGTCGCTGGGAGGATGTTCGGCGTGCCGTCGAAAGGGGTGAAGCCGATGGAGTCCTAGCAATGTTCTACTCCGTAGAAAGGGATAAAATCCTGGATTTTTCGATACCACATTCATCGGCAGTGCATACGATTTTTGTGCACGATAAATCCCCGGTAAAATCCCGGGCTGATCTACAGGACCGGAAAATAATTGTTCAGACCGGCGATATTATGCACGATTATCTCGTTCAGAATGAAATTACAACATCAATCATTACAGTTGATCATCCCAAGGATGCTATCCTTCTGCTGTCCCATGAAATTTACGATTGTGCGCTGATCAGTAAGGTGCAGGGGGATTATTTTATCAGAAAATACAACCAGGATAACATCATTAATCTGGAGGATTATTATCCGCCGCGGGATTTCTGCTTTGCCGTTTATAACAATCCGAAGCTACTGAACCAGCTCAATGAGGGGCTGATAATCCTGCAATCCAGCGGAGAGCACAAAGCCCTTTTCCAGAAATGGATGACACCCTCCGGAGACCGGAATCTCTTCTCATATCCTCTGGCTCGCTATGTTATTGCCGGGATCAGCATTCTTTTATTCGTTATCTTACTGACATTGGTCTGGATCCGGTCGCTGCAGCGGAGTGTCGCCCGCAAAACGGAGGAAATTCAGAACGAAAACCGGCAACGCAAAGAAATTGAAGCGGCGCTCAGAGCCAGCGAGGAAAATTTCCGCTCTCTGGTTGAAAACGCCTTTGATGGAATTTTAATCAATGATATAGACGGAAATTATATTTATGCCAATCATAATGCGGCGGAAATAACCGGTTATCCGGTGACGGTTTTATTGAATTTGAGTATCAAGGATCTGACACCGGCGGAGTATGTTGATGAAGTGCTGACGGCATCCCGAAAGAGAATCCGGGGAGAGTCGGTTCACCATTTTTTTGAATCCTCCTTGCAACGTAAAGATGGTACGATTGTTCCGATTGAAGTGGTCGCTTCCAAAACCTTCTGGCATGGTCAGCCGGCGGATTTAGTGTTTATCCGGGACATATCTCTCCGCAAACAGATGGAATGGGCGTTACAGAACAGCGAAATGAACTTTCGTCAGATTGTGGAGCGCTCCAATGACGCCATCTACGTGCAGCAGGACGACCGGTTTGTGCTGGTGAATCCGGCGCTGGTGAAGTTGATAGAATACAATCGGGAAGAGTTACTGAGTGCTGATTTCGATTTTATTGAATTTGTAGACGCTTCCGATCAGGCAAAAATCCGGGCACGTTACGAGAGTCGTGACCATAAGATTCGCATCAGTAAGCGTTGCGAATTCAGGGCAAGAACCAAGAGCGGCAGAACCCTGGATGTGGAAATTAGCGCCTCGAAAATTATCTGGAACAACCGACCAGCCAGCCTCGGCATCATTCGGGATTTGACGCGCTACAAACGGATGCAGGAAGAGGCATTCAAGATTGAAAAACTGGATTCCATTGGTGTATTAGCCGGCGGAATCGCCCACGATTTCAACAACATTCTGTCGGTACTTTTAGGCAACGTTCAACTCATTAAATTAAAGATCGGCAAAGGCGAAGACCTCATTAAATACCTGACCCGAATCGAAGAGACCATCTCCAGAGCCACGGGCTTGACCCAGCAGCTGCTGACCTTTTCCAAAGGGGGCGAACCGGTGGTAGAAGTGGCTTCGCTGGCGGAGTTAATTCGTGAAGTGGTGCCTTTTACATTGACCGGCAGCAATGTCAAAGCGGAGTTTCTGATAGAAAAAGACCTCTATCCGGTGGAAATGGATATCAATCAGATTTCCCAGGTTTTAACCAATATCGTCATCAATGCCAAACAGGCAATGCCCAACGGCGGTACACTGACCGTTGAAGCAAACAATGTGATTATTGAAACCGGAGATTTAGCCGGCGGTCTGGAGCCCGGAGAATATGTCAAAGTAGCCGTCATTGATCAGGGCATCGGGATTCCCGCAAAGATCATTGACAAGATATTTGATCCATTCTTCAGTACCAAGAGTTCCGGCAGCGGGCTTGGTTTGGCGACCTGTTATTCCATTATTCAAAAACATGGAGGTCATATTACAGTCTCGTCTCAGCCCGGAGAGGGGACAACCTTTACTATCTATCTGCCCGGCACAAAGAAACGTTTGAAAAAAGCTGAAAAGGTCACGCTGAAGCAGAAATTTCAGGGTCGTGTGCTTCTGATGGATGATGAGGAGTCGGTACGGGATTTTATGAGCAGTATGCTGGAAAATCTGGGATTCAACGTTGATGCCGTTAAAGATGGAGAGCAGGCTGTGAATCAATATCGCACGGCGCTGCAGGACGGTTCGGCTTATGATCTGGTGATACTCGATCTGACCATTCCCGGCAGCAAAGGGGGCAAAGAGGTTTTGAAAGACCTGCAAACCATTCAGCCCGATCTCGTGGCGCTGGCTTACAGCGGGTACGCCGATGATCCGGTCATCAGCCGACCGACGGAATATGGCTTCAAAGCCGCTTTCAGCAAGCCTTTCTCGGTGGATACACTGATTAACATCCTTTCTGCGGTAATTTAAAAACCAATCATAAAGCCTGGTTTATCGCTTGATTATTGAGTATGGAGAAAATAACTTACCTTCTTTAAAAATGAAGGAGTTGATTATCAATAGAGAAGTTCGAAATACTGGAGAAGAATGAAAACAGCAGCGGAGATACGCGCGGACTTTATTGACTATTTCCGTAGTCTGGACCATGAAATTGTAAAAAGTGCACCGGTCATCCCCGCCGATGATCCGACACTGCTCTTTACCAATGCCGGAATGAACCAGTTCAAACCGATTTTCCTCGATCAACAGGAACCAACCTACAGGCGGGTTGCCAATTCCCAGAAGTGCATTCGCGTAAGCGGGAAGCACAACGATCTTGAGGAGGTTGGCAAAGACACTTATCATCATACCTTTTTTGAAATGCTGGGCAACTGGTCCTTCGGTGACTACTACAAGCGCGCGGCAATCCGCTATGCCTGGACCCTATTTACCGAAATCTGGAATTTTCCTAAGACGCGGCTATGGGCGACAATTTATCAGGATGACGCCGAAGCTTTCGAATGCTGGCGTCAGGAAACCGACATCGCGCCCGATCGGATTTTACGCTTTGGTGAAAAGGATAATTTCTGGGAGATGGGCGAGACCGGTCCCTGCGGTCCCTGTTCGGAAATTCACTATTATACCGGCAATGAACCGGACAATCAGTCCGCTGAATTCATCAATGCCGGCAATCCGGAATATATCGAACTCTGGAATCTGGTATTTATTCAGTATAACCGTGATGAGCAGGGACAGCTGCACCCGCTCTCGAAAAAACATGTGGATACCGGCGCCGGACTGGAGCGGATCGTTGCCGCTCTGCAACATAAAAAATCCAACTACGACACCGATCTTTTTATCCCGATTATCCGGAAAATCGAGGAGTTGACGAAAGTCACATATCAGACCGAATCGGGTATGCCGCATCGGGTAATCTCCGATCATGTACGGATGCTGACCTTTGCCGTCGCCGATGGTGGAATGCCCGCCAATGACGGTCGGGGTTACGTAATTCGGCGGATTCTGCGCCGGGCAGCCCGCTTCGGACGCATGCTGAATATGCACCAACCCTTTATTTATCTATTGGTAGATACGGTGGGAGAAATTCTGGGCGATGTCTATCCGGAAATCATCGAACGCAAAGAGCATGTCAGGAAAGTCATCCGCTATGAAGAGCAGTCTTTCGGCGAAACACTTGATAAAGGGCTGGAAGTCTATCAGCGGGTTAAAGTTGAACTGATTTCACAAAATAAGACTGAAATTCCCGGTACGGAGGTTTTCAAACTTTACGATACCTTCGGCTTTCCGCTGGACTTAACGCAGCTGATGGCTCAGGAGGATGGTCTGACGGTGGATATCACCGGTTTTAATCAGAAGATGAAAAAGCAAAAGGAGCGCGCCCGTGCCGCACGGAATTTCAAAATAGATGTGGATGAGTCCGCCCGGAATTGGATAATTGTCAGTGAAGGGGAAGATTCGGAGTTCGTAGGCTACGTCCAGACAGCCACTGAATCGGTTCTAAGGCGATATTACGTTCAGGATGATACATATTATCTGGTGCTGGACATAACGCCCTTTTACGCGGAATCAGGCGGCGAAATCGGAGATACCGGGACGATTTCAAACAGCGAATTCAGCATAAACGTCAGCGATACTCAAAAAATAGGCGATACCATTGTTCATAGCGGTCGTCTGCTGCGCGGAAAAATCAGTCGGCAGGAGAAAGTGCGGGCTGAAATTGATATCCGCCGCAGTAACGCCATTCGCGCCAATCACACCGCCACTCATCTGCTGCATGCCGCTCTGCGGGAAGTGTTGGGGGAGCATGTTCACCAATCCGGCTCGCTGGTGGAAGCCGAACGATTGCGTTTTGATTTTACGCATTATGCCAAGGTTTCGCCGGAAGAGCTGGAGCAGATTGAAGATATCGTCAACCGGAAAATCCGGGAAAATATCGCGGTTGATATTCAGTATAAGCCTTTTGATGAAGCGAAAGAATCCGGCGCTATGGCACTTTTCGGTGAAAAATATGATGACATCGTGCGAGTGATAGACCTGGGTGATTTTTCTCGGGAGCTGTGCGGCGGTAAACACGTTGAACGCACCGGTGATATCGGCGGTTTCAAAATAATCTCCGAATCAGCGGTGGCGGCTGGAATCCGGCGCATTGAGGCAGTCACCGGCGAAAAGGTGTTTGAGTTACTGCGCCGCTATGACCATTTCCTCAATGAACTGACCCGAGCGCTGAACACGACAGCAGAGCAATTACCCGTGAAAATTCGGGAAATGAGTGACCGCCTCAAACAGCTTGAAAAGGAGCTGCAATCCCAATCTGTCCGAGATATGCAGTCCGAACTGGACAGGCTGCTTCAACAATCAATCGTAATCAAAGATGTGACGCTTTTTCAGCATCAATATTCTGAACTGTCAATGGATGAACTTAAACAGATCGGCGATCTGTTCCGGGAGAAGGTAAAAACCGGCGTCGCATTGCTTATTTCGACCACTGATGATAAACTGCTTTTGGTCGTTTGTGCTACTGATGAGGCAATTAAGAAATATTCTTTCAATGCCGGTCAGATCGTCAAACAACTGGGGATAATCCTCGGCGGGGGTGGTGGCGGCAGACCGTATATGGCAACCGCCGGCGGGAAAAATCTGGATAAAATTCCCGAAGCCATTGGAGCATTTGAATATATGATCAAGGAACGGCTGGACGTTTAAAAAATCGAGGATAACATGGAACAGCTCATTTATGAATATTCGTCAAAAGGAAAACAGGGTGTCGCGCTGCCGGACAGTCCGGTTGATGAAAACCTTCTGCGACAGTACATTCCGGAAAAATATCTGCGCAAGACGGAGCTTAACCTGCCGGAGGTCAGTGAACCGGAAGTTGTGCGCCATTTTACGAATTTATCCGTCATGAATCATCATGTGGACAAGGGATTTTATCCGCTCGGTTCATGTACTATGAAGTATAATCCCAAAATCAACGATAGACTTGCTGCTCTGCCGGGCTTTGCCAATATCCATCCGCTACAGCCGGGAAAAACCGTGCAGGGGGCTTTGGAATTGATGTACGAACTGGAAAAGATGCTCTGTGCTCTGACCGGGATGCATGCCGCCACGCTGCAACCGGCGGCGGGATCGCATGGGGAGTTGACTGGCGTCATGATTATAAAGAAATACCACGAATCCAGGGGCGAAAAGCGGAAATATATCCTCATTCCCGATTCGGCGCACGGTACGAATCCCTCCAGCGCCTGCTCGGCGAATTATGAAACTCTCTCCTTGGAATCCAATGACCGGGGCTGTATTGACATCGCCGATCTGCGGGAGAAAATGAGCGCTGAGGTCGCCGGCTTGATGATTACCAATCCCAACACTTTGGGACTTTTTGAGGAAGAGGTTGAAGAGATTGTGGAGATTGTGCATAAATATGACGGCATTGTTTATATGGACGGAGCCAATCTGAATGCTCTGCTGGGCATTACCTGCCCCGGGGATCTGGGTTTTGACATTACCCATATCAATTTGCATAAAACTTTCTCCACACCCCATGGCGGCGGCGGACCGGGCAGCGGACCGATTGCCGTGGTGGAGAAATTGGCAAAATACCTACCGGAACCGAGAGTTGTCAAAGCCGGCGAGGATTTTACATTCGCGTCCGGTTTCCCGGAATCCATCGGACAGGTTCTCAGCACTTATGGTAATTTCGGCGTGATGGTCCGCGCCTATGTCTACATTACGATGTTGGGGATCAAGGGATTGTCCGAAGTATCGCGAAATGCGATTCTAAACGCCAATTACCTGCGGGTTAAACTTGCCGAAAAATTCAGCGTGCCCTATAACCGTGTCTGCATGCATGAATTTGTCGCTTCGGGAGAAAATCATCGGGAGCTGGGCATTAAGACTTTGGATATCGCAAAACGGCTGCTGGATTTCGGTCTGCATTCACCGACCGTCTATTTTCCGTTGATCGTGCGTGAAGCAATTATGATTGAGCCGACAGAAACGGAGAGCAAACAGACCCTAGATAAATTTATCGCCGCCATGGAGCAGATTGACCGGGAAGCCCATGAAAATCCCGAGATTTTGCATCAGGCACCGCATACGACACCAGTTCGTCGTCTGGAGGATCTGAAGGCTAACAAAGAGTTGAATGTTTGCTATGGAAAGTGAAGGGCATGGTGAGTAGAAAAATCGTTGCAACAGATAAGGCGCCCAAGGCAATCGGTCCGTACAGTCAGGCAATTATCTCCAATGGCTTCGTATTTACATCGGGTCAGGTGCCGATCAATCCCGCCTCCGGCAAGGTTGAAGCGACGACCTTCAAAGAACAGGTGCGTCAGGATTTGGCAAATATTGCGGCAATTCTGGAAGCCGCAGGAAGCGATTTGAGACGTATTGTTAAGTTGACCGTGTTCCTGACGGATCTGTCGAAATTCACCGAATTGAACGAAGTGTTTCTGGAATATTTTCCTGATAATCAAGCCGCACGCTCCGCCGTTCAGGTCAGCCGTTTGCCGCTGGATGTAATGGTGGAAATCGAAGCCGTGGCGACATTGGAGTGATGAACATTGGAGAAAAAAAGATTTGCGGTCATTGTCAATCCGGTTGCCGGGGGCGGCAGAACAGCACGATTGTTTCCCAGGCTGAAAGAGGTCGTCGAAAATACGAATCACCGATTTGATTTTTACTTTACTGAAGCGCCTTATCACGCTGCCCGGATTACCGATAAGATACATCGCGAATACGACGCCGTCGTGGCTTTCGGCGGAGACGGTACCGCCAATGAGGTGGTTAACGGATTAGCCGGTACGACTACTCCCTTTGGCGTTATTCCGGAAGGCTCGGGAAATGATTTTGCCCGCACGATTCATGTTTCCAGAAATATTCAAAAAGCCGTTGATTTGCTGGTAAAATACGACTATCGTTTGATGGATTTGGGGACGATTGATGACCGTGTATTTTTAAATGGCGTCGGCATCGGTTTCGACGGATTCGTTAATTATCGCAGTAAAAATGTTAAATTCCTGAAAGGCTCGCTGTCCTATCTCTATGCGGTATTCAGCAGTCTGGCGGTCTGGAAATCAATCCCGGTTCAGATTGAAATTGACGGAAAAAATATCGGCAGGAGTCTGATTTATCTGCTGGCAATCGGTAACGGCTGGTCTGTGGGCGGCGGTTTGAAACTGACCCCCAACGCTTCCATTCACGACAGTCTGTTTGACATTTGCCACGTGCGGGATATTCCGGTCTGGAAGGTAATGTTGAATTTTGCCAAACTGAAGAGCGGCACTTTGGAACAGATTCGGGAGGTCACGATTACCAGAGGATCAAAAATAAGAGTCAACAGCGAGATTTCGCTGCCCATTCACTTTGATGGTGAAGTATACCCTCCCAATACCCGCGAAGTAAATATTACGATTGTGCCCCAGTCCGCCTTTGTAATCGGTAACTGGCAGGCATAAAAGAGCGCAGATGGGGTCCGTGATAACGAGAATTAAGTCCCGAATTAACATAATTTTAATAGCTTTAATTATGCTGCCTTCAGGAATTTTCGCCATTGACAATGTTACACCCGATTCGGTACGGCAGATTATGCCGAAAGCCGCCCTGATTCGTTCCGCCATCGTTCCCGGTTGGGGGCATTTATACGTGCGCAAACCCATTAAAGGGCTTATCTATTTTTCCCTTGAAGCCTATCATGTCTACCGGTTTATTGAGTACAACTCGATTTATCAACATGTAAAAGAGACTAAAAACAGGCTGGGAATCGAGGTTTGGAGTACGCTGACAGAAACCCAGAAGAAGGAGCAGATTAAAAATATCACCGGGTATGAATTGCAGGATGCGACCTGGCGTCCCCGGGAAATTCGTAATAAATATGCCTGGTGGTCGGTTGGCTTTTATCTGATTGGAATGCTGGATGCCTTTGTTGATGCGCATCTTTATTATTTTCCGTCTGATAAGGTGGAACTCACCGGTGATTCCAGATCAGTGAGTATGGGCATTAAAATATCCTGGAGTTTGGGAGACAGCGAATGATCAATCAACGTGAACAGTGGGGTTCAAAACGGGGCTTCGTATTGGCGGCTGCCGGTTCGGCAGTGGGGCTTGGAAATATCTGGAAATTCCCCTATCTGGTTGGCGAAAACGGTGGAGCAGCCTTCATTCTGTTATACCTAGTATGCGTAATTTTAGTAGGTTTGCCCGTGGTTATTGCCGAGATATTGATCGGGCGAACGACTCAGCGGAATCCGGTGGGCAGTTTTCGCGAATTGAGTCAGGGAAATCCTTTCTGGATGGCAGTGGGAGGATTGGGTGTCTTGACCGGTTTTCTGATTTTGTCCTATTACAATGTGATTGCCGGCTGGTGCCTGGGATATGTGGTGGAATCCTTCAAGGGTAGTTTTCAGCAGATCGAAAATCCGGCGCTTGCCGGCGAACTGTTCAGCAGCCTGTCTTCCAAACCACACTGGACGTTGCTGTTTCATGGACTATTTATGATGATAACGATCACCGTCATATATGCCGGCATTACCAAGGGGATTGAACGGGCGAGTAAAATCATGATGCCGGCGCTGCTGGTCTTGATCCTGATTCTGGTGATCCGCGGAGTAACACTGAAAGGTTCCGCCGCGGGAGTAGGTTATTTGCTGAAAGTAGATTTCTCGGTGATAACAGGCAAGACCTTTTTCCTGGCGCTAGGACAGGCATTTTTCTCACTGAGCCTGGGCATGGGAGCCCTCCTGACCTACGGCAGCTATATGTCAAAAAAAGAGAGCATTCCCGGCAGTGCGCTGCAGATTGTCATTCTTGATACCGTGATTGCGTTGCTGGCGGGATTTATGATATTTCCGGCGGTTTTTGCAATGGGAATGCACCCAGCCCAGGGTCCGTCGCTGATTTTCAATATTCTACCGGTGGTTTTCAATTCCATACCGGCGGGTTACTTTTTTCGAATTGTATTTTTCCTGCTATTGACGGTTGCCGCGCTGACTTCAACCATATCCCTGCTGGAGGTAATCACCACCTTTGTCGTGGATGAATTTCGCCTGCCGCGGAAAATGGCGGCAATTTTTCTCGGTATCGTGGTATTTGTCATCGGATTACCGAGTGCGCTGTCCTTTTGCGGCTGGCAGAATGTACGGCTGTTTGGGCTAACCTGTTTTGATTTTGTTGATTTTATTTCTGCAAATATATTCTTACCTTTAGGTGGAATTTTTATTGCGTTATTTGTAGGTTGGTTCTGGGGGGCGGAAAAGGCGTCATCACATTTACTTGAAGGTGCGGTTAATTTAACACCCTTTCTGGTTTCAGCCTGGTCAATTTTAATTCGTTTTATCGCTCCGGTTTTGATATTATTAATTTTCCTGAGCAGTATCGGAATTTTATGAGTAAAAGAGATGGTTTAATCGTGCTCCTGATGGTTGTCAGCACGCCGGTTTTCAGCAGTGATACCGGAGGACGTATCCATGATCCCTGGTTCGGTTTTGATAAGTTGAAGCACTTGAGTAGTTCCTTTATCCTGACGACAACCGGTTATTACGTGCAGACGCGGATGGTTGCTTTACCTGAACAACAATCACTCAGCAACGCCGGAATGCTGACGATCTCGCTGGGTTTAGGGAAGGAGCTTTTGGATCGGCGGAAACCTGGTGGAATATTTAGTTACCGGGATCTGGTCGCCAATCTCACCGGTGTCGGTCTGGCTGTTCTGTTTATCAAGGTGGTGATATGATGC
>OMKS01000358.1_pt1 | contig 42983 bp, 30 predicted proteins | sample 1674721 | NCBI WGS metagenome assembly OMKS01 (sample SAMN06264996, study PRJEB25208) | sediment metagenome | isolation source: hot spring sediment | place: USA: California | collected 2014-09-02 | reverse complement strand
CTCGTGAGTTCTCATCACAAGAACGAGTTGAAGAAAAGAAGGTGACAGGGCGCGCTCCTGCCGGATCTGGTATAATGCCGGTTATGCGGCGGGAAATTTTTGTAGGGTCCGTGGGCATCGGCGGCAACCATGCGGTTTCCATCCAGTCCATGACCAACACCGATACCCGGGACGTGGATGTCACCCTGGCGCAGATCCGCGCCCTGGCCACGGCGGGATGCGAGATCGTGCGCGTGGCGTTGCCCGCGCATGATGCCGTTGATGCGTTCGGCCTCATTGTCCGGGATTCTTTCCTGCCGGTGATCGCGGACGTGCATTTCGACGCTTCCCTGGCCCTGGCGGCGATTGAGGCCGGGGCCCACGGATTGCGCATCAACCCGGGAAACATTGGCGACCGGCGCCGCCTGGTACCGGTTATTCGATCCGCGGCGGAACGCGGGACTCCCATCCGCATCGGCGTAAACGCCGGCTCATTAGAAAAGCGCTTCCGCGATTCCGCGCAGCCCCGTTACCGGGCCATGGTGGATTCCCTGATGCAACATGTGCGCTTTTTTAGAGACCAGGGTTTTGAACTTATCAAGATCTCGTTGAAGTCTTCGCGGGTGAAAGAGACCGTGGCGGCCAACCGCCTGGTGGTTCAGGCATGCAATTATCCGATCCACCTTGGCGTTACAGAGGCCGGTTCGGGCCTGGACGGCGAAGTCAAGTCCGCGGTGGGAATCGGCGCGCTGCTCTTGGACGGCATCGGGGATACCATCCGCGTGAGCCTGACCGCGGATCCCGTTCGCGAAGTCCGCGTGGCCAAGGCCCTGCTGGCCGCGGTCGGACTGCGCCGGACCGGGGTCGAGGTGATCTCCTGCCCCACCTGCGCCCGCACTTCCGTGGACCTGATCCCCCTGGTCGAGAGAGTAAAAAGCTGCCTGGCGGGCCTAAAGTCCGGACGGCGCCTGACCGTTGCGGTCATGGGGTGTGAAGTGAACGGTCCGGGGGAGGCGCGGGACGCCGACGTGGGCCTGGCGTTTTCGCGTACGCGCGGATTCATTTTTCGTAACGGGAAAGTGGTGGCACGGGTCGAAGTTGCGCAAGCGGTGGAGCGGCTGGAAAAGGAAGTCCGGCGCATGCTGGCTTCCGGCGAGTGATTGTCTTGCCCCCAGGATTGTGCTATTTTATTGGGGATTCTTCATGAATATCTACCTGGATAAACTCGACCTGCAGGGATTCAAGTCTTTTCCCGAAAAGACCGTGATCCGTCTCCATCAAGGCATTACCGCCGTGGTGGGGCCCAACGGCTGCGGCAAGAGCAACATTGTGGACGCCATTTTCTGGGTGCTGGGCGAACAGCGCATCAAGAACCTGCGGGGTGAAGTCAACGAGGACCTGATTTTCAACGGCAGCATGCAACTCAAACCTTTGGGCATGGCCGAAGTCGGGGCGCATTTCGTTAAAGGCGATGAAAACGTTTACATGGCGCGCCGCTTTTTCCGCACCGGTGAAAGCAAATACATTCTCAATGACAAGTACTGCCGCAACCGAGATATCCAGGACGCTTTGTACGACATGCAGTTGGGGGAGCGCAAGTACTTTATCTTTGAACAGGGCAGCATTGACAAGTTGATCTCTTTGAAGCCCAGTGAGAAACGCTTGTTGATTGAAGAGGCGGCCGGCATTCTCCAGTACCTGGAGCGCAAGAAAGAAACCGCCCAGAAACTCGTTGTGGCGGAACAGAACCTGGACAACCTGGAGATATTGGGCGCGGACAAGGAATCCCGCCTGAAGGAACTGAGAAACCAGGTAAATTATGTGCGCCGTTACCGCGAGTTCAAAGAAAAGCGCGAGGCGCTGTTGTCAACCCTGCTTTTCAGGCGGCACCGGGGGTTGGCGGATTCTTTTGCCACAACCCGGACCAGCCTGGAAAAACTGCTGGAAAAAGAGAAGTCCCTGAATTTCGAGATCACCCGCCGCGAGAAAGAATCGCTGGAAGATGAGGAATGCCGCTGGAAACTGGATCGTGAGCTGAAACAGGAACAACATGAAGTTTACGAGAGCCGCCGGCGCATCCAGGAATTGCGCAATGACGCGGATAAGTTGGAGCAGCGGCGGTCTTTCCTTGAGCAGCGTATCCACGAGTTGGAAACGCTTTGCGCCAACGCCGTCAAGGAAGGGGAATCGTTGGGACAAGAGGCCGATACCGCGGCGGCTGAAGTGGCGGACCTGGAATCGTGCTTGAAAGAGGTTCGCGAAAAGAGCGTCGCTATCGATGCGCGCCTGGATGCTGTCAAGTTACGTATCAAAGAGAATGCGACCCGCAACGCGGAATCGCGGGACGCGGCGTTTCGCCTGCAGAACGAGTTGTCCGGAATCAGTAACATCATCCGGGACATGGACAAGCGTTCAGGGCGGCTGGAAAATGAAATCGAGGCCAAGTCGGCATTTGTGGCCGAGTTGGCCGCCCAGCTGAATGAAAAAGAAATCCAGGAGGCCGAAACCAGGCTGAACCAGGCGCGGGCGCGGGAGCAAAAGGATTCCCAGGCATTCAGAGCTGAAAGCGAGCGCCTGCAGGTAGCCGGCCGGGAGCTTGAGAAACTCATCGCCGAAGAGAAAAATGCCTCCGGTGAGGTCCGCAACCTGCAAAGCCAGATCGACAAGTACCAGCAGGTTCGAGAGCGGCTGAACCGGAATGGACAAAACGGGGAAAAAATCGAAACCGCGGGGCTACTCCAGGAGCAGGTCCAGGCGGAACGCGACGATCATCGCTGGTTGGAGAATTTCTATTTCGAGGAGATGACCGCACCATTGCTCAAGCGCAATGCGGATGCGTTGCAAAGCGCCTTGCCCAGGTTGTGGTTGCGGCGGGAACGCCGGGATGAGACGCCTGCGGAGATTGAACGGGATCCTGGTGTGCTGGCGCGGGTCAAGGATCGATTTTCAGTCCGGGACACTCAATTCAAACAGGCATTGCGTAACGGCGTGCTGGTACGCAGCCTTGAAGACGGATTGCGCATTTTCGAGACCCATGGCGTCAATGTGGTCACTCCGGACGGAGTTGTGATCACCCGCGACGGCATCATGGTGCGCAACCGCGAGCGCGGTATTCTCGACGTAATGGATGAAATCCGCGCGGCCCAGGCATCCCAGGCGGAGTGGGAAAAAGTTATCAGCCGGCTCGGCGAGGAAAGGAAAACGGCTGAAGCCGAACTGCAAAAAATCCAGACCGGGCGCGGCGAACTGGAAAACCGGCTGCGGAATGTACGCGGTGAACTCACTGGATGGCAGACCCGTCTGGAGACCCTAAAGCGTGACCGGGATGCCGTGATGAAACGGGTAGAGCGAACCCGGGCTGAAATCCAGTTTCTGAAAGCGGAAAAGCGGGCCCTGGAAACCGAATTCGTTGCCCGGGAGGCCAGCCAAAAAGCGCTCGATGACCAGATGGAAGAGATGCGGCGCACCCTAGATAGCGCGACCGACACCGAGAAAGAAACAGTCGCGGAATCCGCCCGGGTGGAAAAAGAGCTCTTGCAGTCAGAGGGCCGGGTCAATCTGCTTGCCGAGCAACTGCGCTCGCACCAGGCCGACCTGCGCCGCCTGCAGGAAGCGGGGCGCAACCTGGAAGCACGGCGCAGCGCCCACGAAGAGGAATGCCGCAACCTGAAACAGGAACTGTCCAGTTCAGGTGAAAAAGTAGTCACGCTGAGGCGGGAAGCGGATGAACTGGAGGGCAAACGCGAGAAGCGGGAGAAAGCGATCCGCGAGCAGGAAGGGCGTTTCCAGGAGTTGTCCGGGCGGCTGCGTGAACGCACCCGGGAGCTGGAGGCTTTGCGGACCGAGTTGGAGGAGGTGCGAAATAAACGCGGCGCACTGGAAATTGAAGTCTCTTCCCTAAAAAAAGATACCGCGCGTCTCCAGGACATTGCCTTTCAGGAATTGAATACGGACCTGGAAAGCCTGGTTCCCGGCGAGGAATGGCAAGATCTGGACCTGGGACAACTTCAGGAAGAATCAGACCAGTCCAACCTCAGGCTGACAAAGATGCGCGACAGCAATCGTCTCAACTTCTCCGCTGAATCCGAATACGAGATCCTGTCAAAGGAATATGGGTTTCTGATCTCTCAGAAAGAAGACGTGATGAAATCCATTAATGACCTGAACGAGGCCATCCGCAGGATTGACGCCGAATCCCGCCAGAGTTTCATGGAAGCATTCGAAAAGATCCGGGGATATTTTCTCAAGAATTTCCAGATCCTCTTTGAAGGTGGCGACGCGGAAATGGCTTTAACGGATCCGGATGACATACTGGAATCCGGCTTGGAGATCCAGGCCCAACCCCCCGGAAAGAAGCTGCAAAGCCTGCGCCTTTTGTCCGGCGGGGAAAAAACCCTGACCTCGCTGGCGTTCCTGTTTGCTCTTTTTGAGTACAAACCCTCCCCTTTCTGTGTTTTCGACGAAGTGGACGCCTCCCTGGACGAGGCCAATATCCAGCGCTTTCTGAAGTTTTTGCACAAGCTCAAGGCCCAGACCCAGTTCCTGATCATCACCCACAATTTCAAAACCATGGAAGAGGCGGACTACATCTACGGCATCAGCATGAATGAACCGGGTGTCTCGTCGGTGTTTTCCATGCGCATGACCGGGCGCGGCGGTTTGCAGGTAGCGGATCGTCCGGAATAAGCGGCGGAGTCCGGCGCGAGGAAATCAGAGGTCAACCGCGTTGGCGGATGGCGCGTCTTTTCTCTGATCAGCGGAGGTATGTATGTCACGATGGCGCCTGTTGTTCCTCCTTGCCTTTTTTGTTATGTTTTCGCTTTTCCTGGTTGCGCAGCAATCACCTTGGCGCCTGGCGCCGCCCAACCCTGAGTTCAGCCGTTTCTTTCAGGCAACCGGATCCAGTACGCCGGCGCAGGCGGAAAGTCACCCGGGGTTGGCTGGATTGGTGCCGTCTCCCCTCGACCTGTCCCACCTCCTCGCTCCAGCAACTCCGGCGGTCTTCCCGCGCCGGTTTGACCTGCGCGGAACGGGTCGTTTGCCCTTGATCAGGGACCAGGATGGCTATCCCGCCTGCCAGGCTTTCGCCACCATGGGCATGCTGGAGTCCATGTTGCTGCCGCAGGAGAAGCTGGACCTCTCGGAATGGCATATTTACCGCTATCACGGTTTTGACTTTCACAACGAATACGGCGATTACACCGGGGGCAACTGGCAGATGAACGCCGCCTATCTGTTGCGCTGGTCCGGTCCGGTCGGGGAGGAAGACTCGCCCTACGGGTCGGGAGACGATCCGGATGCGCTGCAATTGCCGCCGGTCAAGCATATCCAGAACATGCGTTTCTTCGCTCCGCGGCGCGATGCCCTGGACAATGCCGAAATCAAGCAGTTCCTGATGGCTCAGGGACCTTTCTACGTCAGTATTTTCTACGATTCAAGCAGTTACAACTCCTCGACCGCGTCCCATTACTATTCCGGGGAACCCAACGCCAACCACGGCGTATTGGTGGTGGGCTGGGACGATGATTATAATCGCAATCGTTTTCTGCAGATTCCCCCGGAAAACGGCGCCTTTATCTTGCGCAACAGTTGGGGAGGTCAATATGGAGACGGCGGCTATTTCTACATGTCCTATTACGATACCGGCTTTATGCCCCGCATCGGCGTGCCCCGGGTGGAGGAAGCCGACAATTACGGACTGGTTTACCAATACGATCCCCTGGGCGTGATCTCTTTTCTGGGAGGCGTATCCAGCCACGCCTGGGGATGTAACGTGTTCTCCGCCCGGGAAGCCGGGGAACTGACCGCGGTGGGTTTCTATTTGATGGACTCGAATTCCGCTTATACTATTCGTGTGTACCGCCGTCTTGCCGGAGAAAGTCCGGAAACGGGGCGTCTGTACCTGGAGCAGCAGGGTACGTGGCCCCACGCCGGGTTTATAACGGTACCCCTGGAAGCGGGGGTTCCCCTGGCGCAAGATGAACGTTTCGCCGTGGCGGTCCATTTCCAGACCCCGGGGACGCGTTATCCCATCCCGGTGGAATACCCGATCAATGGCTATTCTTCACCGGCCACGGCCTCTCCGGGGCAGAGCTTCGTCAGCCTTAACGGCGAAGGCTGGCATGACCTGACCGGTATTCTGGCGGACAGCAACGTTTGCATCAAGGGATACTCGGCGTATTCCACCCCGGTGCAGGCTTCCATTTCCGCCCGCTTGCTGCACTCCGCGGGCTGGATCCTGAGCTATCCCTATGTGAGCGTGGATGTCTCGGTGGATTTTGCCGGAGTAGCGGTGGAGTCGGTGGCGGTGTATCGCCGCGATGATACTTTCGGCACACGCAAGGTCATGGAGATCCCGGTCGCCGAGTTGGCGGAGGGAGCTGTTGAATGGCTGGACACTTCCGTGTCTACGGGGCGGGATTACGCCTACCAGGTCCGTTGTTTCGGCCCGGGAGGACGCTTCCGGGGACGTTCCGGCTGGTCGACGGTGGAGGTTGTGCAATGAAGGCCGGCCGCACTGTATTGCTCTCGATCGCGACACTGGTGATCTTTCCATTGCTTCAGGCCGTCCCGGTTGCGGATGACGCGGAGGCCCTGCGTCTCCTGCGCCAGGCGGGGGTCGCCCGCACCATCCGGGAAGACCTTCAAGAGTCCCTGCAACTGCTGAAACGAGCCGCGGAAACGGCACAATCCGATTCCGTCCGCGGCCGGGTTCTGGTGGAAACCGCCCTGGTGCGCTGGATGCGCCTGGAATCCCCCCTGGTGATCCGGAAACTGTTGGTGCAGGCCACGGCGTTGATCGGCCCCCCGGGGACGGAACATGCGCAATTGCCGGGGCCGTTCCGCAGAGTCTGGAAAAGCGCTTCCCGGGGGAAGGTGAGCAGCGGCATCCGCAAGAAGCGTTTCCAGGTGGACGTGACGGCTACCGGAATGGCCAGCGCGGACTCCCGCTTCGCGGCCGCTTACGGTCGCTGGCAATTCATGCCCGAGGCCCGGTTGTCGGTCACTGTCTACAAGGGCTGGAAAACCTGGGTGTCTTATTCCTCTTTTACCTTTTCTAGTATGCTTCCGGTCATTGGGGTTGAGTTGAACGGGTTCCAGCGTTTCACGGCCCTGGGGCTGGCCTGGGAACGCTCCCTGGGCAGACGCCTGTCTTTTTCTCTGTACGGGGGAATCGAATGGGCGGCTTTTAAAGAACAGGCTACCGCTGAACTGGTGCAAGACACCTGCCTGGGCTTCCGGGCCGGGACGGGCCTGAAATGGCGGATTTCTCCCACAATCCATGTCCTGACTTCCCTCGGCTACGGATTCGTCAGCAAAGATATCGGCGGGGGACGGTCTTTGCGTCCGGACGGGCTGCGCCTCAGCACCGGTCTGGGCATCCGTTTTTAACCCTTGTTTTCTCACAACGATCAAAAAGAGTTGAAGTACCCTTTCGGGCATAATTCACCGCTCACCACTTCGGTCCAGACCCATTGCGGTCTTCGTCGTATTAAGCCGACCACGGCGGATGTTTGGAATGGTTCCGCGGCCGGCTTTCGTCTTCGGGGAGTACCCCTCAGCCGACCATCCTGTCTCAGACCATGGGTCCCCGGAACCTACGCTTGCGTTCGCTTATGCTTTATGCCCTACGGGTATGTATGCCCTCTGGGCACTCTTCTCCCACAAACTCTCGCCAATCATCAATGCGGGCTTACCCACACAAAACGTAATAGATCCTAAAAGTTGATAGGAAAAACAGTTAGTGAGGGAAGAAGTTGAGAAGAAGGTGACAGGCGTCAGGAGACAGCCATCCTCCGATTTTGGGAACGCCCCCATTTTTGCATCACAGCGCTTATAAGTGCATCATCACAGTTCGGACAGGCCTTCTGAGCTGAACTGCCTGGCCGGTTTCCTCATCACTAACGCTCCTTAGTGCCATCACAAGGTTTTGTCTGTTTCCTTTCGACTTTCAACTTAGGCTTCTGCCACTGGCCACTCGCCAAGTGCCCTTTTTGGTCCTTGTAGAACGTAGAAAGTAGAAAACCGCGCACTACGCGAGGATTTTTTATTCGTTCTCTTATTCGTTATTCGGAATTCCTTGATTTTCATCACAGACCCGAAAGATTCCTCATCACCAGGGCGCTTCGCGCCTCATCACAAAAGCTCGTGAGTTCTCATCACAAGCGCGAGTTGAAAAGAAAGTGAAAAATTGAAAAGTTGAGAATCCGCGCAGGATTGCGTAGACTGATGGGGCGCGCAGGTTCCGGTTAAAAGGAAGCCTGGCGCGGGGAGGAACCATGCCCATATCTGCAGTGAATCCGGCGACCGGCAAACGGATCAAAGACTACATGCCCCTGGATGCGCACGCGTTGAACGCCGCATTGGACCGGGCCGTTGCCGCGCTTGAACATTGGCGCGGGTTGCCCATGGAACAGCGGGCGCGGGTGGTTCGTTCTGCGGCGGAAATATTGTCATCACGTGCGTCCGAGTGGGCGGAGCGAATGACCACGGAAATGGGCAAACCCATTTCTCAGTCCAGAGCCGAGGCTGAAAAATGCGCCTGGGTATGTGCGTTTTACGCGCAACAGGGAGAAAAGATGCTGGCCATGCGTGATGTTGCCACCGACGCCCCTAGCAGCTATGTGCGTTATGATCCCCTGGGGGTGATCCTGGGCATCATGCCGTGGAATTTTCCTTTCTGGCAGGTGTTTCGGTTTGCCGTTCCCGCGATGATAGCCGGAAATGCGGTCCTGTTGAAGCACGCATCCAATGTGCCGGGTTGTGCCCTGGACATTGAGGCCATCTGGCGTGAATCCGGTCTTCCCCCCAATCTTTTCCAGACCCTTCTGGTGGATGCCGCCGCAGCGGAATCTTTGATCGCGGACCCCAGGGTGGCGGCGGTTTCACTTACGGGAAGCGAGGAAGCGGGCCGGTGCGTGGCGGCTGCCGCGGGCCGGGTGGTAAAAAAGACCGTTCTGGAACTGGGTGGCAGCGATGCCTTTGTTGTTCTGGCGGATGCGGACCTGAAAGCGGCCGCCCGGGCCGGAGCCGTTTCCCGTACCATCAATTCGGGCCAGAGCTGTATCGCCGCCAAGCGTTTCATCTTGGTGGAGTCCGTGGCGGACGATTTTGTAGAGCTTTTTCGAGAATCACTGCGGTGCATGCGTGTGGGCGATCCCATGGATGAGGAAACAGAGGTGGGGCCGCTGGCCCGTGACGACCTCCGCCGCGAACTGCATCGGCAGGTTGAGGCAACGGTTTCCGCGGGCGCCGCCACGCTCCTGGGAGGAGCAATGCCTGCGGGAGAAGGCTTCTTTTATCCGGTCACTTTACTGGATCATGTCACGCCGGATATGGTCGCGGCCAGAGAGGAAACTTTCGGCCCGGTGGCGGCGGTGTTGCGTGTGGCCAGTGAAAAGCAGGCTGTTGACGTGGCCAATTCGTCCCGCTACGGACTGGGGGCTTCGCTATGGACACGGGACCTGGACAAGGGCCATGACCTGGCTGCCCGCGTAGAAGCGGGTGCCGTATTTGTGAATGGAATGGTAAAATCCGATCCTCGCTTGCCTTTCGGTGGTATTAAGTCATCGGGATACGGTCGCGAACTCGGGATGGAAGGAATACGTGAGTTTGTTAACATCAAGAGCGTGTGGATGGATGGTAGGTCGTGATCAAACGGGCAAGCAGCAGCCATGGAGATTCAATAAATGACTACAAAAAGGGATGAGCTGAGGTTAAAGGAAATTGCCGAAACATTTATCCAGTGGACACGGAGAGATGATCCGGGCTTAGCCAAATCACTGGAAACGATCACTGTGGACGGCAGGCGCGAACTGGGTGGGGTAATTGGAAGATTTACCAGCGGACCCGCGGGCGTGTCGGACCCGGGTGTGCGCCTGCGGGTGCGGAGACTGACCGGGCGACTGCACAAGCCGGACGTAGAGATGTTGACCACTTTGAACCGGGTCCTGGATTACGCTGATCTCAATGCGGACGGCCGACTGGATGAAACTGAAATGGAATTGAGTCTGCAGTTGTTTGAACGTTTCTCTGGACTCGTGTCCGACAACCAGACCTTGTCCATGGTTGAACTGGATCTTCTATACGCAGTCGTGCGCTTCGCGGATCGCAATGGAAACGGTCGCCTTGATGAGGCGGAGCGCAAACAGTTGTTGACAGAGATCCAGGGCGGACGCTCGTTTCTGCGCAATCAACTCATTGTCAATCCGGAGTTCAGGGCCGTAGCCGACAAACACCATTTGACATTCTGATTCACGGCATTGCGGCGGCTTTCAGATGTAACATGATTAAACAAGGGTCTGGAGCGGATAAAACCAATATGTTTGGATAAACCCATTAACCAAGCCAAGTGTAACGGATGGTTACATTCAGGCGCACTTGGTTGGAAAGCTGCATAGTCCCGGCTTCTTGTGCGATTTGCCGCATTAAGTGTTTCCAAAATTTACACTTGGGGCGGGTTCCGGTTTGGGCGGAAAAGAAAAATCCAGCTTGGGAACAGTGTTTCCGCGCTTTTTTGTAGCATGGCACCGATGTTGCGTGTTGCTTGCTTACGGACTATTGCCTGCAAGATCGATCTCGGGAGGGAAGCATGGTGCAGCGTATCAAGCGCAAAGTCCAGGAGATGTTGGACCGCAAGCAGGTTTCCATGGCCATGATCTACGACCGGAACGGGCATGTATTGTGGTGTCATGGCCGGGAGATCAACGGTCACTCAATAGACGAAGCCTCGGGGTTTTGCCGCACCGCCGTAGAGGAAAGCCTGAAATACGGGACATCCATTTGCCGGGAAACGGTTTCCGGGTACACTTCATTGAAAGGAATCCGAAACGCTGACGACTCCGAAGGTTTCGGCAGTGTCATGATTCAGCCCCTGGATTCCTCTTATTTTTTCTATGTCGACAGTGGGCCCAAAAAGGAGTTTTCTGTTGAAGACCGGCGCGCATTCCAGGTGATTTTTGAGATTATGGACGAGGTCGTCGAGCATATTCGGCAATCTCAACGGGGAGTGGGAGGAATTACCGGAGAGAGTCCTGTTATCAAAGATCTGCGGGATCAGGTGCTGCGCTTCGCGGTTGAAGATGAGCCCATCTTGTTGACCGGCGAAACCGGAGTGGGCAAGAACCATGTCGCCAAATTGATCCACCGGTATTCCGGCCGCCGGGGGCCTTTTGTGGTGGCCCATACACCGGCCATTCCCGAACAGTTGTTTGAGCGTGAACTCTTCGGGCATTGCCGCGGAGCCTTTACCGACGCACGCAGCGATCGCCAGGGCCTGGTGGCCGGTGCCCGGGGAGGAACCCTTTTCCTGGACGAAATCACGGAAGTGCCCGTCTCCTTTCAGGCCAAGTTATTGCGCTTCATTGAATCCGGAAATTTTCGTCCCTTGGGTGAAGTGCAGGAAAAGCAATCGGATGTACGCGTAATTTCCGCCACGAATCGGGATGTATTGCGGCTGGTAACGGAAGGGCGTTTCCGCGAGGATCTTTACTATCGCATTCAGGTACTGCAGATCGGAATTCCCCCTTTGCGTGAGCGTCCGCAAGACATCCGTCATCTGGTCAACACCCATCAGCATTTTCTGAAAGGCAAAGAATTGGCGCCCGGATTCTGGGATGTCATGCTCCGGCATGACTGGCCGGGCAACATCCGTGAATTGGTTACCGTGCTCAAGCGGGCGGGCATCCTGTTGCAAAGCCCGATTAACGCGGAGGGGATTCGGCTGGTGATCGATCACGGCTGTGTGCGGGATAAACCGGTAGCCGCCGACAATTGCCGGGTCAAAACAGCATGGCGCCGTCTGGATGAAGGCGAGACATTCTGGGAAGCGGTGCGCAAACCTTTCCTGGAACGGGAATTGAATCGTCCGGAAGTGATCGAGGTGATTGAGCGCGCATTGCGTTTGAGCCGGGGTCGTTATCGCAATATCCTGGAGTTGTTCAACCTGTCGGCTGAAGAGTACAAACGTTTCATGAACTTCGTCCACCAGCATCGTTTGCGGCCGACGGCATAGCGTTCCGAGCCAGAATGGTTCTTGGCGGAGCCAGAATCAAAAGAGAAGCTACAGTTGGAAAGCATGATAAAAAGGCGAAAAATTATGACTGTTTGCTGGCATCGTTTCTGCTTAAGAAAGCCCGTTGCGGGGAAACGGCGGCGGCGACATCAGGCGGCCGCTGACCCTAGTCGGACATGCTTGCAAATATCCGGTCTCCAGGACCGTGCGTCCACCCGGGGCCGGCGCGGTATTTGCGCCGGTCCCGGGCCTTTGTTTCCTTTCCGGAGACCGGAATCATTCCGGATTGCATGGTTCCTGCTGGCAAGTTGGGTTATCGGGCTATGCGGCGGTTGTGCCATCCATCGCCTGGAAAATCGTTTCACTGATTTTGCGCGCATGAGTGAAACGCTGGGTAATCAACTGGATGACGTCTACATCGAGGTCATGGATGCAGAGTGGGAATTGCGCTACCGTGAAAGCCGGGTCCTGGATCAAGTGAACCCGCGTGACCTGGAGCCCAGGGTATTCAGCGAAAACCGCCGCCGCAACCGCGAAAAAGCCACAGAATACCTGGCGGCCTACCCGGCATTGTTGCTGTCCCTGATCAAGCGCGATTCCATGGTTGAACTGGATCGACAGGCGGAGCGGGTGCGCAAGGATTTAACCGTGCTGCAGCAGCATGCCTGTCAATGGATCTCGCCCCCGGTGGCGGCTGTTGCCGCGGGTTTGGTCAGTTCAATCCCGCATGCGGTCCGCGGGGTCACCACCTTCAAGCTGGTGCGGCGCATCTTGTGCGTGAACGAGGGGGTCTTTGCAGAGTTGTGCCGGGAAATGGCGGCGGATCTCTGGGACTGTCGCATCTGGGTGGAGCGCTGTTTTGCGCGGCGTTTCCGCTGGCAGGTTTCCGACGCCTGGCCGGACAAACCTTCCGGACGGGAGCGGGTCGCAAAAGCCGGGATGAAACTGTTGCAGAAACGAGACAGTGTACTGGCCCTGCTGGATCAGTCCATGGTCGTGCTGCCGGAGTTGGCCGCCGCCCACACTGAATTGACGCAACGCGTTCGCGCCGGCCGCGGTTTGTGGCCGGCGATGCGACGGTTGGCTGCCGCCCTTGACCAGATGGGCCGATGCCTTGAAGCCTGTCGCGAAAACAGGTGAAGATCGTGCCTGTGGATTTCATGCTGACCCTGGTGTTGTTGATTGATGCCCTGGAAGAGCGCCTGGCCGGGTGTAGAGACAAAAGCCAAAGCAACCGCTTGCGCCATATGGTGGACACCCTGGATGGCTGGCTGGAACGGTGCCTGATGGAGCGTTTTTCCTGCCGTGACGCGCTGGTTGACCGCACCCGCCGGCGCCTTGATTCCGCGCAAAGTCGTTTGCGGCGCTTGCATCCGCAAAGTACGCGTCTGGCAGAAATCCTGAAAGAGATCAGCACGGTACTGGTTCAGTTAGACGGATGGTGGGCAGCAATGAACCAGGAGAAATAAAGAAAACAGGAATTCACCGCTCACCACTTCGGCCCAGACCCATTGCGGTCTTTTTGCGTATTAAGCCGACCATCCTGTCTCAGACCATGGGTCCCCGGAACCTACGTTTGCGTTCGCTTATGCTTTATGCCCTGCGGGTATGTATGCCCTCTGGGTATGTATGCCCTCTGGGCACTCATCCCCACAACCGCTAGCCAATCATCAATGTGTGCTTCCCCACACGAAACGTTAGAGATCTTTTACTTTTCATTTCCCACTGGACTGCGCCGGGCCAGTATCTCATCCAGGTCGAGGCCGCGATCCTGGAAGTAGGCGGGAAAAAAATCCCGGCGCACACGATCCAGGCGGGGAGTAATGAAATCCAGAACCCTTTTCTCTGACGTGTCTTCCCGTACATGGAAGATATTGCGTTTCCAGTGGGCCAGCCAACCGGAGAGGCAGATCGGCTGAAAGCGTCGGTAGTAGCGTGGATTGAACAGGTTGAGTGGGGATTTGGGGCGTTTGACGTCGAGACTGTTCCAGTCAATGTGAAAGCCCTGTTCCAGCAGAAGCCGGCGTCGCTCTTGTCTTGAGTTCAATTCGTAAACCGGTGAAAAATAGCGGACCTGGAAATCGCGCGCGAAATCGTGAATCAATTGCAGGTATCCGGGATAATTGTCGGCGGTAACCAGGATGGTTTCCCTGCCCGGGGCCTGTTCCCAGTTGGCGCCGTCGGTAAAAGCCGGAATGCCGTGCTCCAGGGCGTAGAGCACACAGGAAAGCGCCATGGATGCGCGGCAGGGGATGCACCAGGCGATCTCGTTGCCGTACTCACGGGCGTTGCGCCGCAGGCCTTTCATCGCCATTTCGCGGAAGAGGGGCCGGATATCGACGATTTCAAAGGTCACGCGTTCCGGCCCCAGCAATTCTTCCAGGCGCCGAACGTTGGGGCGGCTGAAGTTCAACCCGCAGTGGAGATAACCTTTGTCAAACGTCAGCAGGTGGATGCGCTTGTATTGCTTGGCCAGGAACAGCGCCGTGTAAAGCGAGTCGATTCCCCCGGAAAATTGGACGATGACTTCTTCGGAACGCATCCGCGGCGCTTTCTTTGCCGGATTGTTCATTGCCATCAGAGTGGACGCTGGACCCATTGTGCCCGCGGGTTTGTCATGATCGGACCGATCGTGAAAAACAATATGACGGGAATACGAATTAACTGCTTTTCGCTCGTCTTCATCTGATATTAATGTCAGGCGATTTTATAGGAAGCCTCGGTGAAAGTCAAACTTTTCGCGCAAGAGTCCGGTCTGATTGCCCGGTGATTTTGTTGACTTCCAGGCGACCCTTCGATATAATCCGGACCGCAGCAGTTATGTTCTTATTCATCAATCAAAGTACGGAGGCTTTTATGAAAGTAAGGTGGTGGTTTAATTTTGCTGCCGGCCTGGCGCTGTTGGTTCCCGTATTGGTGTCCGCCCAGCAGGCAGCTCGGACTGAACCGGATTGTCCGAAAAAGGTCAAAGTACTGGTTCAGAAAATTGAAACCGGTTTGTTTAGAGAATACAGAAGCTACTCGGTGGTTTTTCAACCCCGGGTGCTGACCGCGCGAACTGCGATTTCGGGAACCGTAACAGACATCAAGGTGTCTGATGGGGACCTGGTTTCGGAGGGTTTCGTGCTGATAATGTTGAACGAAGGCCTGGAAGCAGAGGCCCGTGAAGCGGAAGCTGAATTGGAGCGTTGGAAAAAGATCCTTTGGAACCGGGAACATTGGAAGGAACGCAGCCCGGCGGCGGAAGCCCAGGCCAAGACCCGTATCGAGGAAACCCAGGCCCGTCTGGAAGAAATCAAGGCCCGGTCGCCCCAGGCCTCAGTGTCTGCATCCCAGACCGGCACGGTGGAGTTACTGGTTGTTCCCGGCACGGAAGTGGAAGCCGGAACCGAAGTCGCCAAGGTAACCAATCCCCGCCTGAAAACGGCGGATCTGGAAGTTGACCCGGCTGACCTGGATCTCTTCCCCCTTGGAAGTGAGATCGACTTGGGTAACGGCATGACCGCCGTGGTGGCCGGCGTGGAAAACAACGTTGTACGCCTCACCGTTATAGATCCGGCTGAGCGCCTGGGCGCGGAGCCGCTTTCTTTCAAGTTGCTCAAGCGTGAAGTGATCGATGCCGTGGTGATTTCAGAGGACCAGGTGCTCAGCGATGATGCCGGAGATCACGTATTCGTGGTGAATGATAATCAAGCCCGGCGCGCGGACATCGTGGTCGACGCTCAATACGAGAGCCAGGCACTGGTGACTTCAGGTCTGGAGCCGAAAGATCTTCTCATCACCCATCACCTGCTGAGCCGCAAAACCGGACAACTGGCGGATACGTTGGTCTGCCTGCAAGACGGCAAACGCGTTCGTGTCATGGTCCAGGATCCGAAATCCGGCCGCTTTGTGAAGTTCAAAGGCGAATTGCCGCCGTCGCCGGCGATAGAAGAAGAAATGCAGGAACCCGAAAAACCGGAAGTTGCGGCTGAACCGGAAACCGTGGAACCGGCTGCTGAGGAAGTTCTCAGGGAGCCGGCAGTGGAAAAGGAATGGAGCCCCAGTCTCGGAATCGGAGCCGGAATCGGCTTGTCCATGATGTCCGACGAGGTGTTCAAGGAAGTTTACGGCTCCAGCGCCGTGAGCTTTGATTTCCGCTTGATCTACGCATTCCATCCCCACGTGGAAGGTTTCATTGACGTGGCTTACTCGACAAAGACCGGAACCATCCTGGGTGTGGATGCGGAAACAAAGATCGTTCGCGCGCCTATCGCACTGGGCGCGCGCTACGTGTTCGAAGCGGGCGGTAAGTTCAAACCCTATGTGGGTGCGACCGCCATCGCCTTCAACGCCAAGGAAACCAATGATTACAATCCCGATGCCGGTTACGTGACCCGCTGGGGATTCGGCCTGGTGGGCGGAGTATATTATCCGGTGGCGCCGCAGGTTGACCTCTTCTTTGACATGCGTTATGGATTCGGTACGCATCAGATCGCGGATTTTGAAGATGAGGCGAAACTCGACACGCTGCGTCTGCATCTAGGTTTTGTTTATCGCTTCCGTCTGTAGGCGGTTGAGGAACCATTGAGGAGGAAAACATGAAGAGAATTCTTATAGTTCTGTTGGCGTTCGCCGTAGCGACGCCTTTTCTGAATGCGGGTGAAAAGATCGACCTTTCATCCGACAGCGCCCGGGAAGAGATCGATTTTTCCCGAGTCAACGCCCGCGAAGACAAGACATGTGTGTCTTGGTCGGGTGGACTTGATCCCTACTGGTCGATGCATCCAGTGGTCAAGGTGTTGAGCAACGGCCGCGTGATCGTGATGTGGGAAGAGGGCGAAAGCGTGTCCCGCGCCAACATCGTGTACCGGACCCACAACCCCGCCACCGGCCAGTGGAGTCCCGCGTTGGACCAGTTTCCGGCTGTGGCGGTGAACCGGCGTTATTCCGCTGGTTTTCCGCAGGTCCTGGAGGACAGGGAAGGCACGATACATATTTCTTATCATGACGGCAATGCAAGCGCCAACCGTGATACATGGTATGCCTACTACAAAAATGGCGTGTGGACGAATCAGATAGTCCTCATGGACAGACCCAACTCCGCCTGGCCGCGTCTCAGCTACGATCCGGAAACCGACGACCTTTACATGACCTGGCAGTACATCGTGCCCCATCCGGAAGGCGCCAATTACAAGAACCATGACAGCGAGATCGTGGTCAGCATCCTGAGAAAGGGTTCCACGCAATGGACCTATCGCACCAATTACTCCTGCGCCTTTCTGAATCACGAGCAGGATCCGCTTCCGGGAAGCGTGACCATTCACCAGGACAATGTTTTTTCCAAGGGTCGGCTTTACGGTTTGTTTATGGACGGTGACACGGGCGATTGGACAGTGGCCGGCCAGGACATGCCCCGGGACGGCTATACGGAGCGTCGCGGCAAGGCCCCGGTCAACATTCATGCCGGCGGCTACTGGCCGGAGATTGCCGCCACCTCCACGGGCGACATATACGGAACCTGTTCTTTCCGCTCCGGTGGCATCGCGTCTATCTACAAACCGTACAACGGAGAGTGGCGTCCCGGTCCCAACATCGGTCCCGGCCACCAGGAGTTCCTAGGATTGGCGGTTGCCAAAAACGACGTGGCCTACGCCATGACGCAAATAAATTATGCGGATGGTTTCCTGCCCGTGGCGGTGCGTTTCACCAAAGATTTCAAATCGCCTTTGTTTGAAGTTGATGACACCTCGCGTTTCCCCATCCGCATGGAAATCGACGTGGATTATGAGGGTAACATGCATTGTGTCTGGACCGACCGCAATTGCAACGGACTCCCCGAACACTGCCAGACCCGGGTGTGGTACCGCATGCTGCCCCAGGAGCCCGGCGGACCCACGGTCAACATCACGGATGTGCCTGCCACCATTATCACAAAGGAACAAACCCGCTTAAGCGGCCAAACCGTCAAGGTGAACGGCAGCATCGTGAACCATACATGGTACATCCACAAATTGGGTTTATGGGAAAACGGCAAGAACCTGGATGTGACCTTCCAGGAGCCCGGATTCTACGAAATTCACTACTTTGTGGCCGACAACCTGAACCGCATGGGTCACAAGGCCATCACGGTCGAAGTGATTGACGCGCCCTTCCAGCCAACTGAGGCCGGTGTGTCCGAATCCCTGATCCGCGGATTCTTTTTGCGCCGTTACATCAACGAGTTGAGTTGGAAAACGGATGCCCGCAACGACAACAAGTTCGAAAACCTGACCCACTTCAACATCTACCGGCGCCAGGTGGGCGAAACCGAATGGGGTACGCCTTACACCTCGATGGACTACGTGAATTCCGACACCGCTTACACCTATCGTGATGAATCCCCGGGATTTGCCACGCAGGATGAAGCGGCTGAGTGGCAATACGCCGTCACCGTTGTGGCGGAGGTGTCCGGTTCCGACAAGGAAAGCAAGAAAACAGTATTTTCCCGCGATTAACTGCTGAATCAAGAACCATAGCCGCCCCTGGCCGGAAAAGATTTTCCGGCCAGGGGCTTTCCAATTCGTGTGCCTTATCTGCTTCGCGCGATGCGAGAGGACAATAAAAAGCCTCTTTTTACTCTGACAGCCTTTGTTTGACTTTCCCGGGAACCCGCGACGCGTTCAACACCACGTTGGCGCTGCTGAAGAACATTGCGGCCTCGGCCACCAGTGGATGAAGCAGGGCGGCCATGGCCAGGGGGATGGCCAGTAGATTGTAAAAGAATGCCCAGAAGAGGTTCCGGCGGATGGCGCGGAAAGTAATTCGCGAGATGTCAACGGCATCCGCGACCCGCGAAAGGCCACCGCGAACGATCACCATATCCGCGCTTTCCATGGCCAGGTCCGTTCCCTCACCCACGGCAATGCCCACATCCGCGGTTTTCAGCGCGGCGGCGTCGTTGAGTCCGTCCCCCACCATGCCCACCTGCAAGCCCTTTCGCTGCAAGCGGTGTACGATTTCCACCTTTTCTTCGGGGGTCAAACCGGCAAAAACCTCATCGATGCCTGCAGCCTTGGCCACGGCCCGGGCCGCGGCTTCGTGATCCCCGGTTACCATGATGACACGGATGCCCTCTTTGCGGAACCGCGCCACCGAAACGGCGCTGTCTTCGCGCAGGGTGTCCGCCGTGGCCAATCCTCCCATTGCGTGTTCATCACGGCGCAACTCCACAACCGTGTATCCAGCCCGCAGCCAATGCGGGTAATCGCCGGATTTTTCAGGGCGTCCCAGATAGAATCGGTTGCCGTTCACGCGGCCGCTGATTCCCTGTCCGGCTGTTTCACGGATTTGCTCAACCCTGGACGGAATGGGAGCGTGGATGCTTTCCGCGTAGCGAACCACCGCCTCGGCCAGCGGATGAATGGAGTGGTGCTCCAGGGCGGCGGCCACGCCGACCATTTCAGGGGACAGGGTATTCTCAACCACGCGCGGATGACCCTGGGTCAGAGTTCCGGTCTTGTCCAGAAGCAGCGCGTCCATTTCCTGTGACATCTGGATGGCTTCGCCGTTGCGGATGATCAGGCCGCGTTGTGCGGCTGCCCCACTTCCGGTTGTCAAGGCCATGGGCGTGGCCAGCCCCAGGGCGCAAGGACAGGCGACAACCAGTGTCGCCACGACCGCAAAGATCGCGGTGGATGCGGCGCCGGCATCCCAGACCACCCAGGGCAGCCAGCTCGCCGCCCTTTGCAGCAGGGGCTGCAGGTGGGGATACGCCCAGAACCATGCCGCGCCTGCAGCCAGCGCGCAGGCGGTGACCACGGGAATAAACACCAGGGTAATGCGGTCCGCCAGGGCCTGGATCGGCACTTTTGATGATTGGGCTTCTTCGACCAGGCGGATCATGCGGGACAGAAAGGTGTCCGCTCCCACGTGGGTAACCACAATCTCCAGGGAGCCCGACTGCAGGATAGTACCGCTGATGACCGCATCGCCCTCATTTTTGGGTACGGGGGTGGGTTCACCCGACACCATGGCTTCATCCACCAGGCCCCGGCCGTTTGCAACCGTTCCGTCCAGCGGTATGCGTTCTCCGGATCGTACCCGGATCAGACTCTCCGGCTTGACGCTTTCCGAGGGAACGCGGATCGTGCCGCTCTCATGGATGAGGTCGACTTCATCGGGTTGCAGGGCCAGGAGGCCGTGGATGGCCGAGGCGGCGCGACGTCGCAACCGGGATTCCACGTAGCGTCCGCTTAAATGCAGGGCCGGCAGCATGGTGGCTAGGCTGCCGAAGGAGAGCACCGGGGCCCCCAGTCCATTCATTAAACCGGTAGCCCAGGCCGCGGCACTGCCCATCACAACCAGGGAATCCATGTTGGTGTGGCGATGAACCAAGGCGATCCAGGCACTGCGCAGGGTGCCGCGGCCGGGAAACGCCCACAATAGAATCCCGGAAACAACCTCAATCCACGGTATACCGCGGACATGAATCCCGGACATATGCAGGATCATCAACAGGGTGACCGGAAGCGTGATCAGCAGGGCTCGAAACAGGTTGGCCCGGGCCCGGCGAAAGTGCCGATCAGCAACATCCTGTCCCGGGGGCTCGGTATCGATGTTGTACCCGGCCTCACGGACGCTCTGGCCCACTTTTTCCAGGGTCAGCGCGGGTGAACCGGTCACAAAGCCCCGTTCCGTTGCTAGGTTGATGGAAACGAAATCCACTCCCGGCGTCTTGGACAAACGCTGTTCAATCCGGCGTGCGCAGGTTGCGCAGGTCATACCCCGAATGCCGAATGAGAGCCGGGATTCATTCGTAGCGGTGGAATCTTTCTCGCTCATGCCGGCACCAGTGTAGCACTGGTTGAGCGGGAATGAAAGTCAATCACCGGTGACCAATACGGGTATGGCCTGGTTGAGAACAGGCGAAATATTCAGGTTTTTGGTGAGTCTGAACAACAATTCCACTACAATACGAAAATAATTCCGTCGGGGGCGCCGGCAGTGATATTTCCCTGGAAGAATCCATCGGGTGCATTATCCAGGCGGGAAGAACCCGCTTGCGTCCGGTGCTTTTGACCGCCATCACCACCATCCTGGGCTTGACTCCCTTGGCCCTGGGGATGAACATCAATTTCGCCTCGCTGTTGCGCTCAGGAAGTCCGTATTTATACTTCGGCGGAGACAATTCCCTGTTCTGGGGACCCATGGCGTGGACGGTGATCCTCGGCTTGACCTTTGCCACTTTTCTGACACTGATTGTGGTTCCCGTCATGTACCGTATCGGTAACCAGGCGAAACTGAAGTTGGCGCGGTAACCCGGCAATTAGGCTTGCCTGATGCCTTGCCGGAACTCCCAACTGGAGTATAATGGGAGACCATGTCCGGAGATCACCGTGTTGAAATGCTTCAGGGAGGCATGGTCCGCGCCATTCTGGGGTTGGGCATTCCTTTGGCCCTGGCATCGGTGGTGCAGACTCTCTACAATCTGGCTGACGCGTTCTGGCTGGGCAAACTCGGTAGTTCAGCCCTGGCTGCACCGGTAATCTCTTTTAACATCATCTTTTTCATTATCTCGCTGGGCATGGGATTCTCCGTGGCCGGCACTTCACTGGTCTCCCAATACATGGGGAGCGGTAATGCGGAGCAGGCGCGCCGGGCGGCCGGCAACCTGTTTTCCTACATGGTGGGGTTTTCCATTTTTTTTGTGGCCGTGGGCCTGATCTGGGCCCGGGATTTCCTGGTTTTGTTGCGCACCCCGCCTGAGGCCTTGCAGCAGACGCTGGACTATTATCGCATCATGGTGATCGGCATGCCCGCGGCGTTCCCCTTTTTTGTGTATCGGGCGGTGATGAATGGATATGGCGATACCCGTTCCCCGTTGCGGATCGAGTTGATTTCGGCAGGAATGAATCTGATACTGGATCCGATTCTGATTTTCGGCTGGCTGGGAATGCCGGTCCTGGGTGTGAGCGGTGCCGCTTTGGCCACCGTCTTATCCCGGGCTGTGGCCTCCGGGATGGGAATGTGGCGGTTCTTCAGGCCCAACCAGGGTTTTTTCCTTCGTCCCCGCCATCTTTTGCCCGGGTGGGACTTGTTTTCCCTTATGGTGCGTATCGGCATACCCTCTTCAATCGGTATGTCCGGCGCTTCCCTGGGATTCCTGGTGTTGATGGGAATCGTCAACCGTTTCGGCACGGAAGTGGTATCCGCTTACGGCATTACCATCCGGGTGGTGCACCTGTTCATGATGCCGGCCATCGGCGTATCTCAGGCAGTAACCGCCATTGTGGGGCAGAATCTGGGCGCGGGAAATGTGGCCCGGGCGCGCCTGGCCGTCAACCGTGGCATGCGCATGGTCCTGGGCGTGTTGCTGCCCACCATGCTGGCGACCGCTTTCTCGGGGCGCTGGATCATCGGAATTTTTATTGCCGCGGAGCCGGAAGTCATGGCCCTGGGACAACCTATATTCAGGTTGGTGGCGCCCTCGGTAATCTTTTTTGCCGTGGTTGTGATGCTGAACGGGGTTTTCCAGGGTGCGGGGCACACACTTCCGGTCATGTTCACCAATCTGTCCCGGATCTGGATTTTTCGGGTTCCCCTGGTCTACTACCTGGCCATGGTCTGGCTCGGAGGTCCGGGGCAGCCGGGCGCCGCCCTGGGGATCTGGTGGGGCATGCTGGTTTCAAACGCGTTGACCGCCGCCTTGATGGGGAGCTTATATCTGCGGGGGAATTGGACCGTACCGCGGATCCACTCGGCGTGAAATCCGGCTTATTTGGGCGTTTGGCGGATTTGCATCATGTGATAAAATCAAGTGGGAGCAAACAATCATGCTGGATAATTTAAGTGGACGCCTGACCAAGGTGATGCGCTACCTCAAAGGGGAAGCCACGGTCACGGAAGACAATATGAAACAGGCGTTGCGGGAGATCCGCCTTTCCCTGCTGGAAGCGGATGTGAACTACCTGGTGGTCAAGGAGTTTGTCGCCAAACTACGTGAACGCGCCCTGGGTCAGGAAGTGCGCGAAAGTTTAACCCCATACCAGCAGGTGGTCAAGCTCGTGCAGGCGGAATTGACGCGCTTACTGGGAGAAACGCGCAAAGAGTTGGGCCGGGCACAGCGCAAACCCGGAGTCATCATGCTGGTGGGCCTTCAGGGAACGGGAAAAACCACTACGGCCGGGAAACTGGCTCTTTTCCTGAAGCGCCGGGGAGACAGCGTGCTGTTGAGTTCCCTGGATCCCAAGCGACTGGCCGCGGAGGAGCAGTTGGCGGCCGTGGCCCGCGAAGTGGATGTTCCCTGCCACCGGGCGCGAACAGACATTTCCCTTGAGCGCCAGGTTCCCGGGTTGTTGCGGGAGGCCAGAGAAACGGGTTATGATCGCGTGATCGCCGACACGGCCGGGCGGCTGCACATTGATGACACGCTCATGCAGGAGTTGATCTCGTTGAAACGCGCGCTCAATCCGGAAGAGGTTTTGTTTGTCGGCGACGCCCTGACTGGTCAGGACGCGGTGGAGTCGGCACGTCGTTTCAATGAGGCGGTGGGGATTTCCGGAATCATTCTAACCAAGATGGACGCGGATGCCCGCGGCGGTGCCGCGTTGTCCATGGTCAGTGCCACGGGTAAGCCCATCATGTTCATGGGCACGGGGGAGAAGCCCGATGATCTGCAACCCTTCCATCCCGACCGCCTGGCCGCGCAGATTCTCGGAATGGGCGATGTGTTGTCGCTTATCGAACGGGCGGAAGAGGAACTGGACCAGCGGGAAGCCGAACAGGTGGCACGTCGCATGATGCGCAATGAGTTTACATTGGAAGATTTCGCCGCACAATTGACACAAATGACCCGGTTGGGATCTCTGCAGGACATCATGGGCATGCTGCCCCGGATGGGAGGTAAAGCCCTTGCCCTTCAAGGTGCTGAACTGGATGACAAGAATATCGTCCATATGATCGCCATTATCCGTTCCATGACACCACAGGAGCGCAGCCGACCCAAACTGATCAACGGTCGTCGCCGCTTGCGCATTGCACGCGGGGCCGGGCGTAGTGTCCAGGAAGTCAACCGCTTGTTGAAAGGCTACCAGGAGATGCGCAAAACCATGGGCAAACCCATGTTCCGCCGCATGATGAAAAGGTTTGACATTTCTCGGAAAATGGGGTAAATTCTCTATTTGCAATTGAGGAGAAACACCCATGGTAGCCATACGACTGACCCGCGCCGGAACCAAACATCGACCCTTCTATCGAATTGTGGCGATTGACCGTGAAAAACCCAGAGAATCACGTTATATTGATTTGATCGGACATTATAACCCCATGAGTGAACCAGCTGAAATCAAACTCGACATGGAAAAATACAACGAGTGGATCCAAAAGGGAGCGAAACCATCCCAGACAGTGCGATCGCTGTTGAAAAAAGTCCTGCGATCTGAAAATTAAGGAGGGAAACGTGAAAGAACTGGTGGAAACGGTATGCAAATCACTGGTTGACAATCCCGAAGAGGTTTCCGTGACCCAGATTGACGGCGAACAGACAACCATTCTTGAACTTCGTGTAGCACAGAGCGATCTTGGAAAAGTAATCGGCAAGCAGGGCCGGACCGCCAGGGCGATCCGGACGATTCTGGCCGCTGCCGGAATGAAACAGAGAAGGCGCTTTAACCTGGAAATCATCGAGCGTTACGAGCAGTAAAACTCTTTGCGGTTTCTGGGGAGAATTTCAAGAACCCGGGGGAACAAGGGGGAGGTCGTATTAGAGGCCTCCTCCGAATTGAGTGGGCGGGACCTCCAAGGCGGAATTCTCTTCAGGCTTCATTCTCGAGGCCGTTGCCTTAGCCTGGCGTTGGAGGGTGTGCGCAGTATCCGGGGAGAATGGGTGCTGGCTTTCGCGGGTTGTCACTCCATTTCAGAGGCATATCGCCTGGTGGGGTTTGAAATGTGGCTGGATCGGCCCGCAGACGTAAACAACGGCGAATCCAGTTCCCTTCGGGGTTTTAAGGTGGTGGATACCACGGGAAACGACTGCGGCGTTGTTGCCGATGTCCACCAGCGTGACGTCAACCCGTTGTTGGAACTGGAATACCAGGGACGCCGTGTACTGGTGCCCTGGCACCCGGAGATTGTTGTGCACATCGATATCATTTCACGACGGGTGGTGATTGCACCGCCCGAGGGTTTAATGGACTTGAACGCATGATCTTTTCAGTGGTCACCATTTTCCCGCAGATGATTCGCGACCTGTTGAAATTCGGACTTCTGGGCAAAGCAATGGAACGCGAGATTATCCGCATAGACGCTTTTGATCTGAGAGAATTTACCCGCGACAAGCACCGCAAAGTGGATGACCGTCCTTTCGGCGGCGGTCCGGGTATGGTGATGAAACCGACTCCATTGTTCCGGGCTGTTGATCATATTTCCGGATTGCGTCCGGGCCGGGTGATCCTTTTTTCCGCTTACGCGCCCATTCTGACGCAGGAACGGGTAAAAGCATTATCCATGGAGTCCCACTTGATCCTGGTTTGCGGTCGCTATGAAGGCGTGGACCAGCGGTTTATTGATCAGCGCGTGGACGAAGAACTTTCCATTGGCCCTTATGTACTCATGGGAGGAGAACTGGCCGCGGCGGTTCTGGTCGAGAGCGTGGCGAGGATGATTACCGGTGTGATCGGAAACAGCGAATCCGTGGCCACGGATTCATATTACCGAGAAGGACAGGGCGCTTGGCCGCAATACACCCAACCCCGGGATTTTCGGGGCCATGTGGTTCCGGAGGTGTTGCTTTCCGGTCACCATCACGAAATCAGTGAATGGCGCAAAAAAAACTGTTTCCACCCGCCCGCCGAACGCGAAAGAAAAAAAAAGGCAGACTGAGAACAGGAGGACATCATGACGCGCATTGTTGAGTGTGTGCCCAATTTTTCCGAAGGCAGGGACAAGGCGATTATTGATCGCATCACGGCTGAGATCTGTACGGTCGACGATGTGGAGTTGCTGGATGTGGATCCGGGCAAGGATACGAACCGGACCGTGGTGACTTTTGCGGGTTCGCCGGAAAAGATCGGCGAAGCGGCATTCCGCGCCATCCGCAAGGCGGCCGAATTGATTGACATGTCCAGGCACAGCGGCGCGCACGCGCGCCTGGGAGCCACGGACGTATGTCCATTCGTACCGGTAGCCGGGGTTACCATGGAGGATTGTGTACAGATATCCCGCCAGGTCGGTAAACGTGTGGCCGAAGAGTTAAAGATTCCCGTGTACCTGTATGCCGAAGCGGCGACCCGCCCGGAGCGACGGCGCCTGCCCGATATCCGGCGCGGCGAATATGAAGCCCTGCCGGAAAAACTGAAGCAGAAAAATTTCCAGCCCGATTTCGGCGCGGCCGAATTCAATCCCCGTTCCGGGGCCACGGTAATTGGTGCCCGCGACTTTCTGATTGCCTACAACGTTAATCTCAATACGCGTAGCGTGAAACTGGCCAATAAAATCGCCAAGCGAGTGCGGGAAAAGGGCTACAAGGCAAAAAACCCGCAAACCGGGAAAAGGGAAACCGTGCCCGGAACGCTCAAAGGCGTGCAGGGAATCGGCTGGTATATCGATGAGTACAACATGGCCCAGGTTTCCGTCAATATTCTCAATTTTCATGAGGCCCCTTTGTACCGGGTATTTGAGGAGTGCGACCGCTTCGGGCGTGAGTTCGGCGTGCGCGTGACGGGCAGCGAATTGGTGGGGTTGATTCCATTGCAAGCCATGGTGGAAAGCGGACGCCACTTCCTTTCTCGACAAGGGGTCTCTACCGGGGTTTCCGAAAATGAACTGGTGCGCGTGGCTGTACAAAGCCTGGGCCTGGATGAACTCGCCCCTTTTGATGTAGAAAAGCGCATCATTGAATACCGTTTTCAGCGCAAGGGGCGGTTGGCGTCAATGGACACTTATGCGTTTACCGAGGAGTTGGCGTCTGATTCCCCGGCTCCCGGGGGCGGCAGCGTGTCCGCTCTCATGGGGTCACTTTCCGCGGGGTTGAGTACCATGGTGGCCAACTTGACCAGCGGCAAACGCAAGTTTAAAGAGGTGAAAGAAGAGATGATCGTTTTGGCGGAGAAAGGTCAGGAACTGGTCGCCTTTTTTAATGATGCCATTGATCGTGATACCGAGGCCTTTAACCGCATTATGGATGCCCTGTCTATGCCCAAAGGATCGGATGAAGAGGCTGCTCTCAGGCAGCAGGCCCTGGATGAAGCCACCCGCGGGGCCGTATGTGTACCACTCGGTGTGTTGGAGAAGGCCGTAGATGCCGCCGGTTTGGCGGTTGAGGCCGCGGCGAAAGGCAACCCGAATTCATTGTCCGATGCCGGAGTGGCCGGGCTGGCCGCCGCAACCTGCGCCCGCGGGGCCTGGTACAACGTGCGCATCAACCTTGAGGGATTCGAGGACCGTGAATTTGCCGCGGAAACGGTAAAACAAGCCGACCAGTGGATGGCCCGGGTGGACAAGACGGCTGCCCGTATTCGTGAAATCATGGATGAAGCTTTTAAACAGAGTTGAAAAGTTGGGAAGTTGGAGAGTTGGAAAGTTGGAGAGGAAAGAAGTTGAAAAAAGGTGGCAGGGAGACAGGTGACAGGAAAACAGCGGTAGGGGCGGTTCGTGAACCGCCCGTACGCCCGTTGCCTCTTGCCCCTGGCCAAGTGCCCTTTTTGGTCCTTGCAGAAAGTAGAAGGTAGAAAAAAAACGTGAGAGGCTTTTTTCATTCGTTCTTCCTTATTCGTTATTCAGAGCCTGGTTTTTCTCTATCACAGAACCCGGAAGTTCCCTCATCACCAGGGCGCTTTGCGCCTCATCACAACCACTCGTGAGTTCTCATCACAAGAACGAGTTGAAGAGAAGATTACAGGTAGCAGGAGACAATAACTACTTCTTTTTTCCGAAAAGTGATCGTTTGCCTTTGGCGCCACCGTTCAGATCTTCCAGGCGCTTGCGCGCGATTTTGTGATCCGGGTTGATGGAAAGGGCTTTGCGGAAGAATCCCTCTGCCCGGTTGACCAGTTGCTCTTCCTGGAAAAGCAGACCCAGGCCGGCAATCGCGTCGGCGTTCCAGGGGTCGAGTTCCACGGCGCGTTTCAGGTTGCGTTCCGCCGACCTTCTCAATGAGCTGATGTGAACCTGGGCCATTCCCAGCAACATGAAGTAGGCTGATTTGTCGTTATCCAGTTTCACCGCTTCATCCATCAGGGTGGCGGCTTCCCAGAAGCGATGTCGCGAGTAGAGGGTTTTGGCCTTTTGGTAGAGCATGCGAGCCCGCTCCCTCAGGTTGCTCTGGGTTCGGCCTTGCGATTCATCCTCTTCCGTTTCTCCGGTATCGTATGCCCGTCGCCGCTGGGGGTCATTCAAAATGTCAAAGGCCTTATTGACGGCGGAAAAAACAAAGTTGGCCTTTTCGCGGATTCCCGGATCCGGGGCGTTTCCGAGGCGGTCCGGATGCAATTGCTTGGCCAGTCGGAAATAAGCACTTTTTATTTCATCCTCATTCGCGGTGTCTTTCAAACCAAGTATATCGTAATGACTGGCGTTTCCGCTGTTGATCCGATTAAAGAGAGCCAGCATGTTCTCGATGTTGTGATCGATTTCCTTGTCCGCGTGACTGACTTCACTGAACCCGAGACCATTGATCAGGTAGAGATGGACCAAATGGGTCCAGGTTATGTCCTCCGTACATTTCAGGTGCAAGTGGAATGTACCGCAGGCGATGCCGGTCAATTTTGGCAATTGCTCATAGAGGGTGCGGGTTTCGGAACCCAAAGAAGCCAGCAATTCCGGGTCCAGGGAAAATCGACTGGCCGTCTGGTCGTAATAGCGGTTGCGAAAATAGGCGAGATTGGCCATGCGTGACATGCCCATGGCAATGATACGGGGAATGGGAATGCCCAGCCGGGAATCTTCGGGAATCTCCGGTAGTTCAGGAGAAAATTCCCATGTCCCTGAGTTAAGTGAAAGCGCGCCGACCGCGATTGCAGCTGCCTGGTGAGCCAGTGCGAGTGCCAGGGTTTGGGAATCCAGGATTCGCGCATGAATCAGCACTTGTCCCAGTCGATCCTTGCGACCCTCCATCATTTTGTGCAGGCTCCAGAACTGGGTCTGATTGATCTTTCCCAGTTTGTAAAGGATTTCACCCAGTCTTTCCTGGATCACCGTAGTGCGGGCGAACTCAAGGCGGCCCCGGCGGAAATAAAGGGCTTTGGTGAAATGAGCGTCCTGGATCTGCACCACGCCGTCCAGACGTTCAACGTGAATGCGGCGGTACAATTCGGCCACAGGTTTCTCAATAACTCGATTGGGCATCAATTTCCATCCCTTCTCTTCCCGGCAGTCATGCCGGTCATTACCAACTGTTGCTTAGAGAAATACCCTAAATTTAAGCGGTTGTCAACAACGCGGATCTAAAGCAAAAAAAGCCTTATCTTGACAAAACAAAGGTTTTGTTTTATCTAAAATACCGTGAGTTTGGAACAAAACAGCGGGAAAGCAACCGCCCTGCGGCCCGCGCGGTCGCCATGGCGACTGGGGAGAGCGAAACGTGGCGCCGAAGGCTCCGGGACGGCGCAAATGTCCCGGCTTTGCATGCACAGGAGACTGCCATGAAAAAGACAATCCTGATTTGGGCCGTTCTGTTTTTGGGAGCGACTTTGACCGCCCAGAGTGATGCCGTGCAGAAACCCAGGAAACTCAATATCCGCACAGCCTATACCTATCAAGATGAATCACTGTTGGTATCGCTGGCCGATCTGTATGGTTCGTTTGTGATCAGCCCCGGTATCGATGATTCGATCCGCATCGTGGGAGCCGAACAATTGGATTTTGATCGCAGCATTTTTACTCGTGGGGACCTCGTGTTTATCAATGAGGGAGCAAGTGCGGGGATTCGTGAAGGCGACCGCTTCCAGGTGGTTTCACGGGGAGGGAAAATCCCAGATCCGTTTTCAGTGGGCAGTCTGGGGACCTATTATCGTTTTCGTGGAGAGGCCGTGGTTACTTGTGTTTATCCGGATCGCGCCGTGGTCGAACTGGTCAACGCCCCGTCTCCAGCTGAAATCGGCCATTTCCTGTTGTCGTTTGAAAAGCAGGAGCCGGTTTACCGGCGTCAATTGAAGTACCTGGATTCCCGGCTCCCCGACGCGGGTGTCCGGGGACGTGTGGTTTACCTGGATATCGAGCAGGATGTGCCCCGGGAAATTGCATCCAGCGGCGACATGGTGGCCGTGAACCTGGGGCGGGACGTGGCTCGCAGGGGAGACCTGGTGCTTTTTTACAAGTACGTGAAGCCGGATCTGCCTCCCGTCATTGTGGGAACCGGGATTGTGGTATATCCCCAGAACACCAATTCCACGGTCAAAATTCTGGATGGCGGTTATCCTGTGGAATTGGGCCATCACGTTGCACTCCTGCCGGAGAGTGAAGTTGAAGCCGCTCCCATTTCAACCGAAGAGATCCCCATCCTGGACAAGTTGAAACAGGAAGAACGGCCGCAAAAAACATCTGAAGTATCCGAGTTTTCCGTGGACCTGCTATTCGATCTGGACAGCGCGGAATTATCCGAGGCGGCGACGGCTGATCTGGATAAAGCCGCACGGTTTCTGGAAGGCAAATCAGAGTATATGGTGGTGCTCAAGGGATACACTTGCAGCATCGGCAACGAGGAGTACAACCTGAAATTGTCGCAGCAACGTGTGGAAGCGGTCAAGGAATATATGAAGAACCGTATGAACATCGGCGATGAATTTTTTGATACAAATTTTTACGGTGAGAGCGAAGCCACATTTGACAACAGTGTTGAGGCCCAGCGCCGCCTGAACCGGCGGGTTTCCCTGAAAATCATGGCCAGATGAAATTCGGCACACTGATTGTTGCGATTTGCCTACTGGGTGGGCTCTCTCTGCCCTCCCGGCTTGACGCCCAGAGTATCGACCTTGTCAAATTGCGCAAGCAAGAAGCCGAGCGTCGCAAGAAGCTTAAGCAGGAGCAGCAGAAACAGGTTCAGATCACGGACAGCAACCTGAAAAATATCGCGGAGGATCGCAACAAGCCCGGTTTTGCCGAATCCGGCTCCCAGACGGAGAATGTCCCCCAGACGGAAGTACAACCCCTGGTGATCGCCGCCGACGGCGTGGTGGATTCCCAATCCCCCGAAAGTGAGGCCAGGCGGACTCCGGAATATTGGCAGCAATTAAAGCGGGGGCTGGAGGAAAGCATTGCGGAACTGGAAAACCGGGTCCGTGAGAATCAGTCGCGCTTGAACCTGCTGCATACCCAGCACCTGAACCAGGACCTGCCGCTTGAAAAACAGCGCATAAAGACGGAATTGGACGAGTTAAGGAAACGCAATGAGCTAGAAGCGCAACGGTTGAGTCAACTGAAACTGGAATTGGAAGAGTTGTATGAGCGGGCTCGCAAAGCAGGTGTTCCCCCCGGCTGGCTGCGCTGACGAACCGGGAATTGTTTTGGTCTTATTCAGATCAGGAGTACAGTTGCCATGCATCCGGTAATTGAATGGAAAGACAACCAGGTCCTCATGCTGGATCAGCGACTTTTGCCCTTGGAAGAGAAAGTGGTGGTGCATCGCCACTACAGCGAGGTGGCCGACAGCATCCGCCACATGGTGATTCGTGGTGCGCCGGCCATTGGCGTGGCGGCTGCCATGGGTGTAGCCCTGGGTGTGGTAAATACCGGTCGTGATGTGGATTCCCAGTTTACCCGGATTATCGACACACTTGCCGCCACCCGTCCGACTGCGGTCAACCTGTTCTGGGCGCTGGAACGCATGCAGAAAGTGTACCAGTTACATCGGAAGGATAACGATGGTCTCGCGGCAATCATGATCCACGAGGCCCGGGCCATGGATCGGGAAGACGTGGCCATAAACCGGCGCCTGGGTGCCCGGGGCGCGGACCTGCTGAAGAACGGGGACCGGGTGTTGACCCATTGCAATGCCGGCGCGCTGGCCACGGCGGGTTACGGCACCGCGCTTGGGGTAATCCGAGCCGCGGTTGAACAAGGAAAACTGATCCGGGTTGTGGCGGACGAAACCCGCCCCTTTCTCCAGGGGGCAAGGCTGACCACATGGGAATTGATGCGTGACGGCATTCCCGTGACCCTGATTACGGACAGTACGGCCGGAAGCCTGATGCGAAACGGAGCCATCGACGCGGTCATCGTGGGAGCGGACCGGATTGCCCGCAACGGAGACGTAGCCAATAAAATCGGCACCTATTCCGTGGCTGTACTGGCCCGCCACCACGGCGTTCCATTTTACGTAGCCGCTCCCATGTCCACCGTGGATCCCAAGGTTTCTCATGGGGAAGAGATTCCCATAGAAGAACGCGACGCGGATGAAGTTCGTACATTCCGCCACGTTAGGGTGGCAAATGAAAATGTCCCGGTATTCAATCCTGCTTTCGATGTGACTCCTCATGAACTGGTTTCCGCCATTATTACGGAGAAAGGGGTTGCCCGCGGAGATTTATCCACTGCATTGGAGGGCTGGTTGACTGAATGAAGGGGTTGCGACGACTCCTTTCACCGTTTGTGCTGCTTGTCCTGCTTTTCCTCTTTTCCCCCAAAAGCCCGGGCGCGACGTTGAACGTTGCAACCGACCTGTTGCTTACCCGATGGTCCACTGAACACGGGCTGCCCCAGAGTACTGTTCGTGACCTTTGCCGCAGCGGCGATGGCTATCTGTGGCTGGGAACTCGTTCGGGACTGGTTCGCTTTGATGGTGGTCGTTTCTTTATATTTAATCATTGGAATTCTCCCCAGTTGCCCGGCGAAGAGATTCTGACGCTGTTGGCCACAGGTAAAAGGGGAATCTGGGTGGGAACCAGCGCGGGTTTGGCCTTTTTCGACGGCATAACCTGGAGTGTCCCGGTTTTTCCCCTGGAAGATGGTACCCCTTTGACTGTCACCGGCCTGGTCGTGGGCAGTGACGACGCCATCTGGGTGGGGACATCCAGGGGCTTGTTCTGGTTGCGCGGCTTTAAGAACGCGACCCGGGTTGGGAATTGGCCGGGAAACCGCGCCGTTGCCTGCCTGGGGTCCGCTTCCGGCTCACGGGTATGGGCAGCCGACAAAGCAGGGGAAATCTTCCTTCTGGGAACGAGACCGTATGAAGGAATGATGCAATTGACGCGGGTTCCCGGCCGGGTCCACGCGCTTGAACAGTGGAGAAACCGGGTGTGGATAGCCGCGACTTCCGGACTTTTCCAGGTGGGGGTGACCGGGGGCGAAGCGGAAAAAGTATCTCTCCCTGACCGCACTATCCCCCATTGCCTGTTTCCGGATAACGAAGGCGGAATGTGGGTGGGAACGGGAGAGCGGGGGTTGATCTACTTGGGACCTGACGGTATGCCCGCATCCTCCCCGCCGGATTTAGACAGCGGCTCCGTGCTCAGCCTATTGCTGGATGGGCAAAAGAACCTTTGGGTGGGTACGGAAGTGTCCGGATTGGTACGGTTGCGCCGGCGTGCGGTTCATGGACTGGTGGAGGAAGCCGGACCCGTGACCGCAATCACGACAACTGAAAAACGGGCCGCCTGGGTTGCGACCCGCAACAACGACATCTTTATTGTTGAATGGAACGGTCGCCATCATGCGGGCGCGAAAGAGATCAATGTGCCTGGACTCAGCCTGGGGTTCCAGGACGATGATACGCTCTGGGTAGGCACTGCCGGGAGCGGGTTGCTGCGTTTGGCCTTGTCCACGGGTGATCGTCGATGGTTTCTGAAGGACCCGGCGGTTTCCATTCGCGCCATTCTGGCGCAACCCCGGGGTGCGGTCCGGGTGGCCACGAATGTTGGCCTGTTCCGGGGTGAGGGGAGCCGGTTTGCGCCTGTTCGCTTGCCCGGCGACGTTGCAAAACAGGGCGCCATCTCCACGCTGGTTGCCAATGAAGCCGGGGAGCTTTGGGTCGGTGGCGAAGACGGAGTATGGCATCTGGCAGCCGGGACATGGACTCGGCTTGAGGGGAGGGATCAACAACCGGAACCAAGCCGGGTATCCGCCATGTTCAGGGACAATCACGGTCTGTTATGGGTGGGGACCCGGGGCTGGGGCTTGTTTGCCTATAGCCAGGGAAGATGGACTCAAATTAATGAATCGCATGGCCTGACGGACAACTACGTGATGGGTATCCTACAGGATGATCACGGGTATCTCTGGTGCGGCAGCCGACGCGGGGTGTTCCGCATCATGGAAAAAAACACCCGGCGGCTTTTGCAGAGGGAAACACCCCGCGTGGACTGCATGGTTTGGAATGAAAGCGAGGGCATGCCCAGCAGCGAGTGCACGGCCGATGCTCAACCTTCGGCGTGGAAGATGCCCGATGGGCGCATGCTTTTTGCCACGGTTCGGGGTGTGGCCATGCTGGATCCACTAATGGCCGCGGAAAAACCACCACCCATCCCCGTATTGATCGAAGCCGTGTTGGCGGATAGCCGCAATCTGAATCCTGAGCAACCGGCTCGTTTCAACCGCCGCTTACAGATGCTGGAATTCTATTTCACTTACCCGGACCTGGCCGCCGCCGAGAAAGTGGTGTTTCGCTACCGCTTAAAAGGATTCGGTGATCAATGGACCGTATCCCGCCCCGGTCAGGAGCGGACCGCTCTCTACTTGAACCTGGGGCCGGGAAAATATGAGTTCCAAATACAGGCTCGCAGTGGCTCGGGGTTCTGGACAGCAAGCATGGACACGTTTTCCCTGGAGGTCCGCTCCAGGATCCGGGGCGTTTACCTGCTTCTTGTTTTCTTGCTCATCGGTGCCGCGGTGGGGTTATGGTATCGTCGTCACTTGACTCGGAGCACAGCCAAAGCCAAGTACCGGACCTCCGGGCTGACCACGGATGTAGCGGAAAAGAAATTGGCAGACCTTTTGCGGCTGATGAAAGAAGAGAAGCCGTTTCTGGAAGCGAACCTGACACTGGTCAAACTGGCCCGCCACATGAACATTCACGCAAATTACCTTTCCCGTATTATCAACGAACGCCGCAACCAGAGTTTCAACGACTTTGTGAACCAGTATCGCATAGAGGAAGCTTGCCGCCGCCTGGCGGATCCTCGCTGGAAGGAAATGACCATCCTACAGATCGCTTACGAAACCGGTTTCTACTCCAAGTCGGTGTTCAACACGGCCTTTAAAAAGTTCACGGGCCGGACCCCATCTCAATACCGCAGCCAAAGCACCTCCGCTGATTGACGGGCTGTTTCGTCTTGGGTACAATAGCAACCGTTCACCGGGGTGCCACATGCACAAAAGATTCTCGAAATGTGTAGCGGTGATTGCTGTACCCCGAGGAAGCGGGCTGCTTCCTGAAGACGGATTCTGGTTCATGATATCCGCGGCGTTTGCCCGGCGTTTCAGAATTTCAAATGTGGCCAAGCGCGGTGGACGCAACATGGTGATGGTTGAACCGGAATCCAAATGAGTTCCGAGAAAGAGCGGCCAATTCGCAGCCGGAAGTTGAGTTTTTTTGTCAGCGATCTACATGGTCATGTTGAAAAATATGAAAAACTGTTTGAGCGTATAGAAAAAGAGCGTCCGCCGGCCCTGTTTCTGGGTGGTGACCTGCTCCCGGCGAGGGGAAAGCTGTCTTATGAGGGCGGATTTGTGCGAGGTTACCTGGAGCCGGCATTCCAGAAACTTCATCGCAACCTGGAGCCGGACCCGTTCCGTGTGTTCCTGATCCTGGGAAACGACGACCCCCGGGTGCATGAAGCCGCGGTTCGCGAAGTTGAGGCAGGCGGCGCCTGGCAATATGTGCATGACCGTTGGGTGGAATGGGAATCGCTGCGTGTCTGCGGATATGCCTTTGTTCCTCCGACACCGTTCCGGCTGAAGGATTGGGAACGGTACGACGTATCCCGTTTTGTGGATCCCTGTTCCACCCATCCCCAGGAAGGCACAATCACCTCCCTGGTAACGGAATCAGAGCTGGCTTTTTTTACCATTCAGGAAGGCCTGGCCAGACTGACCCGGGACGACGCCATGGACAGGACCGTGTGTTTGTTTCACGCCCCTCCTCACAATACCGGCCTGGATCGGGCAGCCCTTGACGGCCGTAAAATCGATCATGTACCCCTGGATGTGCACGTGGGCAGTATCGCCATTCGGCGGTTTATCGAGGAGCGGCAACCGCTGGTTACTCTCCACGGCCATATCCACGAGTCGGCCCGTTTGACCGGCACATGGAAAGAGTCATTGGGCAAAACGGTAATGCTTTCGGCCGCTCACGACGGCGATGAACTCTGCCTGGTCAGATTCGACCCGGAACAGCCGCAGGATGCCACCCGGGAACTGATATAACCGTGGTGAACAAAGGAATACCTTTGACCACTACGGAGTTGGAGAGTTGAAAAGAAGGTGACAGGTATCAGGCGGCAGGTGACAGGAAGGCAGGAGACAGTCCCCTGGCCAAGTACCCTTTTTGGTCCTTGTAGAAAGCAGAAGGTAGAATGTAGAAAAAAACGGAGAGGATTTTTTTATTCGTTCCTCCCTATTCGTTATTCAGAATGTCTTGATTTTCATCACAGAACCCGGAAGTTCCTTCACCACCAGAACGCTTTGCGCCCCATCACAAGAATCAGTTAAGTAGGTTGAAAACTTGGAGAGGCAAAACGGTTGGCCGAGTTGAATGGCAATTGATTCTCCGCTCCCGTTATGATACAAAAAAACCTTATGAATGGTGTTCTGAACTTGTTGTTGCAATCATTATGAATCTTGAATCCAATCCAGTACAGGAGCCCTGCCCATGGAAAACCAACTTCAGCCTCAGCTGGATGAACAGCAGTGTGAGGAGTTCCGGTGCATTCTTCAAGAGAAGGCACACCGCCCCGGAGTGTTGATCGCCCTGCTGCAAGAGGCCCAGGATCTTTTCGGTTACATCCCTGAAACCATTATCGCTGAGATCGCCGCGGCAACCGGGGTACCCTCGGCCAATATCTATGGTGTGATCACCTTTTATTCTCAATTCCGTCTGCAGCCCATGGGGCGGAACGTGATCCGTATCTGTGAAGGGACCGCATGCCACGTCAACGGCGCCAAGGGAATTCTTCAAGCCATTGAAGACGAGTTGAGCATCAGTGTAGGGGAAACAACCGGGGACGGAGAATTCACGCTTTTGTCCGTGGCTTGCCTGGGGTGTTGTTCCCTTTCACCGGTGATCATGATCAACAGCGAAACCTTTGGCCGCCTGACTCCACAGAAGGTGCGGGATATTCTGAAGAAACAGCGGCAGCAAACGGCCTGAGGGAGGATCACCATGAAACAGATCAAGGTTGGGTTGGCGACTTGCGGAGTTTCGGCCGGCGGCGAAGCGGTTTTTTCGGCCCTGCGGGAGCGGTTGGAAGCCACCAAGGCCGATGCGAAGCTCCTGGAAACCGGTTGCGTCGGCATGTGTTACAACGAGGTTCTGGTTGAGGTTATTGACGGTGACATCCACCACCTGTACAGTCAGGTCACGCCGGAACGGGTGGAACGGATCGTAGACGAGGATGTGGTCGGCGGCAAGGCCGTTGATGAGTGGCTGGTTTCCGGCCCGGGCGTGGATCGCGAAGCGGCCTTTTTCTCTAAGCAGAAGCGAATCGTATTGAGTAATTGCGGCATCATCGATCCGGGTTCCATTGACGACTACATCGACCGGGATGGCTACCAGGCGGTCCGCAAAGCAATTTCCGGCATGACGCCGGAAGAGGTCATTGAAATGATTCAATCTTCCGGCCTGCGGGGCCGCGGCGGCGGTGGATTTTCCACCGGGCTGAAGTGGAAATTCGCGCGCATGGCCAAAGGTGATCAGAAATACGTTATCTGTAACGCCGACGAAGGGGATCCCGGCGCTTTCATGGACCGCTCCGTGCTTGAGGGTGATCCGCACGCGGTGCTTGAGGGCATGATGGTGGCGGCATACGCCATCGGGGCGGATGAAGGCTATATTTACGTGCGCGCCGAATATCCCAAGGCCATCCAGCGCCTGCGTCGGGCCATTGCTCAATGTGAGGAGCGGGGATTCCTGGGCAAAGGCATTTTCGGCGGCAAGACCGATCTCAACCTGCATATCAAGGAGGGGGCCGGAGCTTTTGTGTGCGGCGAAGAGACGGCTTTGATTGCCTCTATTGAAGGCAAACGCGGCGTCCCACGCATTCGCCCGCCTTTCCCGGCCATCAAGGGTTTGTGGGGCAAGCCGACCAACATCAACAACGTGGAAACCTATGCCAACGTGCCCTGGATCGTGCGCAACGGTGCGGATGCTTTTGCCTCCATGGGAACGGAACGTTCCAAGGGAACCAAAGTTTTCGCCCTGGCCGGCAAGATCGCCAAGAGCGGCCTGGTTGAGGTACCCATGGGAATCACCATCAACGAGATCGTACAGGACATCGGCGGCGGAATCCGCGACGGGAAAGCGTTCAAGGCGGTGCAGATGGGCGGTCCGTCGGGAGGCTGCATTCCCGCCTGCATGGGGGATTTAAACATCGATTACGATGAAATCACCAAGACCGGCGCCATCATGGGTTCCGGCGGCATGGTGGTGTTGGATGAGACCACCTGCATGGTGGATATGGCCAAATATTTTCTGACCTTCACCCAGAACGAATCCTGCGGCAAATGCACATTCTGCCGCCTGGGAACCAAGCGCATGCTTGAGATATTGCAACGCATCACCGAGGGCCGGGGCCGGGAAGGCGACATCGAGTTGCTGGAAGACCTGGCCGAAAAGGTTCGAAGCAGCAGTTTGTGCGGCCTGGGTCAGACCGCGCCCAACCCGGTATTAACAACCTTGAAGTATTTCAGGGAAGAATACGAGGCGCATATCAATGAAAAACGCTGTCCGGCCGGTGTGTGCAAGGCCCTGTTCCATTACCGCATCAAACCGGATACCTGCGTAGGCTGCACCTTGTGCGCACGCAAATGTCCGGTTAACGCCATCAGCGGTGAAGTCAAGAAATCCCACGTCATCGACCAGGATGCCTGCATCAAGTGCGGGATGTGTTACCAGGTCTGCCGCTTCGACGCGGTGGAGATTGAGTAGAGCGGAGGAGAACCCCATGGAAACCATCACGCTGACCATAAACGGACAGGAAGTTTTATCCAAAGCGGGAAAGACGATTCTTGATGTAGTCAACGAACATAAACTCGATCGCATTCCCACCCTTTGTCATGATCCGCGCCTGGAGCCGTACGGGTCCTGTTTTCTCTGCGTGGTCGAAGTGGCCGGATTGAAAAAGCTGGTTCCCGCCTGTTCCACGCTGGCCACGGAGGGCATGATCGTGGACACCGACAATCCGCGCATCCGCAGTTCGCGCAAGACCGCGCTTGAACTCCTGCTTTCCAACCACTACGCAGACTGCATCGGACCCTGCATCGACAACTGTCCCGCCAATGTGGACGCCCAGGGCTATATCGCCCTGATCTCCATGGGCCGTTACGAAGAGGCTCTCAAACTGGTGAAGGAGAACAATCCCCTGCCCCTCTCCATCGGCCGGGTATGCGTGCGGGATTGCGAAGCCGCATGCCGCAGGCAGATCCTGGACGAATCGGTGGCCATCAATCACCTCAAGCGTTTTATTGCCGACAAGGACGCCCCCCACATGTGGACTCCCAGGGTTCCGGAACCCAACGGCAAAACCGTTGCCGTGGTGGGCGGCGGCCCGGCGGGATTGACCTGTGCCTATTACCTGACCCTGAATGGGTACAAGGTGACGTTGTTCGAGAAACTGCCCCACCTGGGCGGCATGATGCGCTACGGTATCCCGGAGTACCGCCTGCCCAAGGCGATTATGGACGAGGAGATCGCCTGGATCACCGGTCTGGGTGTTGAGGTGAAGCTGGGAATAGAACTGGGCCGCGACATCACCATTGCCGGTTTGAAAGGCAAATATGACGCGGTCTTTTTGGGTGTGGGCGCCCACCGCGCCTCGACCATGCGCCTGGAACACGAAGATGACACCGAAGGCGTATTGAAAGGGATCGAATTTTTAAGGAAGGTTCAAATTGAAGGGCCACCGGAATTTAACGGCACCGTGGCCGTGGTGGGCGGTGGCAATACCGCCATCGATGCCGCACGCACGGCATTGCGTTGCGGCGCTGAAAAAGTGGTCATTGTTTACCGCCGCAGCATCCGCGAAATGCCGGCGCACGAAGAAGAAGTCGAAGCCGCCCGCAGTGAGGGAGTGGAGTTTCATTTTCTGACCAACCCCAAATCCATTGTGCGCGAAAACGGTCGCCTCAAGGGCGTGGAATGCTTAAAGATGTCGCTCCAGGAAGTGGGGGGCGGCGGTCGTCCCCGGCCTGTGCCCATCCCTGGTTCCGAGTTTGTCTTGGAATGCGGCACCCTGATCGGCGCCATTGGACAGCAGGTGGACACCGCATTCAACCAGGGCGAAAACGGCTGCGAACTGGAAAAGTGGGGCACTGTCCGCGCAGATGAAAAAACCCTGGAGACATCGATCCCGGGCGTATTCGCCGGAGGCGACGTGGTAACAGGTGCCTGGACCGCCATCGGTGCCATTGCCCAGGGTAAACGCGCCGCCCTGGCCATTGACAGCAAATTGCGTACCGGCAGCGCGGAAGGGGCCGATTTCCACTTTAACAGTTTCAAACACGTTTTTCACGATGTCGCGCGGGCGGAACTGGAGGACGTGGCTGTTGATCTACCCAGGCAGCACCTGCCGGAACTGCCGGCCAAAGAACGCATCAAAAATTTTTGCGAAGTGGAAGGCGGCTACGTCAGCGAACAGGTGCAGACTGAAACAAAGCGTTGCCTTGAATGCGGCTGTGTTGAGTACTTTGATTGTCAATTGCGGCATTATGCCGATGAATTCGAGGTGGATCTCACGCCTTTCCGCGGGGAAACGCAAGAGTACCACGTGGATTGCAGCCACCCCTTGGTGATCAATGACCCCAACAAGTGCATCAGTTGCGGGCGTTGCGTACGCATGTGCACCGATGAATTGGGTGTGGCGGCCCTGGGATTCGTCCACCGCGGCTTTCGATCCGTGGTGCGGCCGGCGCTTGAGAAACCGCTGGTCGAAACGCCTTGCGTGGCCTGTGGCAACTGTGTGGACACCTGTCCCACCGGCGCCCTTTCCGAACACTTCCCCCACAAAATACTGGGTACCCTGGCCAAAGAAAACATGCCTTCGGTGTGTCAATTCTGTTCCCTGGGATGCGCGGTAAATTTCAAAATCCTGGCTTCAGACCATTTCCACGTGGCCAATACCACCGAAGATGTGCAACAGGGGCCCAACCACGGCATTCTCTGCGCCAGGGGCCGTTTCGGTCATCGCTACCTGGTGGACAATAAGCCCGTTTCGCGGCCTCATCTGCGCAACGCAGATGGACACGAAGCGGCGGATTGGGACGTGGTCCTGGAAAAGGTCCAGACCGGCCTTTCCAAAGTGGTTGAAAAACACGGACCGGAAGCTGTGGGTGTGTTCGTTTCGCCGCGCTGGAGCAACGAGGCCCTGTACCTGGCCCAGAAAATGGCCCGCCAGGCCATCGGCACTTCTCGTTTGGGCAGCTTCTCTTACCTGAATTCAGGCCGGGCCGTGTCCGGATTGAATTCGCAGTTGGGGGCCACCCTGTCCACGGCCAACCTGAACGACCTGGAAACGGCCAAAGTTATCGGTGTGCTCCCCGGTGCCATGGGTGAGGAAAGCCTGGTGGTGGAATACCTGATCCGCCGCGCCCGCAAACGCGGTGCCCGGGTGGTGGTCTTGGGTGAAACCAATGAGCGCATGGCCGCCCTATCCGACCTTTGGCTGACCCCCCGGCCGGGAACCGCTTCTTCCCTGTTCTATGTCCTGGTGCACCAGTGGATTAAAGCCGGCAAAATCGATCCAGACAAAGTGGAGATCCGGGTAAAAAACGGACAGGATTTGCGTTCCCATGCCACTGGATTTTCAGAAGAGAGGGTAATCAAAGAGACGGGCATTGCGGCCGAAACCCTGGAGAAATGGCTAGACACTTTCGCTGATCCCGATATAGAAACCACTTGGATCGTTCCTCCACTGGCTGACGGCGGCCATGACGCCGCCCTGCCGGCCATGGTGGACACCCTTCTTGTCGGGAGCAGTCTCGACGGCAATGGCTGGATCCTGTTGGATCACCATGCCAACGCCGCCGGCGTCCGCGAACTGGGTATCACCCCGGATCATCTGCCCGGATTCAAAAACACGAAATCAGATGTTGATCTGAAAACCGACCTGGAGAACGGCGTCATCAAGGCCTTGATTGTGCTGGGTGAAGACCCGGTGGGAGCCGGAATCCTCAAAGAGGGCGGTGATCAACCGGAGTTTGTGGTTGCCATGGATCGAAGCTGGACCAAAACCATGGAGCGTGCCGACGTGGTGCTGCCCGCGGTTTCCTTCGCCGAAACAGAGGGCACCATGACCCGCTGTGACGGGGTGAGCCTGAACCTTGCGCCCATTGTCCCCATTGATGCAAAACAGCAGAATTGGCATATCATCGCCCGCCTGGGAGCGCGCATGGGCAAAGGTTTTGAATTTACCGGTGTGGAAGATTTGGCGGCGGAAATGCGCGGTGAGCATCCCCTGCTGGCTGCTGAGCGAAACAGCGACTTTCGCGGGGCCTTATTGCTGGAACAGGGCCCCCTGAACGGCAAAACCTTCCGCTTCGCCTGCGTGGAGCCGAAAGAAACCACGGTTGCAGAGGCTCCCGAAGCCATCGCCGCCGAACGGTACTTTACAGAAAAGATACGGACGAAATAGAGTGCTTCTCCCGAACCGGGCGAGTGGCCGGTAGTGAGAGGCGATTGGCCGGGGGACTGTCTCCTTCTTTCCAAGTACGGGCGACCGGTTGGTCGCCCGTACGCCGATTTTAATCCGGGCGGGTTTGAAACCCGCCCCTACAACTGCCTTCCTATCACCTGTCACCTTTTTTCAACTTCTTCCCTTTTCAACTCTTCAACTTTTTTTGTTTTCATTTCCAGCGGCCGGGCGGCATCGGTGACCGCGCCGATCTTGACCGC
>OMKS01000357.1_pt1 | contig 43002 bp, 32 predicted proteins | sample 1674721 | NCBI WGS metagenome assembly OMKS01 (sample SAMN06264996, study PRJEB25208) | sediment metagenome | isolation source: hot spring sediment | place: USA: California | collected 2014-09-02 | reverse complement strand
AAATGCCTTTATGCATTTCACTGAATCGCATAAAGGCGATTCACTCCCGATATATATTCAATTTAGGCAGATTTTTAGTTTCGTTTTAGAATTTTAGGTGTATCATAATTTCAAAGTTGTCCCAGAAAAAAAGTACCGCGGCTTTCGCAGATGACAGAGATTTTTATCTATGAAATCATCTGTGAAATCGGTGATTGCTTTTCATTAATTAATTCGCGAAGCGATGTTCTTGTTTTGAATTCAAGCTACCCCGACCTGAAGGTCGTGGCCATTCAAAAAAAAAATTCAAAATTTGTATATTTAATTGCCAAAGCCTCCCTGGCTTGGATCGATACTGGCTATTCCCGATTCAACCTTTCCATCATCGAATATAATTTCCTGCGCGTAATCCCCAGCAGTTGCGCGGCTTTGCTCTTGTTGCCGCCGGCTTTTTTGAGGGCATTGTTAATCAAGTCACGCTCCACCTTGGCGATCGATATGCCGCTATCAGGAATTTCCAACGAGATCGAGGGCTGGGTATCGACTATCCCTCTGATCTGCGGTGGAAGTATTTCGCTGGTAATAGTATCATCTCCGGCGAGAATAATCATTCGTTCGATGATATTTTCCAATTCGCGGATGTTACCGGGCCAATGGTACTTCATTAAAGCGGAAACTACCCGAGGGTCGATTTTATGCTCAGGTTGCTCATTTTTTTTCAGGAAATGAGCGATCAATTCAGGTATATCCTCCCGGTGATCGCGCAACGGCGGGATAAAAATCGGGAATACATTCAACCGATAATAGAGATCTTCCCGAAAGGTTTCGGATTTCATCATTTGTTCCAGGTTACGGTTGGTAGCCGCGATGGTGCGCACATCGACCGGGATGATCTGTTCACCGCCGACGCGCATCAACTCTTTGCTTTGCAGCACTCGCAACAATTTAACCTGAATGGCGGTGGAGATGTCGCCGACCTCGTCCAAAAAAATTGTGCCGCCGTCTGCCAGTTCAAACCGTCCGCGTTTCTGTTTTTCGGCGCCGGTGAACGCGCCTTTTTCATGGCCGAACAATTCGCTTTCCAACAAGGTTTCGGTCAAGGCAGCACAGTTGACCCCGATAAAAGCTTTTTCGGAGCGCGGACTGAGCTGATGAATCGCCTGGGCTATCAGTTCTTTGCCGGTACCGCTTTCGCCGCGGATTAATACTGTTGCATCACGAGTAGCGACCTTTTCCACCATTTGATACATCTTCTGCATAGATTCGCTTTGACCGATGATGTTTTCCAGCGAAAATTTGTCGCGCAATCTGTTTTTTAAGTTAACATTTTCAACGGTTAATTTCCTTTTTTCCAAAATTTGTTTGACTTTCAATTTTAATTCGATCATGTCAAAAGGCTTGATCAGATAGTCATAGGCTCCTTTTCGCATAGCTTCGACAGCGTTTTGAGCGGAAGCGTAGGCTGTCATTAAAATGACCTCTGTTTCAGCGGAGCTGTTTTTCACATATTCAAGCACCGCGATACCATCTTTTCCAGGCATTTTGAGATCGGTGATCACCACATCAAATTCGGAATTTGCAAAGGTCCGGATACCAGCATCCCCATCGTAAGCAATTTCCACGTCGTGTTTGTCCAGCTCCAGCGCAGCTTTGATCACATGGCACATCCGCTTTTCGTTGTCGATGACCAGAATTTTTCCAAACATTATCGAACCTCATTTTATCGGTAAATAAAAATAAAACTTTGTTGCCTTTTTCGGTTGCGATTCAAAATCAATCCAGCCGCCGTGGCGTTCGATGATGCCTTTACAGATTGCCAGTCCCAGCCCGCTGCCGGTAGATTTAGTGGAAAAGAAAGGTTCAAATATTTTATCGCTGTCTTGATTTATACCAATGCCACTATCAATGATAGTAACTTTTGCATAGTTGCGGTTTTTGAGCCGTGCTGATTCGAGGATGACTTCGATGTTGCCCTGCTCTACGATGGCTTGTTTAGCATTGATCAGCAAATTGAACAGTACCTGCCGGATAGCGTTTTCATCAAAAGCAAACGCTGGGATTTTGTTTTTCACAACAAACTGAACATCAACAACTCGTTGCAGCTCTTCCCGCTCGATTGCAAAAATGGACTTTTCGATATTCGATTTTAAGTCGTGGGTAGCGATGTTCAGTTTGGGTTCCCGGGCAAACGAGAGGAAATTGTTAACCAAAATGTTCAATCGCTCGACTTCCGCGGCGATGTAGTCAAACATTTCTTCAGGCTGAGCCTGGGCTTCATATTTTTCTTTGAGCACATCGGCGGTTCCTTTGATAACACCCAGCGGGTTTCTTATTTCATGCGCCATTGAAGCCGCCATTCTGCCCATTGCCGATAATTTTTTCGATTGTTGTAGCGATTCGTGTGTTCGCATCAGCAATGTTATCATCCAGGAAATAAAAAAGGCGAACACCAACATCAATCCCAAACTGATAACGCCTCCGAAGATTAATCCTTGTTTGAAAAGGTCCAATAATTTAAAAAAATCAGCGCTGGCTTCCAAAACCAACAGAGCGTTTACTTCAAAGAACTGATCATGAAGCGGAGCATAAATGCTCTTGAATTTGTTGCCTTCAAAAACGTGGATCGGGGAGCTGGTGATTATTCCGGACCATGCCTGTTCAATAGCGAGGCTGTCCTGTTGTAGGTAGCTGATCTTTTCCCCGGACGAAAATGTGCTGATGCCGCCAACCAGCAACAACTGGTTACGATCAATGATGAACGCCGACTCCAATTCTTGCTCATAAACCAAACGGTTCAACAAAGGTTGAATCAGTAGGCGGCTAATGTCATTCTGAAAATTATCTGAAATGTCATCGGCGTAATCAGTCTCAATCCGCTTGGCAGTTAGCCCGGCAATGGCTGTCAGACGTTTTTCCAGCTCCTGTTCGAGATAGTCATCCATTCGATCGAAAAAAATCCAACTGCCGAGATTAAACGCCAGCAGCATCAGAACGGTAAAAATTATTAGAAACCGCACATAAAACTTTCGCTTTTCCAGCAAACGCTCTTCACTGTTGGTCGTCGCTGTCACTTTTATCTTCTCCGAATATTTTTAACCACTCTGTCAGTTCCGCTTCAGAAAGAGTTGGATTATATTTTTGATCCATCATGTCTTGCCCGGCATGACTTTCTGCCAGTGAAAAGAATTGAAACGGTGCGATCACGTTCGCACCATGGTGTTTGCTGAATGTTATCAGCTCGGTATCTTTGGAGACTAAAAATAGAGATTTTTTGTTTTTTTGACGTTCGATAATCTGTTTGATCAGATCGTCAGCTTTTTGTGGATATTTGGAATAGACAACGCTCATTCGGACATCAGAGCGAAACTGCGGCTGATTAATGGATTTCGCGTCGCCATCAAACACCAGAGTAATCTTTACTTTGTGAACTGATAAATAACCGCGCAGGAAACTGACCAACAGTTCCCGAGAGAGCTCAAGGGCTGTGTCCATCGCTTTTCGGAATCTGGGGATGTCATAAATGAAATTGTAACCGTCAATGATATAATGAGGGTTCATTATGGCTCCCTATTTGCTTTATTTGCTTTTCAGATCAAAGACGCCGTCCCAGCTATCCGGCGGCGGACTTTGAAGATAATGCTGACAGCGCTGCAAGAATTCATTCGATGGCCCATCGTGAGGAAAGATGGCAAGCGCGCTTTCAAAATGCTTCAAGGCGATACCAAATTCTCTATTACGATAATTTTCCAAACCCTTTAAATAATATTCCAGACGGGCTTTTTGGGTGTTGTTTAGCTTGTTGGTTTTTCGTTCGATAATTTCAAAAATCCGCACTGGTTTGTTTTTCCCTTTTACCCGAATCATGTCCAACTCCCGGCACCAGATGTGCCTGGAAACGATGCGAAAAGTCGTTTCGCTGATGATGATTGAGGTGCTGTAAAATTTGTTGGCGCCTTCCAGGCGCGAGGCAAGATTCACACTGTCGCCGATCACGGTGTAATCGAACCGTTTGGCGCCCCCGATATTGCCGGCTATCATTGGGCCGGAATTGATCCCGATTCGGGTTTCAAAAAGTGGTTTGCCCTGTTTTAGCCAGCGAACACGCAGCTTTTTTAATCGACTCTGAATGTCCAACGCAGCAAAGCAAGCGCGCAATCCATGGTCTGGTTGTTCCATTGGAATACCAAAGACCGCGACAATGGCATCGCCTTCATATTTATCCAGATAGCCGTCGTACTGCAAAATTATCTCGGACGTTTCCGATAGGTATTCATTTAAATAGGTGACCAGTTGTTCTGGTTCCAAATTTTCAGAATAGGTGGTGAAATTTTTGATGTCAGAGAAAAAAGCGGTGGCTATTTTGCGTTCGCCCCCCAGTTTGAGCATCTCCGGATTTTTTAGCAATTCATTTACAACGCTTGTCGAAAGATAATTTTGAAATATCGCTTTTATGCGTTTTTTGTCTTTGATTTCGCTGAAATATTTAAAGCCCAATACCGCCACCTGTGCTGTTATGACCCCGATAAGCGGCCGAACATTTTCGATCCATAAATTATTTTGCATAAAAGTATGAAATACAGAAAAAATGAATCCGGCTCCAATCAGAAACAGAAATGGAATGTTTAATCTCATGCTGAAATATGAGGATACGATGGCAACGATCAGACAGAGCAGAAAAAGGATGGTGTGGCTGCTGAGCTTTGATTTTTGATGAATGAACTCGTGATTGAGAATATTATGAAGAACATTGGCATGAATTTCAACGCCAGGAAATGCTTCCTGAAAAGGCACCGGTCGAATATCATCCAGCCCGGGCGCGGACGCGCCGATGATGACAATTTTACCCTGAAAAAATTCCGGCGGTAATCGCTGAGCGTACACGTCGTAAAATGAGACATAGCGAAAAGTCTGAAAACTACCCTGGTAGTTGATCAACATTTGCCCCTGCTGGTCTACCGGTATTTCCCATCGCTGAAGTCCATTCTTTACCGGGACGGAAAGTGTGATCCGTTTTCCGGGTACGATCTCAACTTGATCCTGATCAAGATCAAACAGATATAACACCATTGCCATTGCCAGCGATGGATACAGCCTGCCGGCAAAATTCATAAAAAGCGGCATTTTTCGGATAACGCTATCATTGTCCGGTTGATAGTTGACAAAACCCAATTTTGCCGCGGCGTTGTATAGTTCGATAAGTTTGCCGTCGAAACGGTCAGCCGCGGGAAGCTGATCCTGGATGTCTGCCGGAAAGGCGAATGGATAGTTGTGCGCATTCAATCCCGAAGGCGGCGCGGTCATTTTGTACAAGAAAGCATCCGGCTCTGCCTTTGAGAACGAGAGGGCGTGCACCACGTTTTGCGCCTGTCTCGTGGCGCTAACCAGCAGACTATCGTTAGCGTGGTCGAGATCCCGTTCCATAAACAGGATGTCAAATCCAATTATCAACGCTCCGCTTTCGGATACAAACCGGATGACCTCAGCGTAATAATCGCGCCGCCATTGCTGAAATCGCCCCAATTTGTTCAGGCTGCGGTTATCGATATCGATAATAATAATATCTTCAATTTTGCTGCCATCTCGCAAGGACTCCAGTTGTTGAATTTTTCGGGTAAAACGCAGGTCCAACGTCTGGTTTTCGAATCTGTTGAAAACGGGAGGAAACAGGATTTCGGTAACGAAAATTACAAATAGCGCCGACGATAAACCTAAAACTATTCCAACAACCAGTCTTTTTATGATATTATCGGACGTCATGGTGTCTTCCTGTTCAGGAATTCTATTAACGAAACATCATCAGTTGAATTTATTCTGCCTTTGCATAAGCTTTGCATAAAGGGCTGAAAGTTAAATCGGCAATTTGATAAATGTCAGAATGATTAATATGGATGACCAGTAGAAAATATCAGCTTCAAATAAAAGGATTTTCGCGATGTAGGGGACGTCCATGGACGTCCCCTACGGTCTAAATATAAAAAAAACAAAAAAACCAATAATCCAACTGGTCATTCATATTAGTAAAAGAAATATACAAACAATTATTTCAAAAGCAAGCAGAAAATGAAAAATAATGTAAAGTTTGTATACCAGTTTTCTTGGAGAAACCTGGTACATCAAACATAGGCTGATGCCATCGCTTACTTTGAAAAACATTAAAATAGATGGCTTGATTTAAAAATTGTATCATCTGTCAAATAATCAGTTTATCAAGCGATGGTATCAGTATTCCACCTGTAACTGACGCTTTACAAAACAACTATCAAAACAACAGCAAGCAGACAATTAACAACAACTATATGAGGAGAATCGAGAATGGTTGAACCACAAAAATCTTATCATAGCATTTGCCGTTGGACATTTAATTCAGGAAAGGGCGGATTTGTCCCCGGCGATATCCGGTCTCAATGGAGCGCAGATAAATTATCCACCGCCGATGCTATTTTTTTAATCAAACAGAAAATTGTTCCACGATTGCCCGCCAATATTGTACTGGGATTTGAAGTTCATTTCGACGCCGAAGTGAATGATTCCAATGCAGAAGCTGTCGCTGCTGCGCTGGTTGAAACCGGACTTTTTTTGGCGATGATTACGCCGGGAGCCCACGCTCATTTTGCCTATGGTGGAATTGCATCGCTCGATCCCGTCGAACGAAAATCTGCCGAAGAATTGGGGTTAAGAACAGTTGACATCACTTACGGTCCACTGAAAAAAGCCTGGCACCCGGATCCGCAGTTAGCGCCGACGTTGGTGCTCTGGAACGGCTCGTTTGGTTACGATCTGGCTTCGGTTGCGATTCGACCGATGTATCAAAATTTGAAGGAAAGCGTCGCTTCGCTCTGCCGTTACGAAACCGAGAAAGACGGGCAATTGTATATCTGTTTTGAACCCAAGCCGAATGAGGGTCATCCTGCCATGCTCATCCCCACCGTCGCCAGTGCGTTGCTGTTCTGGCGGAGGCTTGAGGAAGAGTTCAACATTCAACGAGCAAAAAAAGGCGTCAATAAAGAGTTCGGCCATTCGGAAATGATCGGATTGGATCATGTTTACGATACTGTGGAAGAGCTCGATAACAAATCGTTACTGCACATGCATCTCAACAGCCAGGGATACAATGACGGAATCATTCTCGGTGGACCGGGTAAATTTGATATTGACCACGGAACGCGCGTTAACGGCATGAACATCGCCATTGCCGGACTAATTCAACAGGCGAATTACAGCCGCTGGAAGGGCCACGACATGCAGCCGCGCCCTTATGACAACGAAGATCAAGCCATCGACCGGGTGGTTCGTTCAATTTTGAGCTGGGAAGCCTGCGAAAGAGCTGCGGCTGAGATTAATTACCGCGAGCTGATAAATTATCTGCAAAATCGTGAAACCGCCAAAGCAGAAGACATCATGCGTAACGCATTGATCGAGGCGCAACTGGCTTTCAATGATATGTATTAATAATACAGCCTAATTTCTAAAATAGATTTTGGTTGTTAATATTACTTATTTCGTTTTATTAAGGACTTATGGAGTGAATTGACCATGTCAATGCATTCCATTAATATATTAGAAGTTTATACCGGAACGGTTTGTAAAACCGGTCGATTATAGCAGGTTGAATGTTTGACGGTTGAGCGATTGAGTGCTGGCAATGTCCATTGTTGTGAATTATTGAAACGCTTATGCCCCTTTGTGGGATAACAGCGGTGGCGGTCAAGCAACGAGATTATTTTTCAGCGGAAGTGTTGAGTTTAATTTTTTGATAAAATCGTCGCGAGTAGTTGAAGCTGGACCATATTACAAAAACAATCGCCAGTGGAGTAAAGACAGTTATCAGAATTTTTAATTGAAAAATATACCCGAAAACCATCAAAGCCAACACATTGGCGGTCATTTTTCCGATCGCATCGGATGGAATCACCAGCCGGTACTTGCTGGCAAAAATGAGTCCACCGATCATAATCGCAACATCCCGGCCCACAACGATAATCACCAGCCAGCCGGGTACTATGGCCTTGAAATATAAAATAATCAGACAGACTCCGATGCTGAGCTTGTCCGCCAGCGGATCGAGGACTTTTCCAACCTCGGAAATCTGATCCAGTTTTCGAGCAAGCATACCGTCGAGGAAATCCGTAAAAAACGAAATTACCACTAAAATTGCCACCAGAATCAGGTTATCATGCCAGAGAAAATAGCCGATAGGTATCAGCAAAAGCATTCGGAACAAAGAAATCCCATTGGGAACTGTTAGTATCCGGTATTCCGGTTTCGATTCCATTTTGCTGGACGCGCCTTTCTGTATAATTTGCAGTATGCTATTTTTTCTGAAATTAATTAAATTTGGTTAAATAGTCAAGTCAAAATTTTCGTAATTCATCCGTTTTGGGCGGAATACTGATGCCATCGCTTGATAACATGACTATTTGACAGATGATAAAATTTTTAAATCAAGCCATCTATTTTTAATATTTTTTACAAACAAAGCGATGGCATCAGTTTCTATTTCCACAAATAACTGATGTCGTACTAATTTTCCATTTTTTATCTTGACATTGTGAAAAAAAAATTATACCTTAAATTTGCACTGATAATAGTCAACCTCTGATTTTCATTAATGTTAGCGGCATCAGTGAAAAAACTTTTAAAAGGGTCATCAAGCCGACATTTTTAGGGGTTATCGTACCAATGTTGTAAAAGCAGGGTTTAATAACGGTGGGATAAATTTGGTTCATAACAAAAAAAGAGGTGAGATATGAACAAAAAATATTTGTTTCGATTATTGATTGTTGTCGTCAGCGGAATGGCAACAACATCGCTATGGGCTAAAGCCGGGGAAGTGCTCCGCTCGTTCAATTCCCCGGGAAATTTTTGCACCGGTCTGGCGTTTGACGGAAAACAGCTTTGGGTGAGCGACCGCCAATCCGATTTGCTCATTCAAATAGAGCCAACCAGCGGCGCCCAACTAAAAGCTTTACCGGCCCCAGGATACAGCCCCACCGGTTTGGCGTGGGACGGAACCCATCTCTGGGTCGTCGACGATAAGGAGTTGTTCCTTTACCGCATCAACGTAAATACCGGCGAAGCCGAGCATATCATCGAAGCTTACACCCGCAATCCAAAAGATATTTGTTGGGACGGGAAACTATTATGGATGGTCGATGATCGATTAGACCTGATTATGAGCATCGATCCCCAGGACGGGATGATGATTTCCAATTTTCCATCACCGGCAAGAAATGCTGACGGATTGGCTTTTGACGGGCGATTTCTCTGGGTCTCAGATCGCGGCGCAGACAGGCTCTACCGCGTCTGTCCTGAAACCGGACAGGTGATCTCAGCCTTCACTTCTCCGGGTGAATATCCGCGCGGGCTGGCGTGGGACGGTCAGACCTTGTGGAATGTGGATTACCAGACCGATCAAATTTATCAAATAAAAATTGACGATCCGGACATATTGATCCGAACGGATCCAAAGATGCAGCAACTCGATAATCATTTCGACTTTCGGAACTATGGGCCGGGTGAAGTTACTGGTCTGGATGTGTATCTCGCCATCCCTGAAAACCGGGACAACCAGGAGTTACTCGAGCCAATCGTTTTCGATCCGCAACCGCTCCAAATTGTCTGCGATCAATGGGGACAGAAGTTTGCTCATTTTCAAACTCAAAACTTGCCAGGCGGTCAGTTTTTTCGGGTAACCATGACTATCAAAGCCAGAATTTGGAACATCGAATATTTCATTGATCCGGACAAAGTCGGCGATCTGAAAAAAATTCCGGAGAAAATCAAAAAGCAGTACTTGGTGGACGGACAGAAACTGATGATCAATGATCCATTCATTCAACAGCTCGCCCGAAAAATTACCGGTGATGAGACCAATCCTTATTTTATCGCCAGAAAAATCTACAATTATTTGATAGAAAACCTCAGCTATAATCTGAAACCGGTTGGGGGATGGAACACTGCGCCGACCGTGCTGAAACGGGGTACCGCTTCCTGTTCTGAGTATTCCTTTTGCTTAATTGCTTTGTGCCGAGCAGCGGGGCTCCCGGCGCGCTATGTCGGTGCCGTTTCTCTGCGCGGCGATGACGCCAGCTTAGATGAAGTATTTCATCGCTGGACTGAAGTATATCTCCCCAATTACGGCTGGATTCCCTTTGACGCCAACAAGGGAGACAGAGAGCTTCCCGGCGAACAAGCGACCGGCATCGGCGATGTGGACAGCCGCTACATTATTACCACCACCAGCGGTGGCGCTTCTGAATACATGGGCTGGACATACAATTTCAATTACAAATGGAAATCCAAAGGTCCCTGCCGGATTTACTGCGAACATTACGGAGAATGGCAGCCATTGCAGGAATAAAACGACGCAAAAGCCAGGCTTAAGGTTGAGGTAAATTCTAAAAAAATGGACAAACTCAAAAAAAAACGTACCCCATCGTTCTTTGAATCATTATTGCCGCTGATTCTGATCGCATCATTTTTAGGCATTGGCTACGGTATCTACCGGCTTCGGGCAGAAATTCTGTTAATCGCGGCCGCGTTTTGTTCCGGTTTGCTTGCATTGCGCTTGGGTTATTCCTGGAAGGAATTGGAACAAGGAATTGTCGATAGTGTTTCAAAAGCCATGCCCGCCATGCTGATTGTGATCTGCGTCGGTCTGTTAATTGGTTCCTGGATTGCCTGCGGCACGATTCCCATGCTGGTTTATTACGGACTGAAAATCATTTCACCAAAATTGTTTTTAGCAACCGCCTGTATTGTCTGCAGCGTGGTATCGCTGTTCACTGGAACTTCCTGGGGAACGGTGGGAACAATGGGCGTTGCCTTCATGGGAATTGCTCAGGGGTTGGGAATTCCTCCGGCAGCGGCCGCCGGCGCCATTGTTGCGGGTTCTTATTTCGGAGATAAATTGTCGCCGTTTTCAGACACAACAAATTTAGCGCCTATCGCCGCCAGAAGCAACTTATTTGATCATATCAAACACATGCTGTGGACGACAACCCCGGCATGGGCGATCGGGCTGGGTGTCTATTTTTTCATCGGACGATCCTATTCCGCCGCTTCGTTGGAATCTTCTCAAATGGATATAATTTTAACCACTGTCCAGACAAACTTTAATTTCCACTGGTTGTTGTTGCTGCCACCGGTTGTAATTTTATATTTTGCAATACGAAAAAAACCAACCATTCCGGGTATGATACTGGCGTCGCTGTTGGCAACAATTCTGGGGCTTATTTTTCAGGATGTCACACTGAATAAAATGGTCGAATCGATGACAGTTGGTTACCAGGCAGATACCGGGGTGGCTATAGTGGACAATCTTTTCACTCGCGGTGGAATGGCCGGAATGATGCACGTTACGCTTATCGCATTCTGCGCGTTTTCCTTTGCCGGTATTGTCCAAAAAGCCGGGATGTTGGAGGTTTTATTGGACCGATTACTCAAATTTGCTACCACCACCGGATCATTAGTGGCATTAGCCGCTTTTTCCGGCGTTGCAGTCGCCATTATGACCGGCAGCTCCTTTCTGACCATACTCATCCCTGGCGAACTGTTTTCGCCTGCTTTCAAATCGCGCGGATTGGCGGCTAAAAACCTTTCCCGAACCACCGAAGATTCCGGAACCGTGATCGTGCCGTTGGTCCCGTGGAGTATGGCTGGTGTGTTCATGGCGGGAACGCTGGATGTTCCCACATTAAGTTACCTGCCCTGGGCGGTGATGTGTTATAGCGGAATTGTATTTGCATTGCTTTATGGTTTCACCGGATTTGCCATTGCACCGAAAATCAGGGAAGATGAAACTATCGTCGGTAGTTAAATATCGAACCTTGTACGGAACGCATATACAGCGTGTCCATGAACCTAAAATTTTGTTAGTTTTATCCCGTTTCAGCGAATAGGCGTTAAGTGAGAATTTGCTGACTTTATACTTTTTTTGATATTTTAATCAAACATTAGCAAAAAAGCTGACGCTGTTTTTCAGCCGGACATGGATATGAAATTACATTTTCAGCAGGAGGGAATGGTATGACCGCGATTTTGGAATGGCTAAATATTTTAATGCAAACTCTCGTCAATTTTATGTGGGGCAATTGGATGATCTTCCTGTTAGTCGGAACCGGAATCCTGTTGTCCTTTATGACCCGATTCATTCAGCTCCGAAAATTTGTGCTGTCAATTCGCTACCTTTTTCAGGGGGGTAAAAAAAGTGAAGTGCTCAAAGATACCGAGGGAGATATTTCACCTTTCGCTGCTTTGATGACTGCGCTGGCAGCGACAGTGGGGAACGGCAACATTGCCGGTGTGGCGGCTGCTATTGCCACCGGTGGGCCTGGTGCGCCCTTTTGGATGTGGATTTCGGGGCTGTTTGGCATGGCGACCAAATTTTCCGAATGTTATCTCGGCGTCAAATACCGAAAAGTGGCTGAAGATGGTTCAATGGCGGGGGGACCGATGTATTATATCCGGCATGGCATTAAAAACCAGCCGATTGCAAAATTTCTCGGAATGACCTTCGCTGTTTGCGGTGGCATGACCGCATTGCTGGGCACCGGAAACATGATGCAATCTAATGCCATGGCGCTGGCGATTAAAACTCAGTTTGGCGTACCTACCATTTTAAGCGCTTTTGTCATTACAGTTCTGGTTGGAATTGTCATTCTCGGCGGAATCAAACGCATCGGCGCGGTAGCTGAAAAACTGGTACCGACCATGATCTTGTTTTATATCGGCGGCGCTTTGGTTATTTTAATCACAAAACACGCGCAAATCGGCGACGCCTTTGTGTTTATTTTCAAATCCGCGTTTTCGTTGCAAGCAGCCGGTGGGGCGCTGATCGGAACTTCTATTAAAGAAGCCATCAGCCTCGGCGTACGGCGCGGTGTGCTATCCAACGAAGCCGGGCTCGGCTCCGCCGCCATCGCCCAGAGCGCCGCCAAATCGCCGGATCCTATGTTTAACGGACTACTCGGCATGACCGGCGTCTTCATTGACACCATCCTCGTCAACACCATTACCACGTTGACTATCGTTGTCACCGGCGTCTGGAAATTAACCCCGGCGTGCGGTGTAGCGCTGGTAAAATCTGGTGACAGCCTCTCTGCGGAAAAAATCGCCAGCTTGCATCCTTCTGTTAATGAAATGGCGTCGACACTTGGTTACGATCTGGCCCAGGGCGGACTATCCAGTACCGCGCTCACGGTTGAGGCGTTTAACTCGGTTATTCCTTTCGGGGGAATCATCATTGCGATTGGTTCACTGGTTTTCGGCTACACCACCCTGCTGGGATGGGCTTATTATGGTGAACAGTGTATCGGCTATATCTGGGGCGTGCGTTCGCATAAGCCTTATCGGATTGTTTTTATTAGCCTGCTATTTTTCGGCGCGCTGCTAACCGGTAAATACATGGACATTGTCTGGAACATCGGCGATTCGTTCAACGCGGTCATGGCTTTGCCCAATTTAATTGGATTACTGTTTCTGGCGCAGGTTGTCTCCAGAGCCACCAAAAAATCTCTTGATTTTTAGCATCGAACTTGATGAATGAACTTGTCGCTAAGCCGGCTGAAAATTTTACATCGATGTTTTTTAGCTCTTTTCGAGGAAATTTAAGTCACAGGCATGGGAAAAAATTATAAGGTGCCATGTACCGGTTGCCCAAAAAATACCGCCGCATTTTTCGTAAGTTGAGTAAGTTTGAGCTTCAGCGCTCTGCGGTTGATGATAATTCGCTCAGCTCAGAGGATGTTCTCGGAGACTTGAAAACCAAGCAACGGCAGCATCTTTTTCTGAATTTCTATTCTGAAGCTGGAATCTACCGGGCATTGGAAGCTTATGGCATTTTGCGCAGTTTGAGAATCCGTGGTTTCCGCGACTTTATTATTAAAATCAACACCGACGATCCGTTTCAGCATTTACTTAAATTTTATTTTGAAAAAGAGGAAAAAGATCACTTGCTGGGCGAAATTTACGCCCGTCGACAACAATTCATTCCACCATCTTCAGTAATCGATGCAATAACGCCCGGTAACCTGAGCATGATCGCGATTGAATGGCTTACGCTTCAGAATCCCCGAGCAAATTTTACCCGAAGGCGTCCGCCGCTTCCGGGGCAGGATTATCCCGGATTAAAAATCGCCAGAAAAATTTTGATGCTATTGATCGAGATGGCGCTTCGCCTTAAAACCGATGGGCTGTTAAATACGCCGGAAAATTTCCACAACGCAGCTTTTTACAGCCCCTTTTTCCACTTTTTCAACCCAAAGGCTGAGGCAACATTTCAAGCGCTGCAACGCGACCTCGCAGCTTTTCGTTTTGAACAAGCAGCCTGGGCAGTGGCGTTGAATTGCATCTTCAAAACGACTTCTGACACACCGTGGAAATGGTTTTCCGAGGTTCAAATTTTTCCCGTCAGCGATGCTTTAACGCGCTATTTTAATTCGGAAAGCTACAAAAATCAGGTGAATGAAATCGCCAAAGGAATCACATTCGGCATCGACCGCAAAAAATTTAACGATCGCATTCGAAAGCAGCCCGCTTCTCATTTAATCGGTGAGTTATAATCAGGGGAGATCAGACGAAGTTATGAATTCAAAGTATAGCGCCAGATGCAATAATAATCAGGATTGGTTATCTCCGGCGGACAACTGATACACTCCATTTGAAAGCGCTCGTCAATTGTTTTACCGAACAATCCGTATTCGACAATGCCCACTGATTTGCAGGGGAAATCAGCCAATCCTTTTTTTCGGCGCGCAGCCTGCACCCGGCAGGTCTTAACCCGATACTCTAAGTTATTTCCATCAACATAAATTTCATCCTCATTCAGCGAGGCATACAACCGGAAGCGGAGCGCTTTTTGCAAGCCCTGGATTCCAGAATTTTTTCCCAATTCCAAAAAATCGATCAACCGTTTCGCTTCAATAACAGTGAATTTCCGCCAGCTCTCTGTATCGAGTTCGATAGCAGTCGGCATGTCGTACTTTTGTTCAGCCGACAGAAACCAACAGCCATCATGCGCCAGCCAGTTTTTTGCATAGAGATGAACCAACTCCAGCAGCTCCAATCGCGACAGGTCGGTGATCGATTCAGCTTGTTTCATTCGAACTCCTTTTTTTTAAGCATCAAATCTCAAAAAATAAATACGCCACCGGGTACGCTGATCACAAAATCCCAATTTAAAATCCAATTGTGAAAATTTTATCGGCTTGATTGGTTTGGAATTTTGAATTTCAGTCATGGTGATTTTTACATCAATAAATAACCATCTAAAAAACTCAATCATATTCCTCGTCGGTACTTTCCCCCGACTTCATAAAGTACATTGGTGATCTGCCCAAGAGAAGCGTACTGCACTGTGTTTAACAGTTCTTCGAAAATATTCGACCCACTGAGAGCGACCTCCTTTAAATTCTCCAATGCCTGATTCGCCCGCTCGCTGTTTTTTTTCTGAAACGAATGCAGGTTCTCCAATATTTGTTTTTTTTCTTCCTCGGTACTGCGGGTGATTTTCATGGTGTCGTAAGGGTTTTCCGCATCCGCTCTCACGAATTTATTCACGCCAATAATCGGGTACTCGCCTGACTGTTTCAACTCTTCGAAATACAGCGATTCTTCCTGAATTTTTGATCGCTGGTATTGCTTTTCCATGGCGCCGAGCACTCCGCCCCGTTGTGAAATGCGGTGGAATTCATTTAACACGGCTTCTTCAACCAGATCGGTCAATTCTTCGATAATGAAAGAACCCTGATTCGGATTTTCATTTTTGATCATGCCCATTTCATTGGAAATGATCATCTGTATCGCCATCGAGCGGCGGACCGACTCTTCAGTCGGAGTCGTAATCGCTTCATCATAAGAGTTAGTGTGCAGCGAATTACAATTGTCATAAAACGCCATCAGCGCCTGCAAGGTAGTGCGAATATCGTTGAGCTCAATTTCCTGGGCGTGCAGTGAACGTCCCGAGGTTTGAATATGATATTTCAACTTCTGGCTGCGCTCATTGCCGCCGTAAAGATCGCGCATGGCAATCGCCCAGATTCGCCGAGCCACCCTGCCGATCACCGAATATTCCGGTTCCATGCCATTGCTGAAAAAGAAGGACAGATTGGGGGCAAACTCATCAATTTTTAAACCACGATTGAGAAAATATTCCACGTAGGTAAATCCGTTCGCCAGCGTGAACGCCAGTTGCGAAATCGGATTAGCGCCGGCTTCGGCAATGTGGTAGCCGCTGATGCTGATGGAGTAATAATTGTCAATCTTATTTTTGGATAAATATTCCTGAACATCACCGATCAGCTTCATGGCAAAATCGATCGAAAAAATACAGGTGTTTTGTCCCTGATCTTCTTTCAAAATATCAGCCTGAACCGTACCCCGTAACTTTCGGAATGTTTCAATTTTGAGAGCCTCTTTCTCATCATCAGAAAGCTTTTTACCGGCAGCCTCAACCTTTTCCAGCTCCCTTCGGAACGCGGTCATAAAATAAAATGCCAGCATAATCGGCGCCGGTGCATTAATGGTCATCGAAACCGAAGTCAGCGGATTCGTTTGATCAAACCCGGCCAGCAGCCGATCCATGTCATCGATAGTGCAAATACTGACCCCACTCTCTCCGATTTTGCCATAAATGTCCGGCGCCAATGCCGGGTCTTCTCCGTAAAGAGTGATCCCATCAAACGCCACCGACAATCGTTTTGCATCTTCTTGTCGGGTCAGATAATGAAATCGTTTATTGGTGCGAACGGCGCTGCCTTCACCGGCAAATTGGCGCTTCGGGTCCTCGGTCGTTCTTCGGAACGGGAAAACGGCCGCTGTGTAGGGAAAATTGCCGGGCAAATTTTCTTTGTAAAAAAAGCGAACCAAATCTCCCCAATTTTCAAATTTTGGCAATGCGACTTTCGGAATATTCAAACCGGAAAGGGATCTGTTGTAAAGATTGACTCGTATTTCTTTATTCCGGACCTGATAACTGTAATGCTCCTGCGAATAATCTCGTTTCAATTTTTCCCACTGGGTGATAATTTTTCTTGTGTCGGAAGACAATTCGTTCCAGAGTTCGTCATATTTTTGCTGGATCAATTTTTTTGAATGCACGTCGTCGATCAACTTTGCACTCTGTTTCAAACTATTGCACTCACCTGCCAATTGCGTCTGTTTATAGGCACGCTGATGATATTTTTCTACCACATCGGCTATTTCAGTGAGATAATTTTGACGCCGGCTGCTGATTAAACCATAATCGAACTCCTGTTCCACCGGCAAAACCTGCAACAGATTCTGTTTAATTTGATACTCTTTTTTACCTGTTTTAATTAAAAGTTGCAGCAAGGCTTTGAACAGCTTATTGACGCCGTGATTATTGAATTGATTGCTGCTGGTGCCATACACCGGCACGTCAGCTTTCAAAATAGAATCGCGATGGGAGAGCTTCAAGTTGTGATTGCGGATATAATTAATAACCACTTCCCGCATGGCATCTTCTGATCCCGGTTTTTCAAATTTATTAATGACAATATAATCGGCTATTTCCAGCATATCGATTTTGTCAAGCTGTGAAGGGGCGCCGTATTCCGCAGTCATTACATAAATCGAATAATCGCTGACATCCACTGCTTGACTGTTGCCCTGTCCGATGCCGCTGGTTTCCACAAAAATCAGATCAAAACCACATGATTTCAACACTGAAATGGCGTCAGTCAAGGCGAGACTGATTTCCGACTGGCTCTGCCGGGTGGCAAAACTTCTCAAATAGACGTGTTCTTCATAGATATTATTATAGCGGATGCGGTCTCCCAATAATGCGCCGCCGGAAATCCGTTTTGACGGATCCACGGTCAGCACGCCGACGTAAATGTCACTGACGATCTTCAAAAACCGGTTTATCAATTCATCAATCAGCGAACTTTTACCGCTGCCGCCGGTTCCGGTGACGCCAATGACCAATGATTTTTTTTGATCGTTTGCTTCAATTAATGTTCTCACCGGTTTCGTCTTTTCAGGCGTTTTAAGTTGATTTTCAAAAAATGAAATCTGCTTGGCAATTTTGACGTGCGTGTTGGGGCGGTTCGTTGTGATTTCATCCTCTGAAATAAGCGCAGAAAAATCTGGCGGATTTTTGGATTTGTAGTTTTTGATGCGCGCCAAAATATCATCAGCGATGCCATCAATGCCCATTTTTTGCCCGTCAACTGCGTGATAAATTTTTTCGACACCGTACTTTTCCAGCGCTGCGATTTCCGACGGCAAAATCACGCCACCGCCACCGCCAAATACCAAGACATTTTCCGCGTGATATTCCTTCAGGCTGTCAATGGCATATTTAAAAAACTCGTTATGCCCCCCCTGGTAAGAACTGATCAAAATTGCATCGGCGTCTTCCTGAATGGCGGTTTTGATAATTTCTTTCACCGACCGATTGTGTCCCAAATGAATGACTTCCGCACCGCGTTTCTGCATTAATTTTCTGAAAATGTTAATTGATACATCGTGTCCGTCAAAAAGAGCAGCTGCGGTTATTAGTCTGATGTTGTTCAATATACCTCCATAAATATTTATATTGGCTTTTCATCTATCCAATAGAATTACAGTATATCTCATTTGCCTTCTTCCTTAAGGTCACAAATTATTTGCTGAATATTATCAATCAATTCTGGAACATTGGTTTTTATTGTATCCCAAACAAGGTAATAATCCACGCCAAAATAACCGTGAATGAGCCTATCTCTCATCCCAGAAATATCTTTCCATGGTATTACGGAATATTTAATCCGGATGGATTCAGGAACATTCTTGGCTGCCTCACCAATAATCTCGAATTGCCTTATCACAGCGCTGGAAGTTTTCTTGTCTTGTATAAAGTGATTTAATTCCATTCCCTCTGTAAAATCCTGAATATCTTTGCATGCTATGATAATGTCTTCTAAAAACAATTTTATGTTTCTTTTCATATAGCAACCAGATCATTATTTACATAAGATTCTATTTCTTTTCTCAAAGCTCTTTCCGAAACAATATCTACTTTTGATTGTAATCTCTGTTCCAAAAAATTTCCCAAACCAGAGAGATCAATCAACGTTGCGCCTGGTAAGAATCTAACCAGAATATCAACATCGCTCCCTTCACTTTGTTCATCTCTTGAATATGAACCAAAAATTCCTTTCAATTCAGCTTTATACTGATAACGTACCTCTTGCTTTACCGATTTTAGAATTTTTAGAATATTTTTTTTTGTCATCTTTCCTCCAGAATTTAGACGATGGTCTATACCTGGTGCAGGATTTTATTATCCAAAATCTAGCAACAAGCATCCAGCATCAGAAATCATTTAGCCAAATATCATTTCAGCATACCCGCCGAAATAACAAGCCGCATTATCTCATTCGTCCCTTCATAAATCTCCGTAATTTTCGCATCCCGCAAATATCTTTCCACATCAAATTCTTTTATGTAACCATAGCCACCGTGAATTTGAATGGCTTTGTTGGCGCAGAAAGAGGCGGTTTCCGAAGCCTTCAGTTTTGCCATTGCAGCTTCTTTGGAATATTTCATTCCTTTATCCTTCATCAGCGACCCGCGGTAAGTCAACAGCCAGGCAGCCTCATATTCGGTTTCCATTTCAGCCAACATCCATTGAATCGCCTGAAAATTAGCAATCGGTTGTCCAAATTGCTGCCGTTCCTTTGAATAAACAATCGAATCCTCAATTGATGCTTTGGCAATGCCCAATGCCTGCGATGCGATTCCCAGCCTGCCGCCATCCAGCGTTATCATAGCGATTTTAAAGCCTTTGTTTAATTCACCCAATAAATTATCTTTGGGAATGGCACAGTCTTCAAAAATCAGTTCCGCCGTGGTTGATGCCCGAATACCCAGTTTATCTTCCAGTTTGCCGATTTTAAAACCGGGAGTCCCTTTTTCCACAATAAATGCACTGATGCCGCGCGTCTTTTGTTCCGGCTCGGTCAGCGCAAAAATAACGGCAATTTCCGCATTAGCGCCGTTGGTAATAAAATGCTTGGTTCCATTCAACACCCATTTATCGCCGACCAATTTTGCAGTGGTTTTTAGTGAGCCGACATCAGAACCAGCGCCGGGTTCGGTGAGTGCGTGACAGCCGATCTTTTTCCCGGAACATAAATCGGGCAAATATTTTTTCTTTTGCGCCTCAGTTCCAAAGCGAAAAATCGGATCTACCACCAGCGACGAGTGGGCAGAAACAATCACACCGGTCGATGCGCAGTACCGGGAAATCGCTTCTACCGCCAGCATGTAAGAAACAAAATCCATCCCGGCGCCGCCATATTCCTCAGGATAAGCGATGCCCATCACGCCCAGTTCGCCCAGTTGTTGCACGATACTTTCCGGGAAAGTCTCCTCGGCCTGCATCTTTGTAGCAACAGGCCCGATTTCCTCTTTAGCAAATTTTGAGACCATGTCGCGAAGCATTTTCTGCTCATCGGTTAATAAGTAATCCATAGTTTCTCCTTAAGTTTTATTAATTTTAATCGAACGCGGATGACGCGGATTAAACGGATTTGCACGGATTAAAAAAATTGATCTGAAATTTATTAAAATAACAAAGTTTTTGGGTGTAATAGAATAAATCATATTGTTAGTAGGCATAACTTACCTTGAAATAATTAGTTGAATTTATTTTGCTTTTAAAACTTAGTTTAAAGATCATTGGCAGAATGATTTTTTGTTAGAATAATTAACTCATTAAAAATCAATCATTCTGCCGTTTAATTATTCTGTCATACAATATTTTTTGAAAAATTCAGGCTATATATTGTGAAATAAAAAATCTGCAAAATTACAGTTGTTTTATTTTTTTCTGGACAAAAAAATCAAATCAGAACCAGTTCAGAAGTGCGTTCAATTTCAAATTCTCGCTTTCTCACTTTAAAACAACAAGCTTGTTCAGTCGCTCAAATTTATCAACCTTGATTTTATAAAAGTAAATTCCTGAAGCCAAATCTTTCGCATCAAAATAAACTTTCTGCTCTCCAGCCAACATCTGTTGGTTTAACACTGTTTTTATTTTCCGCCCCAAACCATCAAAAACCGTCAGCGTAACCATTGACGGTTTGCCAAGCCTGAAACCGATCACCGTCGTCGCGTTAAATGGATTCGGATAATTCTGATAAAGCTCAAAATCCATTGGATGATCGTGGTTCTCAATTCCGGTGGAACCTGCCGCTACCTTCCAGACATGGACAATGCTCTTCTCGTCATCTGCCCGTCGTTCGAGAACATACAAAAAGCCTCTTTCGCGATCGAAACAACAAGCGCCAAGTAAAATGTTTTTTTGTCGCCAATAATCGTAACCGGAATCGAAAAGGAAATCATCGATATCCAGCACGGCGTATGGCTGGGGTTCCCAGGACTGCTTGCTGCCATGTACCACTTCTGCCAAATCCGCCGGATCATAAAATAAAATTTGCGCCCGGATGCTGTCCGCCCAGAATCCCCGCTGGTCATGCGGTGGATCGGGAATTGCCGGATAAGGCGGTTCCCAGGGCCAGACTGTGCCGTCGCTGAAACCATACCAACCATTCCCCATGCCTTTGGTACCAACAAACACAACTGCCGAATTGTCTCCGGCGGTCAACCAGCAGGCACCCGTCCATTGATCAGCCACATGGTGCAGGTACATTTTTCTCGTTTCGTCAGTGATGATTTCGGGGATGTTGGGATCATCGACACCATAAAGCAGCAGCCGGGTGATTGATTTGAGGGTATCTCCATCAGCAGGCGGATCGCCATCCTCCCACGGCGCATACGCATAAAGCGCCGGTCCCAGTCCGCTCCAAACCCCCTCCCGGAATCTGCCACTGGCGAGATATTTCCCCGGAACATGTATATCAGCCCACTCTTTAGGGATTTCAAACAAATAATCGTTTGAGGTGTAATTGTTATAATTCCCAAAATGCCAAAGCCCGGCAGTTTGCGGGTTGTCAAGATTTAATTCACACCAGCCGTGAGAGACTTCCTGATATTGGATGTGCTGCCCCCAACAGAAATGTAGTTTTGCCGTAGCTTGCGAACCTTGCGCCGGAAGATATGCCAAACCTGCCACCGGCAATTCCAGATAACCGAACATGCCGCCGGTAATATCGTTAAACGGTTGTAACGTAGTCGCTGTATTCAATTCATCCAGATTTTTTTCAGTGGAAATAACTGGTAGGGGGATGTTGATTTCTGAAACATACTGCTGGTGGTCATGTCCGATGGCAAAAATAGACCCGGGATAACCATCACTGGAACCTTCTGGATCTCCAAAGGGATAATAAGTCGCTGCCTGTCCGCTGTAATACCAATCCGATCCGCCAGACCCTTCAGGCAGCCTGAAAGCGCCCCGGTACTCCAAATCATCAGGCTGGATGAGTTGTGCGGAAACGGCACCAACGAAAAGGTTACATATCAGTATGAGCAAAATTAAATTTTTCATCTTTTTTTCTCCCTGGCGGTCGCTGCCTGTTCGAGAGAATGCGTTGCAGATTTTTCAACGGATTTCATTTTTTGGGATGCCACTTTGGCTTTCGTTTTTCTAAAAATGCCTTCATTCCCTCCTGGGCTTCTTCGGAAATTCTCATTTTAGCAATCAGCTCCGCCGTATAATCGTAGGCTGTCATTAAATCCATTTCGGGAATTTCAAGGAATAACTTTTTGCAAATGGCAATCGCGTTCGGTCCGCACACCAACAACTCCCTTGCTTTTTCCTGAGCCAGATCCAACAACTGGTCATGCTTAACCACGTAATTGATCAGATTAATTCGCAGCGCTTTTTCCGCATCAAATCGCTGCCCTGAAATAAATAACTCCTTCAGCGCTCCTTCGCCGACTTTTTTGAACAGATACGGCGAAATGCAGGATGGCACCACACCGATCCGCACTTCGGACAAACTGAACTTTGCCTGTTCCGAAGCGATCACAATATCCGACGCGCCGACAAACCCCATGCCGCCACCAATTGCCGCTCCGTTAATGGCAGCGATGACAGGCCTGGGACAGGTATAAATCAAATAAAATACTCTAGAAATCAGCTCCGAATCCTGGAGATTTTCCTCGTAAGTGTAATTAATAATCTCCTGCATCCAGTTCAAATCCGCCCCGGCAGAAAATGACTTCCCTTCACCGGTAAAAATGACAACTCTGACATCATCACTATTTTTAATCCAACCCAAAATATCCACCAATTCATTCAGCATGGTCTTGTTGAATGCATTATGTACTTCGGGACGGTTGAGCCAGATAGTGATAATGTGATTTTGCAATTTATATTTCAGCGTTTCGTAACTGTTTGTCATGTTTCTCCTCTTTAACTTAAAAGTTGAGGTGAAGGTTCAGCGCAGGAATTTTTTGGGCAACCATTCCCAACGTTATCTTTTTTACTACTCTTACCTTTGCCCTGCTCAACGTTCACGCTGTTTCCCCTTCTACAATTTTTATCTCCTCCTCGGTCAGGCCGTAGAGTTTATAGACCATTTGGTCGATTTGCTTTTCGTACTCGCGGACTTTGGCTTGGTTCTCGGCATTGTTTGACCAATTATCGCGGCCAACGATTTTTAAAATATCATTAAACAGGCTTTCTAATTTCCTTTGCTCTCGGTCGTTTACTTTGGACAGGGGAAGATTCTCAACCAGCTCTGCTGTGAAGTTAATGCCACCACCAATCCCCAGTACACCGAAAGCTTCTTTAATAAAAAACGTTATCAAGCTTGAATTGAGTATGGTGAGTACACTTATGAGATCAGTATTTCCCTTACTTTTCAAAATAACAGTTGACTTTCCAGCTATAACGTCGCCACTCATATCTAATGCACACTCGAAATGTCGCATTCCGCTAATTACAATCTTTGATACACGCATCTGGCTAAATCGTTTGGTAAAGTTCTTCTGAAAAACATCCCTATCAGCAACCGGGGTATGATATTTTTTCTTTAGATAGGTTGTTGGTTTTATCGACCACAAGAAAAAATACTTCTCGATTGTGCCGGTATTAACAAATTTGAAGTGCTTGCGAGTGTCAAAGCGTTTTGAATCCTTGAGGTCGTATAAGATTTCCTGAAATTGGTAAGCTTCTGAAACTGTAAACGGATTTTCGGCGTAGTAATCGTCTCCTACTTTTTTAGGGTTTTTCATTAACCTCAAAATCAAATCAAGATTCATAGATAGCAAAAACCCCCAACTATCTTTGTCCAATACATTGTGTTGTGTAACAACTTTTTTATCTACCTTGTAATCTGAGGAAAAACGGTCAACTTGTACTTCTCTATGCGAATTTACTTTGTTGACGAATACGATAACCGGAGAATTGCCCGCTTCGAATACTTTGACCTCGTCGCAATTACCAAGCTTGTAGACATAGGGCCGCAGTAATTCTCTCAAACCTTTCCCATAACCAATTGCAAGCCATTTGTTTGGCGTGATGAAGACGGAATTACCTTTATTGTTTAAAAGCCTGACGCCAAGTTCCCAGAAAGGAATATACAGATCTCAATTGCCTTTAGCAGTAGTATAGGATTTAGCTACGGTCTCTCTAAAGCCAGGCATCAAGCGAACCATTGCTTCAGAATCAACATACGGTGGATTGGCAATCACCACATCAAACCCGCCCTTCTCGTGAAACACCTCTGAAAAATAAACTTCAAAATCAAACTCCGTATGCCCGTTGGTGATTTGGTTGATCAGGTCGTCAATCTGCTTTTTGTATTCCTGTTTCCTGGTGGGATTGGTCTCCTTGAAAAACAAGGGCTTCAGTTGTTCCAGGTCATTAAAAAGCTGTTGGTTAAACAGGTTTTTTTCCACACCCAGCAGTGAATTGCCGCAGACGATTTTATAATCCAGATTCGGCAACGGCTTGATATTCTTTATGTCTTCTTCATCCACCACCAGCGACAGCCAGAGCCGCAGCTTGGCGATTTCCACCGCGCCGGGGTCGATGTCCACGCCGTAAAGGGAATGCTCGATACAGCGGCGTTTGAATTCATAATCTGAACGTGGCACAGACATTCTTGTCTGTGAGTTATGTGGCACAGACATTCCTGTCTGTGAGTTATGTGGCACAGACATTCCTGTCTGTGAGTCACAGGCAGGAATGCCTGTGCTACCTTCATATAACCAATACTGCCCCTCTGATAAATTGGCTTTTATCGGGTTTTCCATAATGTAGCGAATAAAGTGCTGATATTGAGCTTCACTCCGAACGATATGGTCATAGGATTCATCCATCCAAAATCTGTTGCCGGTGGTGTTTAACAACTGATTTATTTTTCTTGAGCTTGCACCTTTCATTCCTTTTAATAGATCAGAAAGTGAATTGCCTGCCAGAGGCTCAAGAAGAAGATGAACATGGTTTGGCATAATGACTCCGGCATGAACAAGCAGCCTTTCGCCATTAAAGCGAAGAATACATTCCTGCACAATCTCCCGAATTGCCGGTTTTGCCAATGTGCAAGACCCATAACCCACATCGAGCCACTTTTCCAAACGTGAGCCAAAGCGTCTATTATATTCTTTCCATTCTTCGTCGCTCCATGGTTCCGGATGCCGGCTTATCCAATAGTCCCTTTTCGCTTTCCACTGATTGAGTTTTTCCCGGGGCAACGAGTCGGCAAGTCGGAAGGTAATCCAGTAGATAGCGCCCTCTTTGGTCCAATGAGGCAGGTTCCGGCGGGTTATTGTAACACAGACATTCTTGTCTGTGGTATTCTCACAGACAGAAATGTCTGTGTTACTTTCAGGGGCAGGAATGTCTGTGTCACTATGGTTAAGGAAAACGGATAGCACATTTCTGGCGCGCACGATCTCGTTCATCATGCCCACCGGAAAGGCGCCGGAACCCACCGCCGGGTCGCAGACTGTGATCTCTGCCAGTTTCTGGTCAATCCTTGCGGCATTTTGGCGAATGCTCTCCGGTATTTTGTAAGAATAATCACGGGTTTCTCTGCCTTTAGCTTGTACCGCAGCTTCGTGCTCTCTCACCTGATCCGAATACTTGATAAAGGTCTCGATATCTTCTTTTTTGATTTCGGGCTGGCTTCGGTTTTCAATGGTCAAATCCTGTTGACCCCTTTTTACCCTATTCCCAAATGCATCCGTCTGAGCATTACCAATATTTTGATATGATACAGGGCTCGTATTTAATTCCGTGTGAAGATAATTGATCAGGCTCTGCTGGCACATGTAGTGCACGATTTCCCGAGGGGTGTAATAGACGCCGAATTTTTTGTTGAACTTGTTTTCTTCGCCCTTGCGCCCGCTCTTTAACGCTTTGGTGAATTCATCAAAATTGTCGGGCCGGATGGCGTTGAATTTCTCGTAGGCTTTACCCAGCAGTTCCGGGTCAATGGCCACTTCCTTTTCCAGAGGTTCCTCTTCGCGCACAGTAAAATTGTAGCGGTCAAACACATCCAGTACGCCGTCGCCTTCATCACCCTCTTTTGTTTTGCGTGAATTGGAAAACAGCTCATTGGGCAGATGAATATCGGTATGCACCCAGTCGTAATTGCCGATGGGATCGAACAGCCCGCCGTTTAAGAAGGGAATTTTGCAGTTGAAGCGGCTGTAATAGTAATCTATATGTTCCCGATCTTTGCCGGTTCTCAAAGCCTCATAAAATAGTGGTTCTAGAATCTCATCAAAAAAGTTTTCATAATCAGAATGCTTCTTTTCAAAAAGCTCACGTAAAAAATGTTTGGAACCGGTGCCCCAGTCGTCATCGCGTCCCACGCCGAACCAGCCTTTTTTCTGCAAAAAATAGAGAAAAACAATCTGTCCCAGCAGTTTTTTGGCAAAGTTGACCGTGTCCACGCCCTTGGCTTCGAAATCGGCTTTGATCTTCGGATCGTTTTTAACAACCCTGTCCAATGCCTCCTTGGTGCGGATAAATAGTTCGCGATATTTGAGAAAAAACTCTTTGGTGACGGTCTCGATGTTAAAGGCTTCTTCCAGTTGGGCGAGGGTGGGATTGTGCTCATCGTCTGCCAGAATTTTAATCAGTCGACTTTGCGCGGTATGGCTTTTTTCGTTTACCCCAACTAAAAATGACCAGCGCCGGGCCGGGGTAAAATCTTGTTTGACCTTTACCTTTCCGGTATCGGTCTTTCCTGCCTGCCGCGACGCATCCGCTTGCGGCGCAGGCAGGTCAAACTTGTAATCCATCTTGACCAGAGAAAACCGCCAGTCCGCCGAATCCGGCGACACATAAGCCACCAGGGCAGCGTCCTTCATTTCGCCGCCACGGCTGCCGTTCAGGTACCAGGCGATAAAATTGCGCTGCATGGTGCGGGCGCGTTCCAGAGAAGTCTCTTTTTGCAGCGTGATGATAAGGATATCGAGGCTGTTTTCCCCATCGCTGAACTTGCCGATGCGCTCCAGGGTTTTGATGTATGGCCGGAATTTCTCCGGGATATAGTTGCCCTGATAGGTTAATGGAGCCGCCTCGATGCGATTGAGCAGGTTTTTGATAAAGCCGGTGAATCTGTCTTTTTCAAACGAATTTTCAAAAGTTTCTTTAATGAGATTTCGTGCCTGGTGTTTATCCATTTTGGTTTATCTTTCCTACTTTTTGTTTTGCAATTATATATAAATGTCTTTTTAGAAGATCACAATCATAACACCATTTTCCTGCAGCAAATCCAGTTCCGGCAAACCCTGCACAAGGAAGTGCTCCATGATCTTTACGATCGACTGGAGATAAAACCGTTGAGGGTCCTTTGGTACTGTCCGACAATTGTCTTAAACATGTCCGTTATGTCCGATAAATGTCTGTTATAATAATTCATAACTTCGACCTTTTTTTTCTCCGCTTTCCTTTAGAATCTTTTTGATGACTAAATCTTGTAAATCTCTGTATAAGGTTTTCTCAGAAACGTCTGTAATTAATGCTTTATAAGAAGATAAAGTTATTTTCTTATTTGCTTTGACATGTGCAACAGCTTTCATCTGTCGGTCATTCAGTCCCAATTTTTTTAGGTTTTCTTCGTTCCATTTATCCTTGTAAAATGTTACCTGCATGATTCCGTTGTCTTCTTCAAAATCCGGTTCCGGCAAACCCTGTTTTACACAATTTTCCACGATTTTTATCGTCCCTCGTCCCCAGGCCTCGATGAGGCCGGCATAATAGAAAACCTGCGCCAGCAGGGGGTTTCTGGGAAGCGAGGGATGCTCGGTTTTCAGTTTTTCTACAGGAATCTCCGGCGGGAGGCGTCCCACGTTCATGACGATCAGCCTGTCTTTATAAACTCTCACCTGAACATGCGACGTTGCAGAATAATCTCTGTGAATCAGGGCATTTATAAGGGCCTCTCGCAGCGCTTCGTAGGGGTACTCGAGTATATCCCGGCGATGGATTCCTTCAAAATGAATATTGCTGACCAGGTATTTGGACCTGAGTATTTCCAGTGTATTTTCCACCTGCTGGAAGAGGTTTCCGTCCACAATGTCGGTAAACTGAATATCGGTATTGGTGAGAAAGCGACCGATTTTGACAATAGCCTGAAGATAAACATTTTGCGGCTGCTTACCGAAAAGAAGAACGGCGGCACGCCTCAATTGGGTTCCCTCGAGGAGTTTTAACTTTTGCAACAGAACCTTTGTATCGGTCTCTTTGATGATGGACGGTATTCTTTCCGCGGCGTTTCTTTTGAATTGCTCAATGGCTTCATGGTCGAGATTGTCGAGAGCCCCCCGATCTTCAAAAAGTTCATCCCACGATTTCCCCGATCTTTTCAAGAGAAAATCCGACAGTGCTGTACCGGCAAGTTCCTGAACCGTGCTTCCACTCCTGATGTAAAACTTGCCGTCATAAGAAATCGGCACGGAAGACGGTTTCACAATTACCTTAACCACGTCCGTTTTTTCGATCTTCTGTACCTCAAGCGATGGGATGATGCCTAGCTTGTTCCGAATCCTGTTGGGCAAATCTTCCAGCAGGCGTTCGGCATTCTTTAGTCCCACAGGGTTTCCGCGGTCATCCATACCTATGATTAATTCTCCACCTTTGTCGTTGGCAAACGAGGCAATGGCTTTCAGATATTCATCACGCCAGTTTGACTTGAACTCGATAAGCTGTGACTCCTTATTGGGCATTTTCCTCTCTGCACAAATACATCGATAAAATCACTTCACGCTTGCCGAAAGAACGGGGATTCTGTTCCGCATAATGCTCATGTAAAAAGCGCTCCGGAATATGGCTTTGCAGCGTGCCCAGCACTTTAAACGGATTCAGGAGATCCTGCTTGAGTGCTTTCAACGCTTTGAGGGTTTCTTTGGCTGTTTGTTTGGGTAAACCGCCCTCTTCCAACTGAGCCATGACTTGTTTGAGATAGTGTTCCTGTTCATCGGTGAACCGTTGGGTGTTTTTCAGCGTCGCTTTGAGAAATTTGAGCACTTGTGCGGCGCTGTCCCGGCCGCGCCTTTTTAAGGGTTCGACCAGTTCTTCGATGGTGGTATAAACGAAGGCTTCTTTGTTTTTATCCAGAAGGTCAAAAAATCTTTCCGGTAGTTTTTGCTTCTCAGCATCAATGGTGCTTTCGAGGATCGTTGCAGCGCTCATGAAATCGAGTTCCTGTGCAGCAGGGCTATTGTCGGCAATGAAAAATTTCTGTAATTTACCGCGCCTGAAATAGGTCACCAGTGAACCTTGATGCTCAACGTCTGTTTTTGCTGTCCGGGCTTTCTTTGGCAAGCGTTTGATTTTTTCAAACAGGTCGGGGTTTTTGTCCCGAACATCTTTGATCACGTGCAAATATTTCAGCTCACTTTCTTCGGTTTCTTGCTCACCGATCAGCGTCTTTTTGGAAATTAATCGATTAAAGAGTTCGTGTGAGCTGACCGGCTCGCCTTCGGTCAACAGCGCCGCATCGCCGCCGAGCAATGTAAGAAAGGCATTGATTTTGGCCTCTGCCGCTTCCTTGAGTTTAATCTGGTCGTTCGATTGCTCAGTCGGGAAGAAATTAAAGGTGTAGATTTTGTCGAAGGTTGTATCGACCCGGTTGATGCGTCCGACTCTTTGCATCATGCGTGTCGGATTCCAGGGAATGTCGTAATTCACGACCACATTGGAGCGATGCAAGTTGACGCCTTCAGACAAGACCTCGGTCGAAACCAGAATACGATAATCGTCCCTGGGGTGGCGCACTTTGGCATCAAAATTGTTAATCACTTTGTCGCGGGTGGCTTCACCTGATCCGCCGGTAAAGCAAAGTGCGGTATCGGCAAATTTCACGTTGATATTTTTCGCCAGATATTCGGCCGTTTCTTTTGATTCGCTAAACACGATGAGTTTGTTTTGAAGTATTTCATTGGTGGAGAGTTCTTCCAGAAAAGTCAGAAGTTTGGGATCCCGTCTAATCTTTTGCCAGAGAGATCGGATGGTGGTCAATATATTGAGATCGCCTTCCAGGTCTTTGATAAAGTCTTCAGTAAAATCTCCGCTGTCGTATCGTTCAGCTTTGCCCTCGTCAACCAGCTTTTGGATGGCGGCGTCATCATCGTTTTCCAAGTACTCAAAAATCTTGTTTGCGTAATCCTTACTGATATAAACATGGCCGTTCCTGAACTCTTTGATGAACATCTTATAAGAGGAGATAAAGCGATCAATCGAATTCTTGAAAGCAAAAAAGCTGCTCTCAAGCCGCTTCACCAAAAGAATCTTCATGAATCTGCCCATGTTCCTCTGGGATTGTTCTTCAAGCTGGTCGATTGAACCTTTGTAATATTTCGGCAGAAGCGGTGTGTAACGGGTGTACGTGAATTTTTGGGAGATCAACTCAATGGTCGCAGTAAAGATTTTGTCTTCTTCCTCGTTGAGCTGGTAAAAGAGTGGTTTAGGATCGTCCATATCCGGGAACTTGAGATTTTGCCGGGATAAATCATCGGCAAAGTACTTTGAGATTTCGGTTCTGGTACGGCGCACCATCAAATACTTGAGCACTTTTTCGCGGATTTCTTTGGCGTTCTCTTTAACGATTCTTATATAATCGGCATAGTCACTCTGTCTGTCCAACTGTTTCAGTTTCCTGTCCAATCCGTTAAAAAAACCTTCCAGATCGGGCAAGTTAGGAATCGTGCTTTTCCTCGCTTTCTGGAACAGTTTTATCTGGCTCAAAATGTCTTTCGGAGAATTGTTGTACGGGGTGGCTGTTACCAGAATAACTCGCTTGCCACGACAGATTTCAGCCAATTTCTCGTAGGTGATGTTGGTTTCCGTGCGGAACCGGTGCGCTTCGTCAATGATAATGTTCTTGTATTTTTCCGTTCCCCTGCGAAGTATTTCGTCTAATTTTCCAATTGACTCAAATTCTGCCGCTACCAGAAAATCGGAAAATACATTTGGCCATGAACCGGGATTGGTTTTGTCCAGCAGAACCGGCGGAGCAATAACCAGCGTTCTGCCGTCAATCTGACCGGCAAGCATAGCCGATATGTAAGTCTTTCCCAAGCCCACAACGTCGGAAATGAATACACCGCCGTATTCTTCCAGGATTTTCTTTGCGTTTAATACCGCCTGCTCCTGGTATTCCAGTTTTTTGAAATCCTGCGGCAAGTACCTGAAGAACACCTCATCCGTCTGGCTGAGTTCATCCTTGAAATATTCATAAAGGAATTTCAAATAAAGCTCATAGGGGATAATATTTTGGCTCAACCAGGTTTTGTTCTGAATCGTCTGCACATATTTTTCTCTGACATCAACCGCGCTTCCCCACAATTCATTGAATTTTTTCAAGGCAAAGTTGTAATCTTCGGGGCGCTGCAACTCCACATTGAATTCCAGATTATCGACCAGGCCGGACTGCGTGAAGTTGCTTGAGCCGGTAATAACTCGACCAACATCCCGGTCACCTTCTTTGAAGGTCATGATATAAAGTTTGGCGTGTATCTTCTGCGAAGAATACGCCCTGATTTCCAGTCTGCCTTTTCTGATCCAATCAATAAAGGTATGAACGCCGTCTTCAACGTTTCGGTTGTCTTCGGAATCGGCCATTTCTTGTTCGACAAGATTTTCAATTTCCTGCTTGGTTTCGGCATGAGAAAAATCAAACGCGGATTGTGATTGCCTGTTTGCTTGCTCCAGCATGTCAAATGTCTGCCTGTTTGTTCCGATGCCGATCAGGATTCGTATTCTGTCGGTATTCTCAAGAGCCGGATAGACAGCATAAAAACCGCTGGAATAAAAGTAACCTACGAGGCAGTCAAAAAAAGACGTATCCTTGATTAAAGCTCTGAATCTCTCTTTGAGGCTTTGATTCTCTTCGTTTGTGATAAATGATATGTTTGAATTCATGTATTTACAGTGCCTTTTGTATTATCGGTATAACCATGATTTTCACCCTTGGCTACTTTTCATAACACCCGATCTGTCGTGAAATCACCAGCCGTAAAATCTCCGACGTCCCTTCTCCGATTTCAAGCAAACGCTGATCCCGGTAAAAGCGTTCGATGTCGTATTCTTTCATCAGACCGTATCCGCCGTGAATTTGCACGGCGTGATCCACACAGCGATGGGCAACTTCGGAGCAGTAAAGCTTTGCCATTGACGAAAGCTTTTTGTATTCATTCCGTCCCTGATCGCAAAGCCAGGCAGCCCGATAAAGTAAATAACGGGCAGCCTCGATTTCCGTTGCCATATCGGCTAATTTAAATGCATTTGCCTGAAAAGTTGAAATTGGTTTACCAAACTGCTTTCTTTCTTTGGCGTATTTCAATGCCAATTCATAAGCACCCTGGGCGCAACCCAAACCCATAGCGGCGATCGATAGCCGGCCGCGATCAAGTGTATCCAGCATCTGGTGAAATCCCTCTCCCTTCTTTCCCAGCAGATTCGCATCGGGCACACGACAATTTTCAAAAAACAATTCCGAGGTGATCGAGGCGCGCCACATCATTTTTTCGTGCATGGTTTTGGCTTCAAATCCCGGTGTTCCCTGCTCGACCAAAAAACAGGTGTATTCCTTTTTACCATCCGCCCTGCTACCGGTAATCGCCTGGACAGTAACGCCGAGGCAGGCATCGCTGGAGGCGTTGGTGATGAATATTTTCGAACCGTTAATAATCCAATCATTGTTTTGTTTTTCAGCCTTGGTTTTCGTGCCGCCGGCGTCTGATCCAGCCTCCGATTCGGTTAAACCAAAGCCCCACAGTTTTTCGCCGGTGCACAACTGAGGCAGATATTTTTGCTTCTGCTCGTCATTGCCAAAAAAATAGATGGGCCCGATCCCCAGCGAGTTGTGCGCCGCCACAGTGGCTGCCTGGGAGCCATCCACCCGCGCCAGCTCTTCCACTGCCACCATGTAAGAGAGATATTTACAGCCGTTGCCGCCCAGTTCTTCGGGAATACAAAAACCGAATAATCCCAACTCTCCCATCTGTTTGGTAATTTCGGGTGAAAATTTTTCCTGATCATCCAATTCTTTAGCCTTCGGACGAATAACATTTTCAGCAAAATCGCGGACACTGTCGCGGATCATGACAGCCTCTTCCGGGAGGTCAAAGTTTAGGGACATGATTTGCTCCTTTTATTTTTTATTTTTCGACATTAAAATTTTTCAACTATTTTATTCAACTACAAACAATGCATCCCCCAGCTTCACCTCTGCTGCATCCTCGACTAAAATTTGAGTTATTTTTCCGGTTTCCGATTTATCTGTCCCCTGAAAAACCACCTGGTTAAACGTCTTCATCACCTCGATCAAACCCACGACCTTTCCTGATTCGATTTGCTGACCGAGCTCCACATATGGGGGGGCATCCGGGGATGGCTTACAGTAAAATATGCCGGTGGTGGATGCACGCAGCACAAAGCCTTTTTCCTGTTTTTCTTCTAATTCAACAGCTGCTTTTATTGTTTCTTTTTTCAAATCAATATTTTCCGGAATCAGGCGAAACAGTTCCTGCTTATATTCAACCGGATAAATTTTATCCCGCTCTCCATCGAACTGAACCTTGCCGCCAACATTCTCCGGCAGATACAACTCAATCTCGGTATTCAATATTTGCAACTTACCGATAAGTGCGCCGGGTGTTAATAAACTCTCCGGATTTGGAGCCGATGAGTAGAAACCGACTGCCGGAGATAAGATTTTCGTTTGAGAATCAACGGTATTTGAGATTGCCTTTAGAGAAGACATTGTCACCTCTTGTTTTAGTAAGCACCAAAATCCAACTTTTAAATAACAAACAAATTTCAATTTCTAAATATCAATGACCAAACTTTTTATCATGGCGGTTTGAACTTTAGAATTTATTATTTGATATTGATAAATAAATTGAAACTCTATTTGATCGCAAAAACCTAAAACAACGTTTGAATATCATGCATCGACCAGATGCGCGGATTTTTCACTCGCCGGTAGCCGATGCTTTGGTAGCTCATACCCACCATTGTTTCCAGATACGGTCGCAACTCGCTGAGTAAAATGATTTCGTCGGTATCCAACTGCCGGGCAGACAGAATCGGGTCCATATCCTTAGTAATTCGCCGTTCGACTTCCTCCATTCCTTTTTTCACCGCATCGTATTCTTGCTGAGTGGTAAAAATAATATTGAAGTCATCGTCCAGTTTTGTCCGGTAAGCGCCGATGGCAAGGGTTCTGCCTTCCATCACTGCCAGCCGGGTCAAAGGTGTCGAAAGCTGAACAATCGGCTCGTAAGGTCTGCCGTTCATGGCGTAGTAGCCCGCGCCTGACGCCTTTCGCAACAGTACCGTTATCACCGGATTGGTGTTGGTAGAAATGGAATAGAGCAAATTGGAGCCGTAGCCGAGCAAGCCCGTTTTTTCCGCTTCCGGTCCGATGTCAAAACCAGCCACGTCCTGCAGCCAGATCAGCGGAATTCCGTCATCATTGCAGGCGCGGGAAAAGGAGGTCATTTTCGAAATGCCATCGCGATACAGTATTCCACCAGGTCGTGGTGTATTTTTCTGCACCGGATGTTGGGTCAGGTTAGCGTTGTTGGCAATAATGCCGACATAATTCCCATTAATTCTGCCCACACCACAAATTATTTCCTGTCCTTTGGCGGGAAATAATTCCCAAAAAAGGCTATTGTCCAGAATCCGGGCGATAATTTGGCGCATATCGTAAGTCATGCGGTAATCAGTGGGTAGAATTCCTTCAACCTCTTTGTGATTAAAAAACGGCGGCGCCGGGTCCTGGCCATAACGATAATAGACATCTGCCGGCGTCGGTAGTTTACCAATTTCGCTGCGAATTTTGAGCAAGGCTGTTTTGTCATCTGGGACGCGATGATCCGCGCAATTGGAGAGATGGACATGGACATCGGGACCGCCGATGGTGAGCGAAGTAATTTTCTGGCTCTTGCCGCCCTTGACCAGCGCCGCGCCGGCAATGACCATGTACGCCTGTTCGGTCATGTAAACCACATCGCTGATAATGGGCATGTAGCCGCCGCCGGCGATGCAATCGCCGAACACTCCGGCGACCTGCGGCACACCTTGAGCGCTCAACAATGCGTTCATTTTAAAAATATAACCGGCACCGGTTTTCCCCGGGAATGTTTTCGATTGTTCCGGCAAAAACAGTCCGCTGCAATCGATCAAATAAATCACCGGCAAACGCAACCTCAATGCGATCTCCTGAGCGCGTTCGATTTTTTCGGGTGTCAGGGGCCACCAGGCGCCGGAAGAGACCGTATTGTCATTGGCAATCACTACGGTGTAGCGATCTTCGATTTTAACAAACGCGGTGATAACGCCAGCAGCAGGAGAGGTGCGACTTCTCTTGCCGTCAAAAAACTCAACCTCATAATTAACAAACGTGCCAATGGGGAAGATTGTTGACCCGGTATCTTTGAGCAGTTCAATTCGTTCCCAGGTAGTCATTTTTCCTTTTTTGTGCACCCGTTCAACATATTCTTCGCCCCAGCCAGCTTTAATCTTGTCTCTGGCAGAAATATAACGTTCGTTGAGCTTTTGCATTCTTTCCAGATTGGCGTTATAATCGCCCGCTTCCATGAACGATTCAACCGGCGAGCCGATTTTTTCCATGATTACCTTTGCCATTTAAACTCCATACTATTGTTGGTAGTGCTAAAGAATGTTCTGAAATAAAATGTGGCAGCAGGCGATGCATCTGGTGTTCAATACATGCAACTGCCATTTTATTCTTTCGCGAACAAGAAACATGTTAGATCAAAGAATCGATATTCAAAAAATCGTCAAGGCTTTCGATGACAACCTTCGTTTCCGATTGATAGTTTTCAAACTACGTGTATGTTGCCCTTATTGCTTGAACTGGCATCGGATAAAAAGTCTGCTATCGTATAAAATATGCCAATAATATACGATGCCATCGTATAAAAAGCATGCTTATATTTTATCAACCACCTAATCTACTTATCAATTCTGCAATATTTTCTCTGTCAACCAATTATTATCATAATCCCCCTTTTGAAAATCAGCGGACTGTAAAATTTTCAAATGTAGCGGAATGGTTGTTTTTATTCCCGCTATTTTGAATTTCTTTAGAGCGTTTATCATGGTTTCTATCGCCTCAGCGCGATTTTTACCATGAGCAATGATTTTGCAAATTATCGAGTCGTAAAAGGTGGGAATCTCATAACCTGTTTGCACATGTGTATCCAGCCTGATCTTTCCCGGTCCCTGACCCAACGGCGGATTAAAAGCTGTTATTTTCCCTGGCGATGGCATAAAATCATTTTCCGGATCTTCAGCGTTAATCCGGCATTCAATCGCGTGTCCGGAAAATTTCACTGCTGACTGCTGCATTGAAAGAGGGTGATTGGCAGCGATTTTAATTTGTTCCTGAACGATATCGACCCCAGTGATCATTTCAGTGACCGGATGCTCCACCTGCAAACGGGTGTTCATCTCCATGAAATACAATTTTCTGTTTTCATCCATTAAAAACTCAATTGTGCCGGCGTTCAAATAACCGATTTTTTTAATTGATTCATTTATGAGTTGCCCCATTGAATTGCGCAATTCATCGGTCATCGCCGGCGAGGGCGATTCCTCGATCAGCTTTTGATTTTTCCTTTGAATTGAACATTCGCGTTCGCCAAGATGGATTACGTTGCCATAAGAGTCCGCCAGAATCTGAAACTCGATGTGTCGTCCCTTGAGGATCAATTTTTCCAAATACAAAGCAGCATCACCGAATGCTTTTTCAGCTTCCATTTTCGCTTGCGGAAATAATTCCCGCAGCTCGTTTTCAGTTCGACAGGGACGAATGCCTTTGCCACCACCACCGGCAGTGGCTTTGAGCAAAACCGGATAGCCCAACTCAGCCGCGATTGATACAGCGTGTTCGATATCTTTAAGATTGCCATCGCTGCCGGGAATGGTCGGCAAGCCAACATCTTTCATGGTTAATTTTGCCCGGGATTTATTTCCCATCAACCGAATTGAGTTGCTGCCGGGACCGATGAACGTCAATTTATTCTGCTCGCACATATACGAGAAAAGAGAATCCTCGGCTAAAAAACCAAACCCGGGATGCAGCGCCTGGCATTCGGTATTGATAGCAGCCTGTAAAATTGCTTCACGGCTCAAATAGCTCTGGCTGCTGGGACCCGGTCCAATGCAAATTTTAAAGTCAGCCTGTTGCAGATGGGGAGAATGTTGATCGGCTTCTGAAAAAACTGCCGCAGTTTCAATATTCAACTCTTTGCAGGCGTTGATTATTCGCCAGGCTACTTCACCACGGTTGGCGATGAGTATTCGATTAAAAAGTTTTTGATTTGATTTCATAACATTTTCTCACACGGATATTAATCAGTTTTCTTAAACAGACCAGCTTTAAATTCAGAAAAGCCATTTGGCGATGTCGTCCCAAATCTCGGGCATCTCAAGCACTTCAGCGAACTCTTTAACCCAATGTATAATATGCTCTCTGTCTAATTTGGGTTGACTTTTTATGATTTCTTGAATGTCGAGCAAGTCCTTTTCTCGGTGCGCAACGGCTTTAAAAATAATGAGGTCTTCAGGAGTAGGTAGGCGTATTTCGATCTTACCAGCCTGATGAGCAATACTGCGCTCGATTGCTTCGATTTCGAATGGTAATAGCGCTAAAGAAATATCTACATTAATACCGCTTTCATCATGACGCAACAATAACACACGATGCTGACGGGCGAAATCTTCTGCGTTTTTAATTCGTGGGAAAAGTCCTTCCTGTTTGGCGATATCTATCAAACTAGGTATTTCTTCAATGGATAGATTTAACACTGCATCAACATCAGCCGTGAGTCGAGGCTTGCCCAATAAACTAGCGGCAACTCCTCCAATAATGATCGCTTTATTGTTGAAGATTGTAAATAATTTATGCAATGCGACGATGGAAGGCATCAAGGGTGTTATATTGTCGTCCACGTTCATTTAATTAGACCTTTCAATTTGGACCAGCGTTGATATACAATCTCATCGTCATCATTATCTTCTGTTATCGGTAATCCCAATCCTCTTGCCATGTTCAAAATAGCATTCAGTTGCTGCCAGCGAAGAGTTACTGACGCTGACTTTTCCTCATTTGCCTCGATAGCAGCAACCGCCTGCCAGCGGTCACGGAATTGTTTGATTAATTTTTTATTCTGATCAAAAGCCATTATCTAATTTGCCTTGGTTAAAATTCATACAAACCAGATTTCGTCGAGAAATCTGGTTTGCGATTACGTTACACCCCCACATCCGGCACAAACTTATACCCATACATGATCGCGCCGGTTTTGCTCTCTTCATTGATACGTCGAAATTTTGAAACCAACTGATCGCCGATCTTCAACGTTTCCGGATCGCAATCGGTAACCTGTCCCATGAGCCGAACACCTTCCTCCATTTCAACAATGCCGACCGCATACGGCACCTGATCGTCAAAGCCTTCCGGAGCGACCCGCGTAATGGTAAAAGTCAATAGTTTGCCTTTTCCGGAAAGATTCATTTTCTCGAACTCTCTTGATCCGCATTCAGGACAGATCAGTCTCATTGGTAAAGCAATATATCCGCATTCAATGCACTTGCCTGCCTCCAAACGGTAACGTTTCGGGATTTCCCGCCAAAATCTTGGTACTTGCATTATTTCACCTCCACAATATGAACAACAGAACTTCCGCCAGAACCGCCCATGTTTTGGGTCAAAGCAGCTTTGGCGTTTTTAATTTGTCGTTTACCAGCCTCTCCCCGGAGTTGGGTGACGGCTTCACAAATTTGCGCCACACCGGTAGCGCCCACCGGATGACCTTTAGATTTTAGCCCGCCAGACGGATTAATGGGAAATTTTCCCTCGAGTGAAGTCAAACCATCAACTGTCGCCGGCCCGCTTTGCCCGGCTTTAACCACGCCCATTGCCTCGATCACGGCCAATTCAGCAATGGTAAAACAGTCATGGACTTCGGCAAAACTTATATCGTTGATTGTTTTCCCGGCCATTGCGAGCGCGCGTTCTGTTGCTGCTATGATCGCTGTGAGTTGAAGAATATCTTTTCGTTGGGCTAAGGAAATGGTATCCGTAGCATTACCAATCCCAGTGATGACAGTCAATGGTTGCTTCTTTAGTTTCTTTGCCTCGTCAGTCGTGGTCAACAACACCGCAGCAGCACCGTCAGTAATGGGTGAACAATCTAAAATCCGAATCGGATCTGCAACCATCACCGAATTCATTACCTGCTCACGGGTAACTTTCATGGGAAATTGCGCGTGAGGATTCAAACTGCCGTTGTGGTGATTTTTCACCGCGACCTCTGCCAACTGTTCCCTGGTGGTACCATATCTTTCCATGTGAGCGCGTGCTATCATGGCGTATAAACCCGGAAAAGTTATTCCGTGAAAACCCTCCCACTCCTGATCAGCTGCGGTTGCCAGGGCGTAAGTTGCTTCGCCGCCGCTGACATCGGTCATCTTTTCCACGCCAATAGCCAGTGCGTACTCCGACATTCCGGAAGCAACTTCCATAAAAGCCGTTCTCACCGCCAGCCCACCGGAAGCGCAAGCTGATTCGACGCGGACCGCCGGAACATTTTTTTTGCCGAGATAATCCGCCACCAAACTTGCCAGATGTTCCTGTCCAGTAAACAATCCACTGGACATTGCGCCGATGGTTATCGCATCCACCCGGTCTGTGCCCGCATCTTGCAGACAATTTAATGCCGCTTCAACGCACAAATCACGGAGCGACTTTTCCCACAGCTCACCCCATTTCATCATCCCAACGCCGATTATCGCTACTTCTCTCATTTATACCTCCTCCATAGTTAATAGCAACTTTAAGAAATCAATTCTATTTTATTAAAGCACCAAACTCAAAATCACAAATGATAAGTAAATTTCAAGCTATAAAATCCAAATGAAAAATAAAGATTAAATTTTCAGAATATCAATATTTCAATCCGCAACATTGCCAAAACCGATTCGATCCCACGCCTCTCGAAAATTGTCTGTATCATACGAACCGGGCTCCAGCCAATAAGAAATCCTGCCTTCTTTCTCAACGCAACGAGCTTTCTTTTTGACTTCATCCGGCAGAAGGATGAATGCAGTTGGCTCTGTGACTACTTTGTTTATTATCACCCAAAAATCGCCCATGATTTTATCCAGGCTTGTGCCAAGAGGAACGGGATTCCTCTTGCTCAATGATTTGACCTGCACACCGAAAAATTTCGACCCCTCGCTATTATAGGCAATTAAGTCTATGCCGCGAGCATTTCGAGTGGTTGGCATGACATTCCACCCCATACGCGACAATTGATAGCATGTATAATACAGTCCAATATTGCCTGTAATTTGTAGTTCATGTTTCATCTTTTTGTGCTGCTTCAATTTTATTGTTTCGAGAGTTCAATTTTAAAATTTGATTTTTAAAATTTGAAAATTTACATTTATTCCGCTTTCAAAATCTTCTTCCTGAATTTGGCATAAGTCCCGTACTCGATATAAAACTTATGTTCATCCAATTGTTTTCTAAGTCGGGGCGCCAACTCACGAACTTCCAGCAACCGCTCGGTAGTTTTAAAAATAAAGGCGTCGCTGCCCGCTCCGGAGCCATAAGAGACTAACAGGATCAGTTCTCCCGGCTTTGCCTCATCCAGCGTGGCTGCCAGTCCCATCGGAGAGGATCCGGAATAGGTATTTCCCAGTGTCGGTGATAGTAGCCCATATTTCCACTGCGGCTCTTTGAAACCCAACTGTTTTGCTACCACAACCGGGAATTTCCCATTCGGTTGATGAAAAATGACATGATTAAAATCCGCTGGTTTTTTGTTGGCTTTCTCCATCATCGCCAGAGCAGCTCCAGTTACATGCTTGAAATATGCCGGCTGGCCGGTAAATCTGCCGCCATGTTCCGGATAATGGGCCTGTTCACGCCGCCAAAAATCCGGTGTATCAGTCATAAAGCAATGGGTGTCCACCAACTCAGCCACCAGCTTTTGTGAACCGACAATAAAAGCAGCCGCACCGGCAGCAGTGGAGTATTCCAGCGCATCGCCTGGTGCGCCCTGGGATGTATCGGCGCCGATTGCCAGCGCAAACGGCATGGCGCCGGCTTTGACTTCCTGCAGCGCGATGAACAAACCTTCGGTGCCGGCTTTGCAGGCAAATTCCAGATCGGCAGTATGCACATAGGGGCAGGCCCCCAATGCTTCAGCCACGATCGTACCAGTGGGTTTCACCGCGTAGGGATGCGATTCGCTGCCCACATAAACCGCCCCGAGTTCCTGCGGATCGATTCCCGACCGCAGCAACGCATTTATCGCGGCATTCACCGATAACGTGGCACAATCCTCATCCGGCGCTGGCACTGACTTTTCATTCAAATTTAAACCTCTTTTGTAAGATGGCGCATCCGCGCCCCACACTTTGGCAATCTCCTCGACTTTGATGCGATAGCGAGGAATCTGTGTACCGTATCCCACGATTCCGACCATTGAAAGCTCCTTGTTTGTTAAAATGGTGAGAAAATTATTTTCAACATTATTGATGAAAAGACTAACTTTCTTTTCCGGACAGGATAAAACGCTCGCCGCTTTTTTTCAAAGCCGAACGGAAAAGATTTTTTTCGATTGCAAATACAACAACATTCAAAAGCAATGTGGTGGACGCTGTCAGCGCCGTCCACCACGTAGCGCATTGTGATTATATTTTTTGCAAACCAGATTCACCGAAAAAAGATATAAAAATATCAGCGCTGTTTGCTCATCCCGCCGCCACCAAACATAAAACGAATATAGGGACCCTGAAAACCGATATCCGGGCCTCCGATCACGTCATTCTTTTCCATCATCCAGTCATCGCTGAACGGCGCAATCATGTAGCCAGCCTCAAGACCAACTATTAACCCGCCAATACCCTTTTCGTCTTCACCTAATTTAATAAAATATTCCATCCCGAGCGAGACGCTTAACAGGAACACACCAAAGTTTAATTCCACACTCCGTTTGGGATTTGCTAAAATTTCATCAAACGAGGGAGAACTGTCTTCAGTTATTTTAAGCATCAATCCGCCGCCACCAAGCCCAATCAGCGGATAAATATTCAACCTGTTTTTTGAATAAATCAGGTAACCAAAATTAAAGAGACCATATCCTGCTGTCAAAGAAGTTTTATAAGCAGTGTTATTCAGCGTTATGTTCTCATCTCCGGCAATAAGCGTGTGACCCTGGCCTCCCAAAACGAATTTGTTGACAAAGCCGCGGCCACCGCCGCCGATTGAAATAAAATTGTTGGAAAACTCCGGATAACCTGAATTTGCCAGGCGCGTATTCAAGTCATCAACATCCAGAACGCTGACACCCATCATAAAATAACCGCCGCCGCTACCACTTTTTTCAACTTTAGCCGGCTGAGCCATCGCTGACGAGAATTGCAACAACAATACAATCAGGCAAAACCCCAAAATTAGCTTGCTTCTTTTACACATGGTATTACCTACGTTTTGTTAATTATTAAAAGGGAATTAATTGGGTTTTATGTAATAGTTCAGCACTGTTAACTAATAATGTCATTCCGGCATGTTTTTAGCCGGAATCTCCTGAATATATGTGCAA
>OMKS01000356.1_pt1 | contig 43062 bp, 37 predicted proteins | sample 1674721 | NCBI WGS metagenome assembly OMKS01 (sample SAMN06264996, study PRJEB25208) | sediment metagenome | isolation source: hot spring sediment | place: USA: California | collected 2014-09-02 | reverse complement strand
GATCTACACTATCCTCTTCGTCGGCAGCGTCAGATGTGTATAAGAGACAGAATGAGTAATGAGTGAAAGAGCGAGTCACCCAACCACCCACATTTGCCATTTGTTATTTGCCATCTTAAATTGGAGCGCCGGTCTCCAGATCCCAGCCGTATTCAGCGTAGGCGCCCGCCAGGAGTGCATCCAGGTCGGGGAGGTTGCCTTCGGTGCCGCCATCGAGTGGTTGTCTCAGCAACGCCGGCATCTGCTCATCCGCCCGCGTGAGTCCCCGCCGCAGATTGAGCAGCCGCTTGAGCGTGAGGATGCGCTTACCTAGCGGCAAAAGATCGTCCATCACGAAGTCCCAGCCGGTGATGGCATTCAGCGCCGCCAGCACCCGCTCCACACCGGGATTCTGGAACTGGCACAGGATCAGCGCGTTGTACAGCGTACGCCACGCCTGCTGGCGCGCCGCCACGCGGCCTTTTTCCTCCGAGGACTCGAACCGCTCACCCGGCTCGATATCCAATTCATAGGCCGGCCCCTGGCCGGTATCCACGCCGTACATATCCCCCTGCATGTGACACGCACCGCGCGGCGAAAGCGCATACACTGCCGCCATCCCGCTAAACGCGCGCGGGTCGTGCATCGGGACTTCCAGCTTGTTGACCGTAACCGCCAACTCCGGCACGCCGAATCGCTCCGCCAGGGCGTGGCTCCCGTCGGCCAGTTGCGCGCCGAAATCCTCACGGTTCGCCATCATACTGAGTAATTGGTGAACCATCGCCGCGTCGCCGTAGCGAATGTCCAACCCGCCGGTATCTGCCGCCGTGAGTACCCCACGCTCGAACAGCTCGCAGGCCAGGGCGATGGTCGCCCCCGCGCTGATCGTATCAAGGCCATAGACGTTGCACAAATGCCCGGCGTAGATCACGGCTTCCTGATCGGCGACCATCACCAACGAGCCGAGCGCGCCGAGCGTCTCGTATTCGGGGCCATCGACCTTGTCCACGCCGTAAGATGGCGCACGCGTCTCCCGTCCACAGGCGATGGGACAGCGATAGCAGGCCAGGGTGCGGTTCTGGAAATCGTCGAGCATCAGGATGCCAGAAAGATTGCTGCCCTCGTCCCATGCATCCTGCTGGTAATAACGGATGGGCATATCGCCGTACATCAACGCCATGTCCACATAACCGGCGGTGCCCGCCATCTGGATGGATACGGCGGCCATGTCGTCTTCCAGACCGGCGATGATGGCCTTCGAGAGGGCGTTGAGCGTTTTCGCGTCGGCGACCGGGACCTTCGCCTTGCCACGCACGCCGATGGCCTTGAGGTTCTTCGCGCCCATCACTGCGCCCATGCCGGTACGCCCGGCGGCGCGCCCGTGGTCGTTCATGACCGCGGCCATCGCTGCCAGGTTCTCGCCGGCCTGGCCGATGCAGGCCACGCGCGCGCGACTCTCGCCCATCAGGCCACGAACGCATTTCTGCGTCGCGTAGCTATCGAGGCCCCACAAATCGGTGGCTTCGTACAAGATCGCTTCACCTTCGGTGATGGAGAGCCAGACGGGGCAATCGGATTTGCCGGTGATGATGATGCCGTCGTAGTCCGCGAAGCGCAGTTCCGGTCCAAAGAAACCGCCGCTGTTGGCCTCGCCCCACAGGCCGGTGGCCGGGGAGAGCGCGCACACGCTGTAGCGTCCCGCCGACGGCATCGCCGTGCCTACCATCGGCCCGGTCATGAAGATGAGCGGGTTCTCCGGTCCCAGCGGATCGGTCTCCGCCGTGACCATATCGTAGGCATAGCGCGCCGCCAAGCCACTCCCACCGACGAAATTGCGGGCATAAGCTTCATTCAACGGTTCATCCCAAACCGTCCCCGCCGTCAAATCCACACGCAGGATTTTACCCATATAGCCGTGCATGATCATCTCCTAAGCGAATGAGCGAATCGGCGAATGAAAGAATCAGCGAATTCTTCTATTCTTCTATTCTTCCATTCTTTCATTCTTTCATTCTTTCATTCTTTCATTCTTTCATTCTTTCATTCAGAAATCGATCACCTTGCCGTCGTAGGCGTACTCGAAGAGGCGCTGCAATTCCTCGTAGTCGGGGCTGCGGGCGGCGGTCATCATCGAGGCGTCGTTGAAAGCGCGTTCCATCAGATCGTCGATGTGCGCGACGAACGTCTCGCGGTCGATGCCCAGTGCGGCGATGCTGGTGGGGCTGCCGGTGGCGTCACAGAGATGGCGAATCTCGGCGGCCAGCTTGAGCGCCGCATCTCTGGCATCCTCACACCCACAGCCGATGAAGTGCGCGACCTCGGCAAAACGCTCCGGCGCTTCGGCGGCCATATACTCGATCGTATACGGCAGGAGCAGGCTCACCGCGCGCCCGTGCGGGACGTGGAACACCGCACCGAGCGCGTGGCCGGTCGCGTGCGCCATCGACGCCAGCGCGTTGCCGAACCCCAATCCGGCGGCGGTCGCCGCGTTGTGCAATCGCTCGCGGGCCTCCGCGTCGCTGCCATCGGTGACGGCGCTCGGTGTGCCAGGTACAAGTGTAGCCTTCGATGGCGTGCGTGAGCGCATCCAGGCCGGTATCGGCGGTCAGACGGGGCGGCATCCCGGTCGCCATCACCGGATCGACGATGGCGAGGTCGGCGGTGTTTTCGCGGTTGCCCAGGCTCATCTTGCGCTGCTCGGCGGTATCCGTGAGGACGATGGCCCACGTCACCTCGGAGCCGGTGCCGCTGGTGGTGGGGATGGTGATCAGGCGCGCTTTGCGGCGCAGGTTCAAATCCACCATCGGGTTGATGTCCGCCGGTTCGAGGTCCGGACGTTCGTACAGCACCCAAATCGCTTTCGCCGCGTCCATCACCGATCCGCCGCCCACCGCGATGATCCAATCCGGCGTGTACTCCAGCGCAATCTGGGCGCCTGCGAGTGCCGTCTCAGTGCTAGGATCAGGCTCTACGGCATCGAATACGCGCCACGCAATGCCGGCTTTGTCCAAATGTGCCGTGACCGTATCCACAAGCCCCAAGCCAACCAAGACGTTGTCGGTAACGAGCAACGCCCGCGCACCCTGCACATCGTCCAGCGCATCCAGCGCCCCCTCGCCAAACACAATCTGCGGAGAAACAAAATACCACATCGTCACCCTCCTACAATGGTCAGCAGATTAAGCGGATTAAGAAAAAAATCTGCTAAATCTGCTGACAAAACTTAATCGCCAAAATCCGTGGGGATGAGTTTTGTACAGGCGATGATCTCTTTAGCCGCTTTGGGATAACGCATAATCATCTTCATATCGCCCTTGAGCTTGAGGCGGCGGGTCATCATCCCCTGAATGGGATCGAGTTTTCCTTCGATGACCCTGCGCCAGATGCTAAACGGGGCACTGATGACGTAACCGGCCTCTTTTTCGTCCAGGCTGCTCACCTGCATCGCATCGGGGCTTTTGCCATGGTAGAGACCGAGGTAGAGATAGGCCGTTTCGGGATAAGCGTCGTCCGGTTCGACGACGAAGATAAAGTCCCCTTCCCAATTCTTGGCCGACTGCTCGTAGGAAGGGCTGGCATTGAGGTGCTCACTGAGATGTTTGATCCATGCGTCCGAAGGGAATTTGATACTCGTCATCGTTACACTCCTTTTTGAGATTTTACATTAGTCCGGTAGTCGTCAGCCGCCAGACAGCCATCTGCTCAATCTGCTGACAAACCTTTGTCTTTCGATACAGGCTTTTTGCTCATCATGCCACCCTCACGGCGATGGCGGACCGCGACGATCTCGGCGAGAATGGAGAGCGCGATCATCGCCGGCTCTTTGCCGCCGATGTCCAGCCCGACGGGACCGTGGATGCGGGCTAAATCCTGCTCATCGAAGCCCGCTTCAACGAGGCTCTCCCGGCGGTCGGCCTGGGTCTTGCGGCTGCCCAGGAAGCCGATGTAAAAAGCGTCGCTCCGCAGCGCCAGTTTGAGCGCGGGAATGTCGAATTTGGGATCGTGAAAGAGGACGACCACGGCGTGACTCACGCCGAAATCCTGCGACGTGAAGACGTCCTGCGGCCACCCGAAGCGTGTTTCCACACCGGGGAAGCGCTCTTCGCGCAAAAACGCGCGCCGGGCATCGCTCACAATGACTTCGAAGTCCAACACGCGGGCCAGCGCCGCCAAGGGGACTGCGATGTCCGTCGCGCCGAAGACGATGAGCGTGGGCGGCGGCGCAATAATTTCGATGAAGAATTCACCCTGCGAATAAGTGTGTTTCTGCGCATACGGGCCGGGCCAGGCCGCCGCGACGTCCATCAACACCTCGCCGTCCAGGTCGGGGTCGCCCAATGTACCGTGCGTATCCCCATCGACGGTGTGCAACAAGTGTACCGGCGGTTTGATCGCATCGATCCGCGAGACGAAGGCGACCGGACGGCGGGCCGCGACCTCCGCCATCAGGCGCTCGTGGAGCGGATCCCACGGCTCGACCAACACATCGATCGCGCCGCCGCACGCCAGGCCCGCACCCCACGCCTGCTCGTCGCTGATGCCAAAATTGGGCCGGAGTACATTCGCTTTCCCACTTAACACGGCTTCCATTTCGGCGATGACGTCGCCATCGACACAGCCGCTGCTCACCGAGCCGGCCACATCCCCCTCGGCGGTGATCACCATGCGCGTCCCCGCCGGGCGCAGCGACGATCCCCGCGTCTCCACAATCGTTGCCAGCGCGAAGTCCGTCTTCCCGGCCTCCTGCCAGCGTTTCACATCGGCCATAATGTCACGCATAGTGTCACCTCAAAAAAGTAAGTGGGAATTGGTAATTGAGGATTGATGATTAGGGAATGAACACTATCTCTGTCTTAATCCCCAATTACTGATTACTAATCCCTATTCCCCTTGCCCCACGTGTACGAGCGCACAGCGCCGTCGGCGAAGACGCGCACGACTTCGAAGCGCACGCGCCCAGCTTCGACGGCTTTGGCAATCTGGCGCTGGCCCTCGGTCAGCATCGACTTGCCCTGCTTGATGTCGAGGATGACGATCTCCACGTCCTCGCCGGCATTGCTCCCGTCCTTAGCCATACTATACCCGTTAAACACAATATAGTCCACCGGATCGCCGAGAAAGCGCGCATCGGCGGGCCAATAGCTGAACCCCGGCAACAGCGGGGCCATCTGCTCGGCCATCTTCCCCTTAAGGACGGCACGGCTTTGCGCGGCGCTCTGGCGGCGCGCCGAAACGACCGTCTCCACGTGCCGGCCTTCCAGTTCGTGGATGCGCGCCTCGTAGTGCTGCACCAGGCGCGCTCGCTCGGCCTCGGTTCTGGCGCGATACGTCGCGTCGATCTCGTCGCGCAGGTCGCCGCGCTGGCCCTGATCCCGCGTGCGCAGCAGCCAATATGCCAGCGCCACGCCCATCACCAACCCAATCAGCAGATAAAGGATATCCATGCGCCGGGCCGTCACCTACGTCCAAAACTGCGGTTCCCGCCGCAGATACACGCCGCCGCCGTCCTCACCGACGAATTCGCCGTCGCGCACCAAAAATGCCCCCCGCCGTAACGTAGAGACAACCCGTCCCTGCACGCGCATCCCTTCGTAAGGCGTGTAGCCGGCAGCCGAGTGCAGGCGCTCGGCAGCAAGTGTATCCGTAGGCGTGGGGTCGTACAACACAATGTCGGCATCGGAACCGGGGAGCAGGGCGCCCTTGCGCGGCCACAAGTTGTAGAGCTGCGCCGGGCCGGCCGCAAGCAAGCGCGCGAGATCTGTCCAATCGAGATGGCCCTCACTCACACCGTAGGTCGCCATCAACGGGAGCAGCGTCTCCAGACCGGGCAGACCGCCGGGTGTCTTGGTGAAATCATCGAGAGCGGTTTTCTGCGCCAGCGTGTAATCGCAGTGATCGGTGACGAGCATATCCACCACCCCCTCGGCGACCAGCGCCCACAGCTTCTCGCGCTCACCCGGATCGCGCAACGGCGGCTGAAGGATGTAGCGCCACGGCTCTGTGCCTTCGTAAAGGGTGTTGTCGAGCAAGAGGTATTGCGGGCACGTTTCGCAGAAAGCAGCCTGTCCTCGCGCGCGCGCCGCCGCCACCAGCGCCGTCGTCGCCCCAATCGAGTTATGTACGATAACGACGGGCGCGTGCGCGGCTTCGGCCAGGAGCAACACGCGGGCGGCGGCCTCCTGTTCGGCCAGCGCCGGGCGCGCCGCGCCGTGGTAGCGCCAGCCGGTATCTCCCGCTTCGATGAGCGCCTGCGTCTGCGCCGTCACCAGCGCGTCGTTTTCGCAGTGGACGAGCGTCGTCAGCCCGTAACGGCCCGCCGCTTCGAGCAACCGCAGGATTGCTGCGTCGTCCACGTAATAGTTAGGGCGGTAGGTGGTGTACAGTTTGAAGCTCTGGATGCCCAGATCAATCAGGTCGCCAAGCACGTCCTCCTGGCCCGGCGGGACGTCCGTCACCATCATGTGGAAGGCATAATCGATGCAGGACGGCGCAGCCTCCGCCAGGCGCGCCTCCAGCGCCTCGGCGAAGCTCTGGCCCGGAAATTGCGTAGCGGGCCGCGTCTGCGCGGCGAAATCCACTACCGTCGTCACGCCGCCGAAGGCCGCCGCGCGGCTTTCCACCTGCCAATTGCTGGGCGAGGCGTAGATGCCCGTATCGAGTTGGATGTGTACGTGCGCATCGATGACGCCCGGCAACACCAGCAGCCCGGTCGCATCCACCGCCTCGGTTCCACGAGGCGCGGGTAAGTCGTGGCCGATGGCCTGAATCTGCTCGCCGCGAATCAGCACGTCGGCAGCGACCATAGCCTCCGGTGTTACTACCGTTCCATTGCGAATCAGCATTGTCTTCGATTTCACCATACACCTCGCTGGTTACCGGTTGCTCAATATCGCAGTCGGCCCTATTGGTATTGTATATGATTTCGTTACCTTGTCACCTTAACGGCGAGTTCATAGCTTATGGCTTTGGGGGGCCAACGTAGCCCTCGATGCCATACTCGAGCCGTAATTCCCGCGCGATTTCCGGTAAAAGCGTCCATAGTGCTGCGCCAGGACATACGGTAACCCCAGGTTGAAAGTCACGATGTCCGGCCAAATGCGTAATGCGATAAGTATCGCGTAAACAACGGCCAAGCCGCTTCAAGCTGTCCAACTGCGCCTCGAATGGCATTGTCTCCTCAAAATTGCCCAAAAGCACAATCCCAACCGTCCCGGTATTATGCCCGCCGGTATGCGCCCCACGCACTTGAAGATCGCGTCCTGCGTAAATCTCGCCCGCCGCATCGATCACAAAGTGATAGGCAATATCTGCATAGCGTTGCGTGCTCAGGTGTTTTGCCTGGATCTCCAACGGGCCATCGCTTAAGGGCAAAGCCGAATGATGGACGACGATCGTGTTCAAGACCTCTGCCAACGGTTGCGGATAGACATACCACCCACCGGGGTTAGCCGCTGCATCGTAGACGCCCTCGACAGAACCCTCTACATCGGGCGGCACAGCGCGCCAGGTATCACGGGAGATGATATCCAGGTCCTCCCACGAACACCTGCGGCGGCATCCCATCAGCAGCGTCAACATGCCGGTCACGCTGCCGGTAACAACGAACTTCAAGAATGTACGGCGTTTCAAAATGACGCTCATCGGCGGTTCTCCGTACCAATAGCCTTTTCCTGACACAATCATCAAATTATATAGAATTTTGCCCATCTGGGCAATCGCCGGAAGTGTGCGCCAGGGTCTTATCATTCTAACTCCAAGGGGAACGCCAGTTCCCCGTTTTAAGCTGAGATGGGTCACAAAACACGGATCTGGCCGGATGCTACGCATCCGCATTCGCTCGAAGCAAATTAAGGGAACTGTGACGACAATGACAAGCCCTGTGTGTACGCTTTCGCGCCTGCGGTTTCTCGCTGTATAATGGCGGTATGGAACGATCCGGTTTAACGCGCTATTATGCCGTCGCAGTTGCATTGGTCGCGCTCGCGTTTGGGCTGCGGGTGTGGGGGCTGACGGCGACCTCACTGTGGTACGATGAAACGTTCGTGCTGTACCACGCGCAGCAAGGTGTGCTCGCCGGGACGGCGGGACTGCTACGCGAAGACAACGCGCTGCCGCTCCACGGACTATTGCTGGCGCTGTGGATCAAGGTTGCGGGCAGCGGGGAATTCACGGCGCGCTATCTCTCGGTATTGCTCGGGACGATTGCGACGGCGTTGGTATTGCGTCTGGGCGGCGCAGTCCAGGGGAAACGCTACAGTGGATGGGGCGCGGCATTGGCCTACGCCACCCTGCCGATCTACATTTATTACACGCAGGAAGTGCGGATGTACGCGCTGGTCGTCCCGCTCGCCGCCGGCTTCGCGTGGACAACGTGGCGCGTCGTCGAACGCAGCAAGGGCGGCGCGGCCTACGTCATCCTCGGCGCGGCAATGATGATGGCACACCTTTACGCGGGGCTGTTGTGGGCGGCAATGTTGGTGTGGGGAAGTTGCAAATGGCAAATGGCAAACGGCAAACGGCAAATCACGAATCCCGAATTACGCATTACGCATTACGCATCACGCATCACGCATCACGGTTGGTGGCGGGCCAATGTGGGATTAGGACTAGTCGCGCTGCCGGTTGCGGCGTGGGCGGTGTGGCGCACGCAGACGGACGCAACGGCAGTGTCGGCGATACCGGTAGAGGCGTTGCGCTGGATTCCAATGTCGTTCGGTGTGGGGCAATATCTTCCCGCGCCGTGGGCCTGGTTGTTTGCCGTCATCGCGGCGTTGGCGTTCGTCGTCGCCGCCACCGGGCTGTGGCGCGCCCGTCGCATAGAAGGTGCGGTGTGGCTACTCGTCACGCTGATTTTGCCGGCCGTCCTACTCCTGGCGGCCACTTTCGTCAAAGCCAAGTGGAGCGAACGCTACCTGCTCCCCTCCTTCGGCCTCGCCCTCGTCACCGGAGTGGGGATAGGATGGGAGTCGTTAGTCGTTAGTCAGAAGTCCAAAGTCCAAAGTCCAAAGTCCGAAGTCAAACTTCCAGCTTCCAGTATCCAGCTTCCAGTATCCAGCTTCCGGCATCTAGTATCCAGCATCTTGCTCGTGAGTTGGCTCGCCCTCGCGGTTCCGGCGCTGGCCCGGCAGGCGCAGGGAACGTGGGCGCTGGGGATTGTCGATGAGTGGCATCCGCGCCCGGATTTTCGCGGGGTGGCGCAATACATCGAGACGCACAGCAGGCCTGATGATGCGATTGTCGTCATTGGCGGGTACGCGGCGCACACGCTTGACTATTACTACGACGGCCCGGCGTATATGTTCGGCCTCCCGTTCGAGACGCGCGTATTGGATACGCAACGCCCGCTGGATTTGCGCGCCCTGGCGACGTTGGAGCAGCAGACGGCGACGTCCCAACGGCTGTGGCTGGTGCTCTGGCAAGATCGTCTCGCCGACCCCACCGCGCTGGTGTTGAGCCTACTCGTCGAAGCCTGCCACCGTCTGCCGGTAGATGCGCAGTTCACGAACGTCGGCGTCGTGCTCTTCGACCTGACGACATGCCACCCGCTGGACCGGCTGGCTGTCGCCCCGCGCCCGCTAGTAGTAGATTTCGCCGAGCCGATCCAGATGACGGGTTACAATCTCATCAAAACCGGTGAGATGTGGGAGATCAACGTATGGTGGGAGAGTAGCGGGTCGCTGACGGATAATTATCAGGTATTCGTGCATCTGGTGGACGCTATGGGGGAACTCGTCGCGCAACACGATCACATCGCCGGGGCGGATGCTTACCCCACCAGCCAGTGGGCGCCGGGCACAGCATTGCGCGACCGCTTCTTTCTGAACGTGCCGGGCGGCGTTTGCGATCAATACACTTTGCGCGTGGGCCTGTACACGGATCAAGGCCGCCTACCCCTGCGCGACGGCGGCGACATGGTCGTGATCGAACTTGCAAAATAAGAATTCTAACCGCGAATCTCGCGAATCCACGCGAATTTCTTGAATATCAGCGAAGATTCGGCGAATGCAGACATTCGCGAGATTCGCGGTTTGTTTCTTACAGGAGGGAACGATGGCAAAACACATTCTAGTCGTAGACGACGATGCGCTGCTGAGGCGCAGTCTGGCGTTCAACCTGGAACAGGCCGGATTCCGCACCGTAACGGCGGGGACGGCGGAGGATGCATTGGCGCAAGTGCGCCTCGATGCGCCGGATTTGGTGTTGCTCGACATCGGCCTGCCGGGAATGGATGGGCTGGACGCGCTGCGTGCGCTGCGGCAACAGCTCAACGTACCGGTGATTTTTCTCACAGCCCGCCGCCGCGAGCTGGACGAGGTGCTCGGCCTGGAATTGGGCGCCGACGACTACGTCACCAAGCCCTTCGACTTCGACGTGCTGCTGGCGCGCATCAAGGCCGTGCTGCGCCGGAGTGGCGGCAGTACAGCGAGCGCACCGGCCCCGGAGCCAATCGTCGTTGGCGATCTGGTCATCGATCAGGCCGCGCATACCGTAACCGTCGGTGGCAAGCCCGTGGACCTGGCCCCGCGCGAATTCGATCTGCTGGCGGCGCTGGCGCAGGAAGCCGGGCGCGTGCTCTCGGTAGACGATCTGCTGGCCCGCGTCTGGGGCGCGGAATACGTGGGTGAGCCGCAAGTCGTCTACGTCCACATCCGCTGGCTGCGTGAGAAACTGGAAACCGATCCCAAACATCCACAGCGCATCATCACCGTGCGGGGTGTGGGATACAAACTGGTGGGATAGTTACTGGTTACTTGATGTTGAGATTGCTGAAGGCTGATAGCTGAAAGCTAATCGCTAGGAGGAACTATGCGCTCGTTGCGCGTGCGGCTTATTGTGAGTCACGTTTTACCGTTGATCATCGTCATTCCGCTGGTCGGGGTGGCGTTGACGTATTTGCTAGAGACGCAGGTCTTGCTGGCGGGGTCGTCGAACGAGTTGGAACTACAAGCGGCGCTCGTCGCCGAGGCCGCCGCGCAGAATCCGCAGATTTGGTACAACCCGCTACAGGCATCAGCCTTCGTATCACAAGTGGGCGGGCGGCTCTCGGCAAGGATGATGATGCTCAGCGCCGAAGGCCAATTGCTGGCGACCAACGACGTGGCGTTCCGCGACCAACTGGGGGAAGTATTGGACGTCCCTGGCTTGCGCGAAACGGTGCTCACCCGGCAGGCGCTCCGGGTGGACTACGGCGAGCGGCCTGGCACGGGCGCGGCGGAAGTGCTGATGCCCGTCATCGGATCGACGCGCCAGGTCATCGGCGTCATCCGCCTCACCGATCCGCTGTCCAGCGTCTACGCGCGCTTTCCGCGCACACGGACGCTCATCATGTGGGTGCTGGCGGGCGGCGCGCTCATCGGCGTCGCCGCCGGGTGGGTACTGGCCGTAGAGCTGGCGCGCCCGTTGCGCCGCGCGACATACGCCGTCTCGCAAATGACCGAAGGGCATCCCCTAAGCACACTGCCCGAACAGGGGCCAAACGAAGTGCGGATGCTGCTGCGAGCGTTCAACACGCTCACCGACCAGCGGCGCGAGTTGGAAAAATCGCGCAAACGTCTGTTGGCGAACCTCGTCCACGAGCTAGGCCGGCCCTTGGGCGCGCTGCTCTCGGCCACACAAGCCCTCGCCAGCGGCGCCGATCAAAATCCCGCGCTGCGCACCGAACTGCTGGACGGTATGCAAGGTCAAATGCAATTGATGCGCCGGCTGCTCAACGACCTCACGCGCCTCTACGACCAGACGCTCGGCCCGCTGGAATTGGAGTGCAAGCCAGTAGCACTCAGCCCGTGGTTGACGCAGGAACTCGCCCCCTGGCGAGAATCGGCGCAGCACAAGGGCCTGGATTGGCAAGCGGATATCCCTGGCGACCTACCTGAACTGACGCTCGACGCCGACCGCATCGGGCAGGCGCTCGGCAACATCATCAGCAATGCAGTGAAGTACACACCGGCAAACGGTAAAATCACAATCGACGCGGGCGTGGAAAAAGCGGAGGCATGGATTCGCGTGGGCGACACCGGCGTCGGCATTCCACCGGAAGAGCAGGCGCGCATCTTCGAACCGTTCTACAGGGGCACAACCGGACGACGCTTCCCACAAGGCATGGGATTAGGCCTGAGCATCGCCCGCGACTTGCTCCTCGCGCACGGTGGACGTATCGAGGTAAAGAGCACGTCGGGCGTTGGAAGCACGTTTACGCTCTGGCTGCCCACGATGCTTGACTATTCGCAGAATTGACCAAAATTTAACCGAAGAGTGAATTCTAACCGCGAATCACGCGAATCTTCGCTAATTATTCTTTGCTATTTGCCATTTGCCATTTTTAAGGGGACGTTTATGACACAACAAGCCGCAATCATCGCAGAAAATCTGACCTACAATTACGGCGCGCTAATGGCCGTGGATCACATCAGCTTCACCGTCGCCGAGGGCGAAATCCTGGGCTTTCTCGGCCCCAACGGCGCGGGAAAGACCACCACCGTCAGGATGCTCACCGGGCAACTCACGCCGGACGAAGGGAAAGCGCGGTTGCTCGGATTGGACATCACCCAACACACGCGAACGATTCAGGCGCAGATCGGCGTGTGCTTCGAGATCACCAACCTTTACGAGCAGATGACGGCCATCGAGAACCTCAAGCTGTTCGCGGAACTGTTCGGCGTCAAAGGCTTCGATGCAGGCGCGCTGCTGAAACGTGTGGGGCTGGAGGGACGCGAGAAAGATCGTGTGGCAACCTACTCCAAAGGCATGAAACAGCGGTTGATGGTCGCGCGCGCCCTCGTCAACCAACCGCGCATCCTCTTCCTGGACGAACCGACCGAGGGGTTGGACCCCGTATCGGCGGAGGCGATCCGCGCGATCATCCTGGAAGAACAACAGCGCGGCGTGACCGTCTTCCTCACCACCCACGATATGCTGGAAGCCGACAAGCTCTGCCAGCGCGTCGCCTTCATCAACCAGGGGAAGATCGTGGCGCTGGATACGCCGCACAATCTCAAGCAGCAATACGGGCAACGGCGGCTCAAAGCGCAGGTGGCCGTCGCCGACGGCGGATTGAAAACCCGCGAAATCGTACTGGACGATCCCGCAACACCGCGCGCGATGGAGGAACTTTTCAGCCGCGAGCAGGTCGTTACCGTCCACAGCGAAGAGGCCAGCCTGGAAGATATCTTCATCCAGATTACCGGGCGGGGGTTGGTATGACGCGCTGGCGCCTCATCCGCACGCTCGTGCGCAAAGACCTCACGCTCTTCTTCCGCAACCGCTTCTTCGCCTTCATCACTATCCTGGGGGTGGCGGTCTACATCGGCATCTATTTTGTGATGCCGCAGACGGTCGATGAGGACTTCGCGTTGGGCCTGTATTCCGCGAACCCAGCGGAAATCTTGCGTGAACTCCTGGGCGACGAGGAGGAAGTCACGTTTCAGCTCTTCGCATCCGAAGAAGACCTGCGCGCGGCAGTCCTCGCGGGCGATATCCCGGCGGGGATCGTCTTCCCACCGGATTTGGTCGCGCAGATACGCGCCGGACAAAAGCCCCGCGTGGACATCTACCTGGCGGCGAGCAGCCCGCCGGAACTGCGCGATTTGTACGTGGCGCTCGTACAAGGATTGGCGTTCACCGTGAGCGGCCACGCGGTCAATATCGATGCCAACGAGGTCATCCTCGGCCCAGATATGGCCGGGCAGCAAATCCCGCCACGCGACCGGATGCGCCCGCTGCTCGCAGTGTTCATCATCGTGATGGAGACGATGGGGCTGGCGACGCTGATTTCGGAGGAAGTGCAGAGCGGCACGTTGCGCGCGCTGCTCATCACCCCGCTGGAAGTCCGCGATTTGTTCGTCGCCAAGGGCATCATGGGCGTCGGCTTGACACTCATCCAGGTCGTTCTGGTGATGGGGATCACCGGCGGATTGCGCCAGGCGCCCTTGTTGATGCTCAGCGTGCTACTGCTCGGCGCGGTGATGGCGACCAGCATTGGCTTCCTGATGGCCTCCGTTTCCAGGGATATGATGTCCAGCATCGGCTGGGGCATGGTTGTGATGATCGTGCTGGTCATTCCGGCCTTCGGCGTGATGTTTCCCGGTACCGTCACCGGCTGGGCCAGGATGCTGCCTTCCCATTACCTGGTGGATGCCATTCACCGCGTCGCCAACTTCGGCGCCGGATGGGGCCAGGTGTGGCCTCATCTGCTGATCCTGGCGGCGATCAACAGCCTCTTGCTGTGGCTTGGCGTTGTGACGCTCAGGAGGAAATTCACATGAACCTCAGGCGCGTTGGTGTGTTGTTGAAACGAGAGTTCATTTACGGCCCCAAGAACGTCATGTTCACCTTCTCGATCCTGACGCCGTTGGCGCTCTCACTGATCCTATCGTTGCTGCTCGGCACGCTCTTTGCCGGCAAAGCACGCTTGGGCGTGGTCGATGAAGGACAATCGCAGCTCGTCGCGGCGCTCGACGCCGAAGAATATCTGATCCGGCGCCATTACGATAGCGTGGCAGACCTCAAACAGGACGTCGAAGCGGGCGTGCTGGACGTAGGCATGGTGTTTCCCACCGGCTTCGACGCCGCCATAAAGACCGGCGCGCGGACGACGCTCGACGTCTTCGTGTGGGGCGAAAGCCTCATCAAGCATCGCACCACGGTGGCCGTGGCGCTCACCAACCAGCTCATCGCCCTGACGGGCCGCGAGGTTCCCGTGGACATCGTGACGACGACGTTAGGCGACGGGGAAGACGTCCCCTGGGGCGAGCGGCTGTTTCCCTTCATCGTGATGATGACCCTCTTCTTCGGCGGCGCGATGATCCCCTCCTCGTCGCTGATCGAAGAGAAGCAGAAGCGGACGCTGCGGGCGTTGGTCGTCACCCCGGCATCGCCCGGCGAAGTGTTTCTGGCGAAGGGCCTCATGGGCGGCCTCGTCAGCCTGGTGATGGGCGTCGTCATCCTGGCGCTCAACAACGCTTTCGGCGCGCATCCCGGCCTGCTGCTCCTGGTGATGGCCCTGGGCACGACGATGGTGGTCGAGTTCGGGCTGATGCTCGGCGCGTTGGTGAAGGACATGAACACGTTGATGACGGTGATCAAGAGCAGCGGCATCCTGCTCTACGCACCGGTGTTTTTCTACATATTCCCGGAAATCCCCGCGTGGATCGCCAAAATCTTCCCCACCTACTATATGATCGATCCCATTATCGCGCTCAGTATGCAGGGCGGGGGATGGTCCGAGATTGCCGTCAACGTCGGCATCCTCGGCGCGCTGATCGTGGCGTTGGGCGTCGTGACCGCCCTCGTCATCAAAAAATTCGCCCAAAGCGAGGCATACTAGATTTTAACCGCGAATCACGCGAATGTCTGCATTCGCAGAATCTTCGCTAATTTTTCTAGAAAATTCGCGTAGATTCGCGTGATTAGCGGTTTGTTATGGAGGACACAAGACTTGAACGGAACAACTGTACCCAATCCTGTGGAGCTGCTGCAAACGCTGGTGCGGTTCGATACGACCAACCCGCCCGGCAACGAAGCAACGTGCATCAACTATCTCAACGACGTCTTCAAGCAGGCCGGTTTCACCACCACCGTCCTCGGCAAGACCGCCGAACGCACCAATCTCATCACCCGCTTGCCGGGGCGTGGGGAAGCGCCGCCCGTCATCTGGCAGGCGCACGTGGACGTGGTCACGACGACGGAGCAGACGTGGCAACACCCGCCCTTCGCCGCCGAGATCGTCGATGGCGTGCTGTGGGGACGTGGCACGCTCGATGACAAGGGCGCAGCGGCGATGATGACCGTCGCGCTGCTGCGCGCCAAAGCGTCCGCGTCACGCGGCGGCATCGTCCCGCCTGGCGACATCATCTTCACCGCGCTGGCGGACGAAGAGGCCGGGGCCGACTACGGCGCGAAGTTTTTGGTGGAAGAACACCCGGAGCAGTTCGAGGGCGCACGGTTTGCCATCGGCGAGGGCGGCGGAGTTTCCGTGACGATTGGCGGCAAGAAGTTCTACGTCATCATGCTCGCCGAAAAGCAGATTTGCGCGATGCAGCTCACGCTGCGCGGGCGCGCCGGGCACGGTTCCGTCCCGCAGCGTGGGCAGGCAATGGCGAAGCTAGCGCGCGTCCTACACATCCTCGACCGCAAGCGGTTGCCCGTCCACGTCACGCCGGTGGCCCGCGCGATGATCACCGGCATCACCGATGCGCTGCCCTTCCCGCAAAATCTCATCCTACGGCAAGTGCTCAACCCCGCGTTGACCGACCGCGTGCTGGATATGCTCGGCGACAGAGGGACGCAAATCAGCGCCAGCCTGCGCAACACCGCCACGCCTACCATCGTGCGCGGCGGGGAGAAGATCAACGTCATTCCCGGCGAAATCACGCTCGGCCTGGATGGGCGCTTGCTGCCCGGCTCTACCCCCGACGATATGGTGCACGAACTGCGCACGCTGTTGGGAGACGACGTCGATATTGCCGTCGCGCACTACGAACCCGGCCCGGAGCCGGCGGATATGGAGCGTTACGCTGTGCTCGCCGACATCATCCGCAAAGCCGACCCGGAGGGCATTCCCGTGCCATACCTTGTCTCCGGCGTGACCGATGCGCGGCACTTCGCCAAACTCGGCATCCAGTCTTACGGCTTCATCCCCATGCAGATTCCCGACGAACTCATCCAGACGATCCACGCCGCCGACGAACGCATCCCCGTGGCGACGCTGGAATGGGGCACACAGGTGTTGCTGGAGACATTGCAGCGATTTAAGGGATAAAAACGTGATGCGTGAAACGTAATCAATCACGCATCACGCATCAACAAAGTACATTCTATTCAAACACAAGGAGACTTCTTATGCACAACCCCAAAATTCTCATTATCGGCGCGGGCGGACGCGGCACCGGCTACGCGACGTATTTCCGCGAATTCCCCGACCGGGGACAGGTCGTCGGCGTGGCAGAGCCGCGCGACGCTTACCGCACTCGGTTGGTGGATGCACACAACATCCCGGCGGACAACGTCTTCACAGACTGGCAGGACGTTGCCGCACGGCCCAAGTTCGCGGACGCCGTCATCATCGCCACGCAGGACCAGATGCACACTGAACCGGCGATTGCCTTTACAAACCTCGGCTATCACGTGCTGCTCGAAAAGCCCATGGCCCCCACCCCGGAGGAATGTCGCGCGATTGTAGACACAGCGAAAGCAGCGGGCATCCTCTTCGGTGTGTGCCACGTGATGCGCTACACGCGCTTCACGCAAAAGCTGAAGGCCGTCGTCGAGTCCGGCGCGATTGGCGACCTGGTGAGCATCCAGCACCTCGAACCGGTGGGCTTCTGGCACCAGGCGCACTCCTTCGTGCGCGGCAACTGGGGCAACGAGGCCGCTTCCGGCCCGATGCTGCTCACCAAGTCGTGCCACGACATCGACTGGCTAAGCTATATGATGAGCGTCCCCTGCGAGGCGGTGTCCTCGTTCGGCACGCTCAAACACTTCCGCAAGGATCAGCAACCGCAAGGCGCGAGCGACCGCTGCCTCGACTGCGCCGTCGAAGCGGACTGCCCCTATTCCGCCAAACGCATCTATATGACGGCGCTGGATCGCGGTCACACCGGCTGGCCTGTGGACGTACTCACGCCCCACGTCAGCCGCGAGAGCGTGCTGGAGGCGCTGCGCAACGGCCCTTACGGGCGCTGCGTCTACGCCTGCGACAACGACGTGGTGGATAACCAGGTGGTCAACATGCAATTCGCAGGCGACCGGACGGCCAGCTTCTCGATGACCGCCTTCACGCAGATGCGCAACCGCGAAACACGGCTCTTCGGCACGCGCGGGGAACTGACCTGCGACGGACGCTTCATCCACCACTACAACTTTATGACCGACAGCACGGAGACGCTAGACACGGAAACCGGCGACGCCTCGATCCTCGGCGGGCACGGGGGCGGCGACTACTGGCTGATGCACCACTTCAGCCAGGCGCTCCTCGACGAGGATCAGCGCCAGATTCTCTCCGGCCCGGATGAGACGCTGGAATCGCACCTGATGGTCTTCGCAGCGGAGCAGGCGCGGAAGGAAAACCGCGTGGTAAAGCTGTAATCCTATTCAGTTATTGGCTGCCAACCGGCTTGCACCCAATAACGGCGTGCAGTAACAACGAACTCGTTGTTCATTTGCAAAGCCTGTACAGTGGCGCGGCCGGTTGGCGTCAATCCAACGATGCGTGTAAAATTGTCGCCCCACCCAAAATGTTCGGGCCAACGTTGCGTACGGGGATTGAAAAGTGGGCAGGTTGATCGGTTTCAGGATCAACCGCGTGGGTAGCGTCACCCTTGAAGCTGTTGCACCAGGCGCACGCCAGCCACAAGTTTGATTCATCCGAAGCGCCGCCACGTGCAAGAGGGATGATATGGTCAACGTGCATTTGCGCGCCGCTGATGCGCTGTTCGGTTTGGCAATAACCGCAGCGATGTTGGGCAGCGATGGCGATCTTGCGCCGCAAGGAGCGGGGAATATGCGCCATACGGGCTTAGTTTTCGGCCAACAATGGTTGTCCACCCCGCAAGCTAAGCAGGGCGTAGGCGCGCGCTTTGCGCAGTGTAGCGCGGCCATATTCGCGGCGTAAGGTATCCAATTTCGCCTGCTCCGATTGGGTCAAGGCACGCTGGGTTTGAATGTCAGACAAGTACGCCAGTTGCTCCTGGAGCGAGCCAGACATAGCACCACGGGCAATCGTCCACAAAGCGGATGAGGTCATCCAGGTCATCTCCGCCAATTCGACCTGCATCTCCGGCGGCGCGTCATCCACGTCAGGCAACGCAGCATTGAGCAGCGTCGTGAGTACGTCTTCCACCGGATGCTGAAGCGCTTCAGCCGCCTGCTGCGCCCGATGCATGACAGTTTCCGGCAAACGTAGCGTAATCGTTTGTGTGGTCATAACGTCCTCCTGACTTGATTTTACGCGATGAACGAAGAAAAGACAAGTAAGACGTCAGGGCGACTTTCATTACAAACTAACCACTTCCATATCCCCGCGCAGAAGACGGCACCCACGCCAGCAGCCGCTCGGTCAACCGCGTGTTGCGCTGCGTGATTTTGTCGTTATGCACGGCAATGGCGATGGCGCGCTGGTTTCCCACCAGGACAACAAGTTTGGCGGCGCGCGTCACGCCCGTGTAGAGCAGGTTGCGCTGCAACATCATGTAATGCTGCGTGAGAATCGGGATCACCACCACGGGGAACTCCGAGCCTTGCGACTTGTGGATGCTCACCGCGTAGGCGTGGACCAACTCATCCAACTGCGTGAACTCGTAGCCCACCAGCGCTCCTTCGAAGTTGACCGTGAGGATGTGCTCCTCCAAATCCAGCGCCGCGACCCGGCCCATGTCGCCGTTGAACACCTGCCGGTCGTAGTCGTTGCGAATCTGCATCACGCGGTCGCCCACGCGGAACACCCGCGAGCCGTGGACCGACTGCGCTTTGCGCGCGTCCGGCGGGTTGAGTGTCTCCTGCAAGCGCCGGTTCAGCTCGCCGACGCCCGCCGCACCCCGGTGCATCGGGCTGAGCACCTGGATATCGCGGTCGGCGGCGTAGCCGAACTTGGCCGGGATGCGCTGCGCGACAATGTCGAGGACGAGGTCGGCGGCGCGTTCGGCGTCGTCCGCCGTAAACAGGAAGAAGTCCCGCGCCGGGCCGTTGCACACCGGCATCTCGCCGCGATTGATACGGTGCGCATTGACGATGATGTAGCTGTCTTCGGCCTGGCGGAAGATCGTGTCGAGCCGCGTCACGGGGATCACCTCGCTGGCAATCAGATCGCGCAGCACGTTCCCCGCCCCCACCGACGGCAACTGATCCACGTCCCCTACCAGCAGCAAGTGACTGCCCGCTTCCACCGCCTTGAGCAGGTGGTTCATCAGCAGGATATCCACCATCGACGTTTCATCCACGATGACCATATCCGCGTCGAGCGGATTCTCCTGATCGCGCGCAAAGCGGAAGCCTTCGGAAGGTTTCACTTCGAGCAGCCGGTGGATGGTCTTCGCTTCCAGGCCGGTCGCCTCGCTGAGGCGTTTGGCAGCGCGGCCCGTCGGCGCGCACAGCAGCACCGAGCGGTGCTTGGCGAGTAACAGGTGGATGATGCTGCGCGTGATCGTCGTCTTGCCAGTGCCGGGGCCACCCGTGAGGATGCTCACCTTCTCCGTGAGCGCCATTCGCACCGCTGCCTGCTGCTGCTCGGCCAAATGAATAGGATTGCGTTCCTCAAGCCAGGCAAAGGCATTGTCCCACTCCACATCCCGGAACACCGCCAGCCGGTCGCGCGCACTCGCCTGCAACTGCCGCAGCTTGTTAGCGACACCCTTCTCAGCATAGAGGAAAGGTGGAAGGTAAATGACTTCTGTGGAAGATGCGTGATGCGTGAGGCGTGAGGTGCCATTCGCCATTTGCCATTCGCCATTCTCCGCGATGACTTCTTCCAGGCGAATGAGCGTATCCAACTGCGGTTCGCAGGCTTCGCGGGAGACTTCGAGGAGTTCGGCGGCGGTGGTAAGCAATTCTTCGCGCGGGGCGAAGCAGTGGCCGTCGTCGCTGAAGGTACCCAGGGCGTAGCGCAATCCGGCCTGGAGGCGTTCCGGCGCGTCCGCGGCGAAGCCCATTTTCTGCGCGATCTTGTCCGCCGTTTTGAAGCCGATGCCGTAGATGTCCTTCGCCAGCCGGTAAGGGTCGTTGCGCACGATGGCTATCGCTTGATCAGCGTACTGCTTGTAAATCTTCACCGCCAGCCCGGTGCTGACGCCGTGGCTTTGCAGGAAGACCATGATCTCCTTGATGTGCTTCTGCTCCTCCCAGGCCTGCGCGATCTGCGCCGTGCGTTTTACACCGACACCCGGCACCTCGCGCAAACGGTTCACATCCGTTTCGATCACGTCCAGCGTTTTGAGGCCGAAGTAATCCACGATGCGCCCGGCATTGACCGGTCCCACACCCTTGATGAGGCCGCTGCCCAAATACTTGCGGATGCCCTCGACCGTCGCCGGGAGCTGCACCGAATACGCGCGCACCTCGAACTGGCGGCCATACTTGGGATGTGTGGACCACACGCCGCGCAGCCGCACCGACTCGCCGGGATTGACCCCCGTGAGCGCGCCGATCACGGTGACTTCGTAGTGCTTCCCCTTGGGGATCAACTTCGCCACCGTATAACCGTTCTCTTCGTTCTGGAAAGTCAGCCGTTCCAGCGTGCCTTCCAGGGTTTGCAGTGGAATATCGGACATAGCTCCATTAAACCGCAAATGAGCCAACAAGCAAGGCAGGTAGGCCGACCACGAATGGGGCAACGAATAAACGAATTTAGACGCCTGCTATACCAAAACTCGTGTTTGTCGCGCGCCTCTGCGTTTATTCGCTTATTGATTCGTGGCCGGCAAGCCTGCTGCCCCCCAGACTGCGATTTGCCAGATACGGCGCTTTATGTATAGTGAAGTGCAAACCGCAACCACGAATGTCTGCATTCGCCGAATCTTCACGAATCCACACGAATTCTGCATCCGATTCGTGAAAATCCGTGCAAATTCGTGGTTTATAGTTTTGGAGGCTAACCCAATGACGACACAATTGCTCATCATTTTTGTGTTGACGGTGTTGGTACACACCATCGACACGAGCGCCTACGCGGCGCGGCTGGCGGGGGTACGCACGGGACATCCCGCGCTGGCAAGTTCACTCTACCACGTCTTGGCGCTGGGATCGAAGGTAGCGCACGCGCTGGCCGGCCCGCTGCTCGCCAGCCTGACCGATCTAGCTGTGCTCGAGCAGAACACCGGCTCGCTTTTGGGCGTGTACCGCATTGTGGTGCTGGCGGCATCGGTAGGCACGGTCATTGCCGCGCTCGGCATCCCCAGCCTGAGCCGCATCCTCGCACGGGGTATCGCCTCGTATGAAACCCGCCGGTCACTGCCGCAGGTGGTGGTGCGTGGGGCGTCGGTACAGGGCCTCTGGCGCATGACTTCCGATCTGACGCCGCCGCGGCTAGGTGCGGTACGCGAATCGCGCCGCAGTCCCTTCCGCAAACGCTTCCTCATTGCCAGCGTCCTCGTCACCGCGATTAGCGCCGTGAGCAACGCCGCCGCGATGTACGCCAGCGCGCTCGTCCCCGAGGGCGCGCGCACGGCGACAAGCCTCTCACCGATGTTGGCCGGCTGCGGTCTGGTGCTCTCCATCTTCGTCGTCAACCCCGTCGCCGCGCTCATCACCGACGAAGCGCTGCGCGAGCAACGCCCCCTCAAGGACGTGACCTACATCACCATCTGGCAGGTGGGCGCGCAACTCATCGGCACGCTCGCGGCGCAACTGCTGCTTTGGCCGGCGGGCCAGGCCATCGCCATCGTCACCCGCTGGCTGGTGGTGTGAAATGTGGTATACTTGACGGCAATTAACAACCCATAGATTCCTTCGGGGCAGGGTGCGGGCCTGGATGAAGCGGCCCAACTCCCGACCGACGGTAAAGAGCAGCGCCACGGACAAAGCGCGTGGCAACGCTCAAGCCCGCGAGCGGTTTGCTAAAAGCAAACGGCAGACCCGGTGTAACTCCGGGGCCGACGGTAAAAGCTGTTCGAGCACGAATGGCAAAGTCCGGATGAAAGAAGGAGCGCGCGCAGGATAAGCGTGTCGTATGACGCCCCGAAGGTTAACCTTCGGGGCGTTTCATTTTGTCAACGGATTGAACGGATTCTAACGGATTTTTAGTTTGCCATTTGCCATTTTTGAGGGAGAAGATAGTGGCATCACGCAGCACGCGCACATCGAACGGAAATTACGGACAGTCGCCCTTCCGGCATCTGCCCTTCTATCTGCTGTCGATAGGGCTGGCGCTGCTCGTCTGGCAGATGGGCGTGCAGTGGATCGCCGATTCGCCTCGCCGGTTCCTGCTGCCGACGCCCGGAGAGGTGCTGGCGCGATTCATCAGGCTCGCCACAAACGGCACACTGGCACATCACGCCGGCGTCACCCTGTTGGAGATGGGATTGGGACTGCTCGTAGGCACGACGCTCGCCGTATTGCTGGGCTATGGCGTGGCCCACAGTAAATTGCTCGCCTATCTCCTGGAACCGGTGATCGTCACCTCACAGGCCGTGCCGATTGTGGCGCTCGCACCGCTGCTGACCGTGTGGTTCGGTCCCAAGCTGGCCTCGAAAGTGGTGGTGTGCGCGCTTATCGTCTTCTTCCCGATTCTCGTCAACGTCGTCGCCGGGTTGAAGGGGATCGATCCGCGCTTGCGGGATTTGTTCCGCATGCTGGAAGCGCCCTGGCACAAGGTGCTGCTGCGCCTGGAAATCCCTGCCGCGCTGCCTTCATTTCTGGCGGGGCTGCGGGTCAGCGGCACGCTTGCGGGGATGGGGGCGGTCGTCGGCGAATTCGTGGCCTCGACGCAAGGGCTTGGCTACCTGGTCAAGCAGGGGCAGAATCTCTACGATATGCCGATGATGTTCGTGGCGATCATCACCTTGATGGCGATTGCCCTGACGGTCTACGGGCTGCTGACGCTTGTCGAACGCCGCGCGCTCCGCTGGACTGTATCGGACACGACAACCGCCTGTGATGAAGAATCAGTTTGAACATTGGAACGTTGAAACGTTGGAACGAATATCAGCTAGGGAGGGAAAAATGCGTACACGTTTGTTTTATCTGATTGTCGTCATGCTGTTTTTGATCGGGTGTAGTGGCAAGCCGGCGCAACCGGAGTTGACTAAGATCAATCTGCCGATGGGCTACGTGGCGAATGTGCAGTTCACGCCCTATTACGTGGCGCTGGAACGGGAGTACTTCCGGCAAGCCGGTTTCGACGTAAGTTTCGACTACCGCTGGGAAACCGATGGGATTCAACTGCTCGCTGCCGGAGAGATTCCCTTCGCCATCGCCAGCGGGGATCAGGTGATTCAGGCCCGCAGCCGGGGCCTGCCGGTCGTCGCGGTGGCGGCGTGGTACCAGCGGTTCCCGGTCGCTATCATCGCGCTGGAGGATACCCCCCTGCGCTCTCCCGAAGACCTGCGAGGCTTGAGCATCGGCATCCCGGAGACGTTCGGCGCGTCGTACATCGGGCTGCGTGCGCTGCTCACGGCGGGCGGGCTGACCGAGGCCGATATCGACCTGCAAGCCATCGGCTACACGCAACTGGCGGCGCTGACCGCGGGGACGGTCGATGGCGTGGTGGTCTATGCCAACAACGAACCCGTCGTTCTCTCACAGGAAGGTACACCTTTCAACACGCTGTACGTCGCGGATTATGCGCACATCGTGTCTGCCGTCCTCGTCAGCAATGATACGATGGTCAAAGAACAGCCAAAGGTCGTAGACGCTTTTGTGGATGCCTTCCTCAAGGGCCTGCAAGACGTGCTGGCTGACCCGGACGCCGCGTTCGAGATCAGCAAGAAGTACATCGAAGGGCTTGAGGAGAACGCTCCCGCACAGCGTGCGGTGCTGGAGACCAGCATCGAATACTGGCGCGCGCCCAACCTGGGCCGCTTTGACGCCGACAGTTGGCAGCAAGCGCAGACCGTGATGGCGGAAATCGGCCTGATCGAGCAAACGATGCCGGTGGACAGCCTGTTCACTAATGATTTTGTGCAATAACACCTACCAGGTATTGTTCATATTTGTCAGCAGATGGACAACCAAAAGTTGCACACTGATTTAGCAGATGGTAAGCAATAAACCGCTAAAAATCTGCTCAATCCGCTCAATCTGCTGATGAAAAAACGACAGTGACTGAATCATTTTTACGCATCCGCAACCTGTCCGCGAGTTTTCGCGGCTACCTGGGCGATTTGAGCGCGCTGGAAGACGTTTCGTTCGATGTGGCGCACGGCGAATTCGTGTGCCTCATCGGGCCTTCCGGTTGCGGAAAATCGACGCTGCTGCGCATCGTTGCCGGGCTGCTTGCCTCTTCACGCGGCGAGATTCTGCTAGAAGGCCAGCCACAGCACGCGCCCCAGAAGCGCGTCGGGCTGGTCTTCCAACAGCCGACGCTCCTGCCCTGGCGCACCGTGCAGGACAACATCGCGCTGCCCCTGGAGATGATGAAGCTGCCGCCTGCCGACATCCGCACACGCACCGCAGACTTGCTGGCATTGGTGGGGCTGACGGGTTTCGAGCAGGAGTATCCCATCCACCTTTCCGGCGGGATGGCGCAGCGCACCGCCCTGGCCCGCGCGCTGGCGCAAAACCCGGAGGTGCTGCTGCTTGACGAACCCTTCGGCGCGCTCGATGCACTGACGCGCGAGCGCATGGCGGCGGAACTGCTGCGCATCTGGGAACGGGATAAGCGGACGGTGCTGATGGTGACACATAGCGTCGAGGAAGCGGCGCTGCTGGCCGACCGCGTGGTCGTGTTGAGCGCGCGACCGGGTCACGTGGTGGAGATCGTGGAGGTGACGCTGCCGCGCCCACGTTCGATGGCGCTGATCGCCACGCCGGAGCTACAACGCATTGCGGAGCATCTGCGCGAGGCGCTGTTCAGCGGGCGGGGTTAGTCTGCCAACCTGGCCCCACAGCGGCGACCCTAGCCCGCCTTCCAGATAATGTGTAACGCTGCCTCGCGGTTGACGTAGAATTTCACGGCCCACACGCCGGGTGATACGGCGCGCACGGCATCATCGGGCAGGGGTTTCTCGTTCAGGAGGACTTCTGATGGCCGGGAAGGCAACGCCAGCCACACTTCACCTTTCGCCAGACGTTGCAAATCTACCGTCAGGGCGAGATTGCCATCCAGCGTAGTTAAGCCACCCAACTGCCACTCCGTGATTTCGGCCCCCTGCGAGATGTGAAACGTCGTCGTGACGAGATGTGGAGGTTGATCTGCCAACCTTGCAGATTGTGCGGGGCGAACACTGAGCAAAGTCGCGCCGTGCGGCGGCAGGTGAAATACCGGCTGCAACGCGCCCGGCTCCAGGCGCAAATAGCGCCGTTCCCAAAAATCGAAGATGTGATACGGTTTGCGCTCGTCCATCGGCAAATCGGACGGCAGCGTGCGCTCCACCGGCATATCCTCCCAGTTAAAGAGGCCGACCAACCGCCAGCGCCCCCACGGACGCGCGATGGGGACGATAACCTCTTCCGGCATCTCTTTCTGGAAGAGGTCGAGCACATCCATTCCCTCCAACAACGACGGAAACAGCGCTGCGACGAGCGCGCGACGTTCGGGTGTCAGCGCATCCAGCTTGTCGGAGAGCAACAACAATCCACCCGAAAGCCCGATTAAGGTGACCTGTGCCAGGACTTCGTCTTCGGTTAGTTGGGTCTGCGTGCTGCGCATCAACAGCGTATCCGGGTCGTTGGTCCACCAACGATTATGCATCCAGGTGCGCGTCGCCACGTTGCGCAAACTGTTGCGCAGGCTCGGCAAAGAAGGATTACGTTTGAGCAGAGGCCCCACCCGCCCGTAGCTCGGTTCCCAAGACGGCGCGGTATCTGGGCCAACGCGCATCGCATCGACCAGACCGATGGCCGGTTGCAGCGGCGCACCACAACCGACGATGTAAGTGTCGTCTCCGGCAGCTTCCCTGATGATCTGGAAAATCTGCCGCAGTGCCTGCACCCGCGTCGCCCGCGCGTTATAACGCTTGCCGGGTAATGCGCCCGCGTACATAAAATCCAACTTGAGATAGCCGTACCCCCACTCGTGTACCGCCTCTTGCACCATCCCGCGGATGTGCGCCTGCACCCCAGGATGGGTCGGGTCAAGCGCCCGGCCCAAAAATCCCGATATCAAGCCCGGAAAAACCGGGCGGCCACGCGGCGTGCGCAACAGCCAATCCGGGTGCTGCGTGGCAAGCGTCGACTTAGGGTGCGCCGTCAATGGGCCAAGCCACAATCCCGGCGTAAATCCGGAACCGCGGATGCGTTCGGCCAACCAACGGAAATCGTGCGGAAAGTGGGCGTTGCGTTCGGTCCAGTCGCCCCACTGCGTCTGGTAGCCTTCATCGAGTTGGATGACTTCCAACGGAATTTCATCAGCGAGCAAGGCCGCCGCCGCCAGGTTTTCGATGACGTCCGCCTCGCTCACCCGGTTGCCGTACATATACCAGGAACACCATCCCGTGGGCGCAGGACGCGGCGCGGGGAGCTGCATCTGGCGGATAACGGCGTAGGCATACTGGGCGAACGGGTCCGTACTGGGCAAGGGTGCCCATTCCAGATAGAACCACTCGGAGGCCAGCCCTTCGCCTACAGCGAGTGGCAGGTCGTCGGCCTGGGATTGTATGGTCAGTGCGTGACGGCCGGGGCGCACGTCGGCGCTGACTTGCACAAATTGGTCCGCCAACGACACGCCGCCAGCAATCAGTGCCTCCCTCGGCGTCACCACTGCGCCGACCACTTCACTCCAAAAACGGCCGGCCTTCCTGCTATAGGGCGTTTCAGAGTTGTGGATCATGGGGCCTTGGAGCCAACGCTCCGGCAGAGAGAGCGTGTCGCTACGGTGCTGCGCCGGTAGAAATCCGGCGGTAGACCAGGATTGCCAGCCATTGCTATAAAAGCCGGAGGGGGCTTCAATCGATTCAAACCCGTCCGGCGCCGTACTGACAAAAAAGCGGCGAATTTGTACGGGGTCCGGGCCGACGTTCGTCACTGCGACCTTGAGCAAGACAAACGGGCGCGAAGGGTAAACCCGCACGCCCACGCTCAACGTCAGCCCCTGGAATTCCTGATGGTAGATCATCGCCCCCTCGGCCTGCCCATGAGCATCCTCTACGTGCTCTGTCACCACGCGGCCTGAAGGGAGCTTATCCGTCGTCAACGTGCGGACACGCCCACGCTGAACGACTTCCACGCCGAAAAAACAACGCAGGGCACGCCCTGGGCTTTGCAGGCGCAGCGTGCCAGCGTGAGATTCCCAGTGCACTTCAAAACATGGACTTTGAAACAGCAACGTCATCGTCGAAACCACACCTCTCAGGCGCAACACCGCTCAATGTGCGGAAGCCCACAACACCACTGCCACACACGACACACAAATCGCCATAGCAATCCCCACGAACAGTAAAGCTAATACGACAGCGGCGACCTTTCGCGTGTGGGGATTCGCCTCAATCTTTTCCCCGGCCTCGAACAGTAGCCCCAAGCCAAACTCGATGACCAGCGCCCCCAGGGTCGCCATCGCCGTGCCCACCGGGACGGAGAGTGCCAGCGCCAGCAAAAGGACAATCAACAGTCGCATAAAACCTCTGGAAATAGTCTGATAGTCTTTAGTCTGGCGCGCCTGACGGGCTGGACGCGGCTAAAGATCGAGCCGGATGTGCAGTTCTTTGAGCTGCTGCGCAGTCGCAGCGGCAGGCGTGTCGGCCATCAAATCTGTGGCTTGCGCGGTCTTGGGGAACGCTATGACCTCGCGGATGTTGTTTTCTCCGGCCATCAACATCACCAGGCGGTCGATGCCGGGCGCCATCCCACCGTGCGGCGGCGCACCGTAGGAGAACGCTTCCATCATGTGCCCAAATTTGGCGCGCGCTTCGTCCTCCAGGTAACCCAACACGCGGAAAATATCCATCTGAATTTTCGGATCGTGCACGCGGATGCTGCCCGACGCCAGTTCGTAGCCGTTGCAAATCAGGTCGTAAGCGTCGGAGAGCACGGCCAGCGGATCGGCCATCATCGCTTCATAGGTGTTCGGGCGTGGCATCGTGAAGGGATGATGCGCGGCATCCCAGCGTTCCTCCTCGGCGTTCCACTCAAACATAGGGAAGTCGAGCACCCAGGCGAAGGCCATCAATTGCGGATCAACCAGCGCCAACCGGTCGCGGAAGGTAAGCCGTAGCGCCGAGAGCGCCGCCGCCACGGTCGCAGGTTCAGCAGCGACGATGCAGACCAGGTCGCCGGTTTGCGCGCCGGTGCGTGCCGCGATCCCGGTCAATTCGCTCTCGGAGAGGAATTTGACCGCCGGTCCCTTCACGCCGTCGGCACGGAAAGCCAGCGTCACCAGGCCCTTTGCACCCTGCGCTTTGGCGATCTCGGTCAGCGCATCGATCTCGCTGCGGGTGTAACCGGCGCAACCCGGCGCGACGATGGCCTTGATCTGCCCACCGGCTTGCACCGCCCCGCTGAACACGCCGAAGCCACTCTGGGCCAGAGCGCCGGTCAAGTCCACTAGCTCCATGCCAAAGCGCAAGTCCGGCTTGTCACTGCCGTAGCGCGCCAGCGCCTCAGCGTGGGAGAAACGCGGGAAGGGCGAGAGGATGCGCTTCTCCGGCGCAACGGCGGGAATCAGCGCGGTAAACAGGCCCTCGACCAAGTCCAATACGTCGTCGCGGTGGACGAACGACATCTCCAGGTCGAGCTGGGTAAATTCAGGCTGGCGGTCGCCGCGCATGTCCTCGTCACGGAAACAGCGCGCGATCTGGTAGTAACGCTCGAAACCCGCGACCATCAGCAGTTGCTTGAGCTGCTGCGGGGATTGCGGGAGCGCGTAGAACTTGCCGGGGTGGATGCGGCTCGGCACCAGGTAGTCCCGCGCGCCCTCCGGCGTCGATTTGAACAACTGCGGGGTCTCGATATCGAGAAAGCCGTGTCGGTCGAGATACTCGCGGATGAATTGCACCGTGCGGTGGCGCAGGATGATGTTGCGCTGCATCCGTCTGCGGCGCAGGTCGAGATAGCGATAGCGCAGCCGCAGGGCTTCGTCGACCGGTGCATCGTCGTAGATGTAAAATGGCGGAGTCTGCGCCGCGTTGAGGATATGCACTTCCTGAGCTTCGACTTCGATTTCGCCGGTCGCCCATTCGGCGTTGACCTGGTCGGCGGGCCGTTGGCGCACCACCCCCCGTACCTGAATCACGTACTCGTTCCGCACGTCAGCGGCGACGGCGCGTGCATCGGGCGCAGTCTCTGCACTGACGACGACCTGGGTCAATCCATCCCGGTCGCGCAGCACGATAAAAATCACGCCGCCGAAATCGCGACGAAGGTTCACCCACCCGGCCAGCGTCACCTCCTGACCGGCATGCGCAGCACGCAACTCACCACACGTATGGCTCTTGAACATATCATCCTCCTGCTAAAATAGCCATAAGAAAGACTACCAACGTCTCAGCGACACTGCGTCTTGAAAATTTCGTGTTCAAAGCAGATATTTGGTCAACCAGATACTCGTGAGACGTTTGTAGCCTGACTTTAGCTCACAGCCACTACTATACCACAGAGGGCGTTAAGGAGCAAACAAAACGACCCCCTCGCCGGGAAAAGAGAAGGTTATTTTGTCTTACAACTGGCTCGATTGCCAAAATGCATAAATGCGATTAATATTATAGTAATCACATGATATAATCACAGTTAGAATGGAATGGATCACAGGTTTACTGCCCGGTTGGTTGGTCGAATGGATTCGCATCTACATCACACCGTTCCTCAGGGTTCAGGTGCGGGTTATGGCACGGGCCTTGCTGTCGGGCATAATCGACACACTGTTGTTCATCAGCTTGCCCCTCGCCATCAGTTTTGGCAGCCAGGCAATCTGGAACAACCGTTACCAACTCACGGTGGCACAACAGACGCAACTCGAGCGCTGGGGCAGCGTGGCCCAGCTTATCGCTTATATGGAGGATGTTCCACCGGTGGTGCCGCTGGTCTTATGGTACAAGGAACATGGTATGCGTGAGGAAAATCCGAATAACTGCGAGGGCATTATGGGACTCTATACGGCGGTGACGTCGGGCGCACTCCCCTGCTTTCCGCCCGGCCCGATCGAGGCCAACGAGGTTATTCGCCAATTGCGTATGGGTACCCAGGTCTTCAAGAGCTATTGTCCGGACATCACCTACACAACCACCGATCCCAGGCTCATCAAAAGATGCTATCTCTACTACAACGCCGGTCCACGCAGCCGCACGAACCCCGACGATTCGGCCTACGTGATGAACGGCTACGATGCCGCTCATCAAAACATGGTGCTGACCGACATTCAGGGACGGCAATACCGTTTGACGGCGTTGGGTGCCTGGCCCACGCACATCGCTATGCAGGCGCAGTTGGCACAACGGCGCACGTCAGGAATGCCTCCGGTGGTATTGGCTCCGACGATGCTGATCCAGGAGTTGTGGGACAAACTCTGGACCGCGACCGAAAACGTCGAGCGGAACCGCACAAGTGACGTCGTGCTCGACGTCGACGGCGCTACTGCCGGCGACGCGCCAGCGGTGTTGTGCCGCGCGCCGGTCGTTCAGGAGTGCTTCATCGAACCCCACAGCGACGGCGATGCCAGCCTGCGCCCGGACCTCAGCCCGTTGTTGCTTACGCCGTTCGAGCACGGCGAATTGATGTGCGGCCTGTTTCCCGGAATCGATCTAGTGTCCACCAAAGCGTCCCTCGTCCTCGCCCCCATGCCGGGCTATCTCACCCGTTACAGTGATGGCCGGGGCAACCTGACGATTCAAATCGAAAACGACGAATGGACACTATGGCTGATCGGATTGCGCTCCTACACGGTCAGCGAGGGGACCGTCGCTGCCGGAGATGCTATCGGTGCTGTCGGCGGCGTAGGGAGCCAAACGCCGGGTGTACATTATGCCGTTTATGATAAAATAGCTACAGGTTTTGTGGATGCATTGAGTTTCATACCGGCGGACGACTGCCCGCCCGCCAGCAGGTAATGTGAACGTTTTGAAAAGGAGAGAATCATGAATGCAGGAGCCTTAGTCGTACTTTTCCTCATCGCATTCGCCATCGCGTGGGCTTTCTGGTTGATTTTCAAACTCAACCTCAGCGAGATCAACCTCGGAAAGTTGCTCTCGTATTTTGCCGGGGTTATTCTGACCCTCCTCGTCGTGCTGTGGATCACATCATGGTTTATTCCCTGGTGGGCGGTTCGCCTGGTACAAGGCACGCGGCAATCGGCAACCGTTCAGGAGCTGCAAGTAGCCGGCGCCGAGTTATTGAAAGAAATCGCGGGCACTCCGGGGATCGTGATCACAACCGCGCCCATCATCCCCCCCCAAGACCCGATCGTAGTCACCCCAACGCCAACGATCAGCCCGCTGAACACTCCGGTGGTCGGCTCTATTCAAAGCGTGCCGCTTGGCGGTGAACGAACGCACACCGTGCAATCAGGGGACACACTATATAACATCAGCCGCAGATATGGCGTCACTGTGGAGCAACTGAGGCAGCGCAACAACCTCACGGGGGATATGATCCGTGTAGGACAGCAGTTGATCATCCCGTAAACCAACCATCCTGTGAATCAAGAGACAGTGGCCACGCCGACGGCGACCGGTAAACGCGCTGCCGCTCCCAACTTCCGGCAAAGGGTCTGGGGGATCTTCGAGAGAATCATCAGCCCTTTTCTGGAAACCTTTCTGCCCAAACCGCATTATCTGGAAGGGGAGGAGGTGCAGCAAGTCGTCACGATGGCAAGATACCGCGCCAAAGTGCCCAGAATTTTAGGCATTGCCGGCGTGATCCTGCTTGTCCCGGGGCTGATTCTCTTTGGGACGACAAGTTTGACCCACCTCGATACCGTCCAGCTCGCCTCAGCCATCATCATCATCACCGCGCTGTTCTTCCTCTTCGAGTCGGCGCAAGAATGGCTGAACTACAATCAGTGGCGTTTCATCGTGACCAACAAACGCTTTATCCTCATCACACCGCACCCCGAACGACGTGGTTTTGCCGATGTGATCTATCTGAAAGGCGGCAAGATTCAAGTGTTGGACACCAACTTCTCCAAGAGTCCCGTGTGGGGATTGTTTCAGATGATCCAGGGCACGCGCGACGTGATGCTGAGCATGAGCGGTTACGAATTTCAGGAGACGGGCGCGCAGGTCAAGGGTGGCTTGCGCTTTCCCGACGTGAGACCAGAGGACATCCGCCGGCTAGAAGAACTCATCTTCGGCTAATAACGCCTCAATGAGTAGAGAAAACCCCACAGCACGCACTGTGGGGTTTTGTGTTGGCGCGGAGGGAAGAGCAGGGCGGCGTAAGCGTTTGACGCAGACTAACGCCGGCGCAAAAACACAACGACGCAGACAAGTGCCAGCAACAGCGCCGGGGCCAGGGCACACGTTTTCGGCGGAACGTCCCCGCCCTCTACAGGGATCAACGTGCGCAGTGGTGTGGTTGTGGGTGTAGGAGAACTGGTAGCGACGGGCGCGACAGGATACGGCGTGGGCGACGCGGCCGGTGGTAAGACAACGACGTGCGGCGTCGGCGTCGCGAGGCGAAATGGCGTTGCTGTGGGCGTAGGGGTCTCCGTGGGCGTCACCACAACGGTTGGCGTGAGCGTAGGGGTTGGCGGGACAGGCGTAGCGGTCGGCGTGATGGTCGCCGTCGGCGTGATGACCTCAGGGATGGCGGTGGGCGATTCGGACGTTGGTGTGGGTTCAGCGGCGACGCTCCCAGAACGATACACTGTGGCAAGTTCGGCGGTCAGGCCGATGTAGGCATCGCCGTACTGCGTCGAAGGCTCGATATGCGTCCCCTCGAGCCACTCATTGAAACTGGTGATGACGACCCAATCGGCAGCACTCTGTATCGCGCCTTGCCAGCATGCACGATAATACGCACCGGCCTCGCGCGGACGCACAAAAGCATCGGCGCGGCCGGTCACCAAATCGTCATAGCCGGGCATCACCGTCGCCACCCAGTAGCGAAAGGTATTGTGCTGCGCATTCCACTGCTCCACGTTCGCTCCCCAACGCGTTAAGACTGCCTCCGGCGTCGCCGACCACGCAACGCTGTAGAGATAGAGGCCGTTAAAGACCTCCAGGTAGTCGAGTTGCGCACCCTCGGCGATCCATAGCATCTCCCGCTCCGGATCCACCTGCGCACGAATGGCCTGCCAGGTAGCTAAGGAGAAGCGCTCCTGCCGCCAAAAGAAAACGACCGGGCGATTTTCCACCCGCAAATAAGCGGGGTGCTGCGCGTGCCCATCCCGTAATGCTTGTAGCGCGGAGAGCACCGCGTCCTCGGTCTGCAAAAAGGGGCCGCCCATATCGACCGAGACCGCAGCACGGATCCCTTGCACCTGCGCCTGGTCCAACAGGATGCGAAAGTTCGGTTCGGTCTGATTGTTAGTCATATCTGGGCCGTACCAGGCCTGGATTAAAGCATCGATGCCGGCCTCGCGCGCCTCGCGCACGTGCCGCTGGATGACGGAGACGTCGCTGGAGTGATAGAGTTGCAACGGCTTATCGGGCAGGGCCTTTTCCCAGGTCAGCATGTCGAACCAGGCGTAGTAGAAGGCGAGCACCAACCGGCCACCAGACTGTGCGCAGTCCCGCGCGTGAACCGGTGCTGAGTTCGACAGCAGCAGCAGGCATAGCAGCAGGCTCACCAAACAACATCGACGCCGTTCCAATCGAACACCCCCTGAGAATTCAAGAGTCGCGCACGCGCAATAATGAACACGCCCGACAGCGTGAAACCGCGATAATTTTCGGATAGGTTCTAAGTATAACGCGGCAGTGAAATAAAACAACTCCTCTGGACAGCAAGCCTAGCTTCGAGTATAATCACAGTGAGTGCGTTATTTAAGGAGACAAGTATGGCAATATCGAGTTGGATAAGTGACGGATTAGGGATGATTGTGGGCTTTTTAGTGTGCCTGATCCCATTGATTGTCGTGCACGAGATAGGCCATTTCGTGATGGCGAGATGGATCGGCGTGTGGGCGCGCGAGTTTGGGATCGGCTACCCACCCCGTATTACCAAGCTATTCAAGTGGCGCGAGACGGAGTTCACCCTCAACTGGCTGCCGCTCGGCGGATTCGTGCGGCTTGAGGGCGAGCAGACGTTTGCAGAAGAACAAAGCGCAATTGCGGAACTAGACGGGGTAGAAGCGCCCCCCCCTCTTACAGAGGAGGAGAAAGAAGAAGCGCATCGCCACAGCCTGTACGCGCAGCCGCCCGGCAAGCGCATCTTGCTGTACCTGGGCGGTCCGCTGATGAACATTCTGACAGCGTGGGTGCTGGCGACGCTGCTCTTCACTACGGGTATTCCTATGGCGCGCGTCATTATCGACGAGATCGCGCCGGAGTCGCCGGCCGCCGAAGCGAACCTGCAAGTCGGTGACATCATCGTCGCCGTCAACGGCGAGACGGTCGAATCCACTACCGACGTTTCCCTCTACATCCAGAAAAGCCTCGACGAACCGGCCGAACTCCTGCTGGAGCGCGAGGGACAACCGGTCACCGTATCGCTCACACCACGCGCCAATCCACCGGCAGGTCAGGGAGCGATGGGCGTCATCATCGGCGGTATAGACAGCGGGCAACTCAAACAGTATCCCTTAGGCGAGTCCTTTGTCTACGGCAGCCGGCTTCTGGGAAATATCGTCGGCATGACGGTGTTCTTCCCGGTCTACGTCATTCGCGGATTGATTCCCATCGAACATGCGCGCCCGGTGGGCGTCATCGGGATCAGCCAGATTGCACAACGCTCGGTGGAGGATAGTATTTCGACCGGCGCAGTCTACCCAATTCTCAACCTTCTAATTCTCGTTAGTGTAAGTTTGGGCATCTTCAATCTGCTGCCCATCCCGGCGCTGGACGGCGGGCGGATTCTCTTCGCCATCGTGGAGAAGATACGTCGCAAACCGCTCACGCCGGCCCTGGAAGAACGCATTCACATGGTGACGTTGATGTTGCTGGCCGCTCTTTTTGTCTTCATCACCATTATGGATATTGTCGCGCCGATTTCATTACCTTAAAACCCATCCGAAAATTATCGCAGTATCACGCTGTCGGCGGAATGGGCGGCTTAAATTGGTCTGCCAATTTCAGCCACTTTTTCTTGAGGGTGTTTTTACCCGCGCCTTTAGGCGCAAAATACCAGACCAGAACGGGGATCTGGCGATCCCCTCGGAGCATTTTGTAATCTACTGAGCTTGATCTTAGAAAACCTGGTTCTCAAATCTTTACCAGGGTGAATGAAAAACGAAGGACGTATGACCGACCGAAAAATCACCGATAGCCTGTGGCAAAGTCTGGAGGAGATGCGGCACATGCCGCACGCCGCCGACCTGAAGCAGTTTTCCGGATTGTTGGCGGAGGATATTCAGCGGCTCACCGCAGCCTGGGGAAATCTACCCGTGGAGGTGCGTCGCGAAACCGTCCAGGCATGGACCGCCCTCACCATAGAGGATTTCGAGATGGATTTCTCCGCTGCACTTCGCATTGCTATGCACGATGAAGATGCCGATGTGCGCGCAGCAGCGATCTCCGGGCTGGACGAAGACGAGGACGTCCGCCTGATCCCGCAGCTCAGCGAGATTCTCGAAAATGATACCGCGGCGGCAGTGCGCGCGGCAGCGGCGCGCACGCTGGCGCACTTCGTGCTGATGGGCGAATTGGACAAGATTCTCCCGCGTTCCTTCGAGATCGCCTGTACGGCGCTGCAGAAAGCGCACAGCGACCTCGACGAAGACCTGGATGTGCGCCAGGGCGCGCTCGAGGCACTGGCGTATACCAGCCTGTATGGCGCGCCGGAGATGATCGAAGCAGCCTACGCCCACCCAGAAGAGAAAATGCGCATCAGCGCCGTCCTCGCGATGGGCCGTAGCGCAGACAAACGTTGGGCCAAAATCGCCCATCGCGAGCTGTTCAGCCCTCTGCCGGCGATGCGTTACGAGGCCACGCGCGCCTGCGGCGAGTTAGCCCTGTCAGAAGCCGTCCCCGCGCTGATCGAATTGGTCGAAGACGTCAACGCCGACATCCAGCAAATGGCGCTGTGGGCGCTCGGCCAGATTGGGGGTAAGCAGGCAGAACGCACGCTGGAGCACTATCTCGACTCGGACAACCTGGCCCTGCGCCAGGCGGCCCACAACGCGCTCGAAGAATTGGAGTTCTTCCACGGCGATCTCTCGACCTTCTTCGGCCCACCCGGCGAGTTCGACGGCGCTGGCGAGGGCAGTTGGGCCGAGGATGACGACCACGCAGGGGCCAGCATCGGCAAAAAGCTCGCGCTGGGTTTTGGCGAGGACGACCTTGAAGAAGACGAAGCGGACTTCGGTGACGAAGCGGACTTCGGTGACGAAGCGGACTTCGGTGACGAAGCGGACTTCGACGATGAGGTTGATCTGCTCACGCTATATCTCGAAAGCGTAGATGAGGACGACGCTTTCGAGGACGAAAACGCTTTCGAGGACGAAGGTGATGACGAGGAGGACCTGTGGACCTAGTACAACGCAGCACAACTACCTTCCCCGTTCCCCGACCGCGCCGGCGATCTGACAAGCCCCTCCAAGCCAGAGAGACGGGTAAGGGTTTTTACGCTGTCAGATGCCTCACACTGCTAGGGTTACTGCTGTTGTCGACGGTTTCCCTATTCCCAGTGTATGCCCAGGCTGGCCTCATCGCCGAACACACGTACACGTACAGCCAGGCGGCGACGTTCACGTTGACCTTCCCACCGGAAACTGCACCCGACACCGCCACGCTGTACCTCAAGGTCGGAACGTTCACGCAGGATTACCAGACGCCGGTCAGCGAGGGCCTCGCGCAGCAAGAGCGCAATTTAGGCGACGAACCTTTTCCGCCTTTCACAACGATCAGCTATTGGTGGGACTACCGGGACGCACAAGGGCAGACCCACACCACGGAGAAACAGCACTTCCTGTACGAAGACAATCGCTTCGCCTGGGAAACCCTCCACGATGATCCCATCACGCTGCACTGGGTAGCGGGCGACAGAGTTTTGATGAACAACGCCCTGAACATCGCGCAATCCGCCCTCGTCGAAATCCAGGCGACTCTGCAAGCGCCGGTCATCGATTCAGCAACGCTCTACATCTACCCCTCACTGCCCGACCTGCAATCGGCATTGCGGCTGACGGGGTATGAGTGGGTCGGCGGGCAGGCCTACCCAGAAATCGGCGTGGTGCTGCTCGCCATCTCGCCATCCAGCGAGGCGATTCTCAAGATGCGGCGCGACATCCCACACGAGCTGACCCACAAAGTGCTCTACGATCTCACCGGGCCGCAAGGCTACGCCGCGCTACCCGTGTGGCTCAACGAAGGGTTGGCTTCCACCTTCGAACTCAGCCCCGATCCCGCCTATGCACTGGCCCTGCAACGTGCCGCAAAGGATGGCAAGCTAATCCCGATGGCAACGCTGTGTTACCCGTTCCCCGCAGAAGCCGACCGTGCCCTCCTGGCCTACGCGCAAAGCCAGAGCTTCGTCCGTTATCTCCAGCAGACGTATGGCTGGTCGCAGATTCGCGCGCTTATCGACGCTTACAAAGATGGATTGGAATGTTCCACGGGCGTCAAGCAGACACTTGGAGCGGATTTGAGCGCATTGGAACGCGATTGGCGCGTCTGGATGGAACAGCAAAAACAAGACAGCGCCGTATCCGCAACGTGGACCTACGTGGCAATAATCGTCCGTGACCTGGCACCCTGGCTGATTCTGATGGGTTTGTTATGTATGCCGGCGTGTCTTCTTTGGATGGGCACACGCTTCGGACGATAAACCCGCCTTACCACTCTCGCACTCATCAGTCTTGTGCATCATTCTCGCTTGAAGGGGATCGCCAGATCCCCAACTCTTGCCCATAACCGGGGATCTGGCGATCCCCTCTAAGCACAGAGCAGGCCTAGTGTGGTCTGGCCGCGACGAGGTAATTCAGGAACACGATGCCGCTGTAGCCCTTCGCGTGCGCGCCGCCAAGCGCAAACGCCCCCGCCGGGAAATCGCGGCTGTAGACGCAGAAGGGATACGTCCCACCCGGCGTTTCGACGTCCACTTGCAACTTCTCCTCACGGGTGAAGCCCCGCAACCACTTGGGCAGTTGGTGCGCCTTGGCCTGGTAGATGACGTACACCTTGCTCGGGCGCGTCAGTTTGAAGCGCAGCAGCTTGTCCGCCTCGGAATCGTAATCGAGATCGGCGGGCATCACCGTGTGCAGGCCGGTCAGCGTCAGCGGCACGGTGGTCACGATGTAGTCGCGGTCGGTGTAGCACGGTTGGTACGCGCGCAAAACGGTGGACCGGTACTCGCGCCCACTGGTCGCTTTGATGTAGGCGAAGGGATTTTCGTAGCGATAGGCATACGCCGGACGCTGGCCCTGATCGCGGTGCGCCACCACGGCCATGCCACCGACCACGGAGGTCAGCGGGTCCATCTCGCGCATCTTGTCGTGTCCGAAGAGGCTCTCCAACAGCGCCACGAACGCGGGCACGAGCGACGCGCCGCCGGTGCGCAGCACCACATCCACCTGCTCCAGGCGCAGCCCGGCATCCACCACGACCTGCCGGAGTTCCCGCGCCACGTTCGCCAGTTCCGGCTCGATCAGTTCCTCAAACGCACGGCGCAAAACCCGCTCGTGGATGGCGATGTGCTCGTAGTCGTAATCCAGGCGCGCCATCAGCTCGCCGGTGAGCGACTTCTTCGTCTGTTCGATTCGCCGGAACAAATCGAAGCCGATGTTCTGCGTGACGAGCGTTTCCAGCGCGCGCATCGCCTGGGGATTGTTGCTCGTCTTCTGAAAGTTCCGGATCCGCTCTAACGGCATCGGACGCGAGAGTTCGGGCATGGTCTGCCAGGCGTGCAGCAGATCGAGGTAGTCCGGCGGAAAGTCCAGGCCGCCATCGACGCGCGCCCCCTGGCCGAAGTACTTGAGCAACGACAACATAATCCGCCGGTCCAGATCGTCACCGCCGACGAGCACACCGCGCGTCGCAATCACCTGGGGCGGTTGCGCGCCGCCCACCTCGGCGATGGTCAGGTCGAGCGTGCCGCCGCCAAAGTCGAAGACGAGGGCGATTTCACGCTTGTCGGTCGCAATGTGATGGAGATGCGCCGCCGCAATCGGCTCCATCTGGAAGGAAATATCGCGGAATCCGGCAAAGCGCGCGGCCTTGTAGAGGATTTCCTCCGCGCGCAGCGTGCCTTCGGACGTATCGCAGAAGCGCACCGGACGGCCCATAACCACACTGTCGCACGTCTCGCCCAGTTGCGCCTCGGCGCTGGCCTTCATCGAGCGCAGGATGATGGCGACCAGCTCATCGATGGTGAAATAGCGCTCGAAGATGTCCGTCCCCTCGTAGCGCGGATCGCGCAGCGCGGTCTTCACCGATTGCATCAGCCGCCCGTGCGCTCCAACGTCGGTATCGATGTGCAGGTCGTGCCAGTAGCGGATGGGGCTGGAGCCGGCCCCGCCGACGATGATCTCGATGGGCTGAATCTCCTTGCGCTCCCACACGATGCGGCGGCCCGTCTCGCGCGCCAGATACTCGTTGGCCGCATCCGAACCGAGCAAGGTGTGATAGTCGCGGTCCATGTAGATCAGCGACGGCAGCACGTGCGGGTTCTCGTTGGCGGCGTCGAGTTCGATGGGGCGCAGCCGCTCGCCGTCGTAATACGCGACCGACGAGTTGGTGGTGCCAAAATCGATGCCGATACGTGGCATAGTTCCTCCTTTGTGTGTCAACGGATTAAACGGATTTGAACGGATTGAGAGCGAAGCGGTGCTATGGGTCTGTGACAAAGCGAAGGGGGATTATACCACGGTTTTGGGAAAAATTATATCGTTTCCAAGCTTGGATGAAAATGAAACGATAGTGTGATATAATTGATGCAAATGGAGACGGAGGGAATGATGACAACAGTACAAGTTTCCTTGAAATTTCCACGAAGTGTGTTTTCAGCTTTTCGTCAAGACCCAGATGATTTTGTCGCCGAGATGCGTCTGGCCGCCGCGGTCAAGTGGTACGAAATGCGCACCCTCTCACAAGCCAAAGCAGCCGAAGTCGCCGGGCTGTCGCGTGGCGAATTCCTCACTGCCCTGGCGCGTTTTGGCGTCTCGCCTTTTCAGTACGATGCAGATGAGATCGTCGCAGAGGTGATGAGTGACTGAGCGATGGGTGCTAAATTCCTCCCCGCTGATTGCCCTGGGACGAATCGGATATACTCATCTATTCAGAGAACTTGCCACAGACATAGCTATACCACGCGCAGTTGCCGATGAAATCAAAGCCGGTCCCGCAAACGACCGAGCTTACCATGCCTTGATGGACAACGCGCGCCACATCGTAGAGACAAACCTTGCCCCAGAAGTTCTGACCTGGGATTTGGGCGCCGGCGAAACTGCGGTCATTTCGTATGCGCTGGCGCAACCAGAATGGAAAGTCATCTTGGATGATGCGATGGCTCGCAGATGCGCGCGCAGTTTTGAGCTGCAAACCAAAGGCACGCTTGCTGTCGTCATTATGGCGAAACAGCGCAGCCTGATTCCCTCAGCAACCGACGTACTGCATTTGCTACTCAAAGCCGACTTTCGCCTAGATGAAAAGGTGATTCGTGAGGCGTTGCTACGGACAGTTGGAGAAGTGTGGAAGTGACTTTAACGAATTAACGAATCGTAGCCACGCCCATTCGTTTATTCGTGGGGTATTCGGGGTCAGCATTTGTGTCTCTACACCTGACTCACATTGAAGTTATGATGATAGTGCGCCGTGTTCTCCTGCGTGAGATGCCCGAAGACGTCGGTCATGTCGGCGTAGACGTCCGCTGAGAGGCGCAGGTGGAGGTGCGCGCCGTATTGGACCAGTAGTGACATTTGCTGCTCCTGATGCGCCTCGCCTCTTCGCCCGATTGTCCCCACCCGGCAAAAACAACACGTGTGAACACGTAAAAAAACCAGCAGAGAGCGAGGAGCAAGGAGAACGGGAGCATCGCCGGCCACTAATCTACAATGCATAGACAAACGGCTGCGGTGTCCATTCGTATAACGTGACCAATCACCACCAGCAAAGCAACTCTATAGCAAAGCACTATCAGTGCGTCCCACCATGTAGCTACGTTGTGACGGCATAAACTCAAGCACAGAAATGATCACTACTCGAGAAGTGCAACAGCCTTCATCCTCTCGTACCGCTCACGAACTTTCTTATCCTCCTTGAGAGACAACGAACGCTCAAAATGCTCCCGGGCCTCCACATAACGCCTACGGTGTCTCAGAAAATCAGCATAAGAGGCGTATGCTTTAGGATTGGATGGATTCATCTGCAATGCCTGCCGGAAGTAAGCCTCGGATTCTGTATCACGCCCGTCCTGTCGTGCTAACAGGCTCGCCAGCGTAACCACAGTATAGTCATCAGAAGGATCCAACTCAAGCGCGCGTCGATAGTGTTCTTCTGCCTCTTGATAGCGTTGTTGCCAGTATAGAAAAACGCCATATGAAGTGTGTGTTCTGGCATTATCTGGCGCCAGCACCAGCGACTCGCGGTAAGCCTGTTCCGCCTCTTGCTTGCGGTCCGGAAGACGTTCTAACAATTTGGCCTTCTCAAAATAGGCACGAGCTTGGCGATTCGTATCATGGCCCAAAGCAATAGCGCGATCCAAACTACCTTCAGCAGCTTCTATCTCACCTAGAAACCGCTCCACAGTTCCCAAAAGAGACCACGTCAGGGGGTCTCGATCATTTAATGCCAAGGAGCGTTGGAAATACAACCGTGCTTGTTCATTGTGCCTGTCCCGCATCTCCGCTTGCCCCCAAGCACACCAGGTGATCGGATCATCAGGCGACAAGGTTGTAGCTTCCGCAAAATAAAAACGCGCTTTTTCCAAATCTCGCAAGTTGCTAAAAACAATACCTAATGAGTGTAATGTGATAGAATTACGTGGCGACAGTTCCAGAGCGCGTTGTAACAGTGAAACCGCGAAAGGAAAATCCTTCGACTTGCTTTCCATCACACCCCACGCTTGCCAAGTCAATGGATCGTTAGGGTTGGCATCCCTGGCCTTCTCGAAAAGCTCACGCGCCTTCGCGTAATGTCCTTGTTCGCCCTCGAAAATCGCCCACGCTTGCCAGTTAAGCGCATCGGTCGGGTCAGCTTCCGTCCCCTGCCGGAACAGCCCCCGCGCGGTCGCCACATCCCCCGCCTCCTTCTCCAACAACGCCCACGCTTGCCAGGTATGCGCGTTGGTCGGGTCGGCCTCCGTCCCCTGCCGGAACAGCCGCCGCGCGGTCGCCACATCCCCCGCCTCCTTCTCCAACAACGCCCACGCTTGCCATAACGGCGCGTGGGTCGGGTCGGCTTCCGTCCCCTGCCGGAACAGCCGCCGCGCGGTCGCCACATCCCCCGCCTCCTTCTCCAACAACGCCCACGCTTGCCA
>OMKS01000354.1_pt1 | contig 43123 bp, 28 predicted proteins | sample 1674721 | NCBI WGS metagenome assembly OMKS01 (sample SAMN06264996, study PRJEB25208) | sediment metagenome | isolation source: hot spring sediment | place: USA: California | collected 2014-09-02 | reverse complement strand
TTACTGGTGGAATTTGAAACTGCTGAAGCAGTTTATAAATTGCTATTTCTGTTCAGCTACACCATGATGAATCATGGTGTTTATTCAAACTACATTGTTGAACAAACACCACCATTTATTGTGGTGTAAAGTAGATCAATATATTGAGATGAACCGCTTCAGCGGTTTTTCTACCCATGACTGAGGTTTTACCTTACCGGGAACATTTTGCTTGCAATGAACTGGTTATTATTTTATATTTACCTTTCGTTTAAATGGCTGTGACATAAGCATCAGAATGTGCTGTTAATTCCGGAGTTGTTGCGCTATTCAAAGCGATTCAGGGTAGCTACTACAAACCATAACGAAAAAAAAGCGGAGTGATTCAATGACATCATCGAAATCGAAAAAAGCGCAGCGTCGCTTATCGCCATGGTTCTGGGTACCGAGCTTGTATTTTGCCGAAGGCATTCCCTACATTGTTGTCATGATTATCTCAGTGATCATGTACAAACGAATGGGTATCTCCAACACTGATATTGCACTTTACACCAGTTGGCTTTACCTACCCTGGGTTATCAAACCGCTTTGGAGTCCGGTAGTTGATCTATTCAAAACCAAGCGACTCTGGATTATTGTAATGCAACTATTCATCGGAGCCGGTCTCGCCTGTGTTGCATTTACAATTCCAGTGCCGAATTTTTTTCAATTTACTCTGGCGTTTTTCTGGTTGCTGGCATTCAATTCAGCTACGCATGACATTGCCGCCGATGGTTTTTATATGCTCGGATTGACAGAACACCAACAAGCCTGGTTTGTAGGTGTCCGCAGCACATTCTACCGCTTTGCCATGCTGACCGGACAGGGATTGTTGGTTATTCTTGCAGGCTACATCGAAAGTCACAGCGGACTCGAGAGTGTCGAAATAAATGTGCAAGCGGTCAATCAAACAGTGAACCAACGGATTGTCTCGCCTGATAGTTTGGAAATTTCGCCACTGGATGGCGATTTGAGGATCATTACCCATCCCCAAAAGCTTGAAATTACCATCGAAAAAAAGTCCCGCCATGAAATCGATCAAATCACAGAAATGGTGAAACAATGGAACGCCAATTTCATGACCACCCGCGAGGCAGAAAAAAAACAAGACCAAAGTACAGCGCCCTCCTGGTGGCAGCGTAATGTGGTCGTCAAAATAGAATCTGGTTTCCGGGCAATTTTTGGGTCTGATAAAAAAATCGCTGACAGATTAGAAAAAACAGGAAATGTTAGAGTGATCTATTTTTATCTGTCGCGTCAACCCGAACCAGATCGCACCATCGTGGTGAATTTTGGCAGGGAGTCCGGCGATAAATCCATTAACCTGATCGAAGGCGCCCGCCGTGAATTTACTGCTGCAAATTGGAACCAACCATTGATGTCGCTAATTCAATTGGACCCCAAGCTAAAGCAGCCAACTTCAGCCGATTTTGTGGCGCGCGCCGGAAACATACCGCTGTCATGGATGGTAACGTTCGGCTTCATGGCAATACTGTTTTTGTTTTTTAGCCTGTACCATCATCTTGTTCTGCCCTATCCAAAAGAGGATTCCGCTCGCACCGATATCACCTTTAAATCTTTTTTTAAAGATTTTGCCAATACCTTTGTATTATTTTTCAAAAAAGATAAAATCGGACTGTCCATCGCCTTTCTGTTGTTATATCGATTAGGCGAATCCCAGCTCGTTAAAATTGCGTCACCGTTTCTGTTAGACACTCAGGAACTGGGCGGATTAGGTCTGACCACGGGCCAGGTGGGATTTGTTTACGGCACAGTCGGCATTGCGATGTTGACTGTAGGCGGTTTGTTGGGCGGATTTTTAGCAGCGAGGCACGGCTTAAAAAAATGGCTGATCTGGATGGCGATTGCAATTAACGTGCCCGATGTGGTGTACATTTATCTTGCCCAAACCCAGACAGCTAATTTTTTCATCATCAATCTTTGTGTCGGCATTGAGCAATTAGGCTACGGATTCGGATTTACCGCCTACATGCTTTACATGATTCTCATTTCCGAAGGTAAATTCAAAACCGCTCACTTCGCCATCACTACCGCATTTATGGCGCTGGGAATGATGCTTCCCGGCATGATCAGCGGATGGATTCAGGAGTTGATCGGTTATTACAACTTTTTCGTTTGGGTGTTGATATCCACCATTCCTGGAATTATTCTGGTTAACTTTTTACCTATTGATCCTGAATTCGGAAAGCGACAGGAAAAATAGCCGCTAATGTAACATTTTGGCTTCGGTGGCAATGATCGATTGCTGTCGAAGCCCAAATCCTTTCGTCAATCAGCCGGAAGCCGGAACATGACAATGCAGGGCAACCATGAATATTGAACCCATTGAATTCTACTTTCAATCTCAATTGACTGCTCTCGATTTTTTCTTCATTTTCATATTTTTGCTGATATCAATTTCACTCGGTGTTTTTTTCTCCAAACGAGGCCGCCAAAATCTCAGCCAATATTTTGCTTCCGGTTCTGGATGTCCCTGGTGGCTTCTGGGGACTTCGATGGTTGCTACCACATTTGCTGCTGATACGCCGTTGGTAGTCAGTGGACTGGTTGTCAAACAGGGGATCTGGGGAAACTGGTTCTGGTGGAGCCAGGTTATGATATTTATGGGCGGTGTCTTTTTTTTCGCCCGGCTATGGAAACGGGCAAACATTTTAACCGACACTGAATTAGTCGCTCTGCGCTATTCAGGAAAGCCGGCTCGAGTTTTGCGGGGATTTCGCGCACTTTACTTTGCCCTCGCTTATAATTGTTTGATCATGGGATGGGTAATCCTATCAATGACCAAAATCATGGGCTTGACGTTCAACATTCCCAAGCACTGGGCAGTAATCGCGAGCATCTTCATCACTGTAGTTTACTCCGCCATTTCCGGGCTGTGGGGTGTTATGGTGACCGACTTTTTTCAATTTCTGCTGGCAATGGGAATGGCAATCGTTCTGGCAATTGTCTCGCTGAATGCAGCCGGGGGATTGGATTCTATTTTAAACCAGCTTCCACAAATTTATGGCCCAGAAAATGCGGCGGCAATGACCCGTTTGCTGCCATCGTTTGACACACCGGAATACGGTTTCACAATCTTTCTTCTTTACATATTGCTATTATGGTGGACGGTTGGCGGCACCGACGGTGGCGCCTATCTGGCGCAGCGAATGATCGCAGCTAAAAATGAGAAGCATTCATTTCTGGGTTATCTCTGGTACAACATCGGACATTTTTGTCTCCGCCCCTGGCCCTGGATACTGGTCGGACTGGTCGCTGCTGTAAAATTTCCCGGCATCGCTGCTCGCAACCCAATTACCGGTGTGTTGGAAAAAGACCCTGAACTGGGTTATATTGCGGTCATGCTCACCAACCTGAAACCGGGATTGCTTGGGTTAATGTTGGCATCTTTTTTGGCCGCTTTCATGTCTACCATCAGTACCCAAATTAATTGGGGAGCATCCTATTTGATAAACGATTTTTACAAGCCATATATCAATCCGAACGCATCAGAAAAACACTACATCCGCGTCTCCATTCTTACGGTGGTTTTAATGGCAATATTGGGGGGTGTTATTTCATTTCTGATGACCGATATTTTTTTCGCGTGGCTGCTACTGTCTGCCATAAACGCTGGTATCGGAATTGTATATATTGCGCGCTGGTATTGGTGGCGCATAAACGCTTATTCCGAAATTTCCGCGATCATGTCGATCCTGATAACAGTGGCAGCTATAATTTTTATTCAAAATGAAAGTTTGTTGCAAATCGTTCTCACCAGCATTGTCGGGTTCACCCTGTTGATGTTATTCCTGTCGGGATTTGTGGCGCAAAAACGGTTTGGGATCAATCCAAAATCAGCATTGTTCATCGTTGTCATTGCACTGATCGCAGTGGTTTTGGTGACACTGGTAACGTTGCCGGAAAAAAAATTTCCCTGGACACTGATCTACACTGTTCCCATCTCCCTGACAGTCTGGTTGAGCACAACCCTGTTGACCAAGCCAGTGGAAGAACATCAACTAATTAAGTTTTACCGCCGGGTTCATCCGGGCGGACCCGGTTGGAAAAAAATTTCAGAGAAAATCCCTGAAGATTACAGCAAACGGTCATTGTTTACCCGGCGAAATCTTATTGCAGCAATTTCTGGGATTGTAGCTGTTTACAGTGTTTTGCTGGGGATCGGTTATTTATTGCTGGGAAAAACTATCGCCGCCGCCATTCTATCGGGAGTGCTGCTGCTTAGCGTTTTCATTATGATAAAGAATTTATCTGAAGAACAGTGGAAAACAAACAGCAACGATAACGCATCTTGTGCCTCTTGAATGAAACAAAATTAATTGAGTTCACATAAATGCTTCTCTTCAAGCAACCAGTCCATGTGAACAACCCGGAGCAAATAAACAGCAAAAGTCATATCATCATTTAAACAGATTTTCATCGTTATTTATTCTCATCTGAATTCAAGCCGGAATTCAGATTAAAAAACAATTAGTCCGAATCGGTGAGCAACGCTGGTCTGCCCACAATTGACACAAAAAATCAAGTGAATCCCCTGATTTTTCCACCCATACCATCTATATGCCACACTTGGTCATATTAAATACAAAACAAAACTTTGCAGAAGAACCAGAACCTGCTGGACTCCCAAGAAAACTAACCCTGTCTACTATTCTCCGGTATACAAAATTCGATCCCCCAGATAACTTTTAATTTTATCAATTGCCACCCGATCCTGTTGCATGGTATCGCGGTCGCGAACTGTTACTGTTTGATCTTCGAGCGATTGAGCATCAACAGTGATGCCAAAAGGAGTTCCCACTTCGTCCTGCCGTCGATAGCGTCTGCCGACTGCCCCGCCGTGATCATAAAACACCATAAAGTGCGGACGGAGCATATCGTAAATTTTCAACGCCAGTTCCGGCATGCCGTCGCGCTTTACAAGCGGAAAAATTCCGGCTTTAATCGGTGCAATTTTGGGTGACAGATGCAGCACAACCCGACTGTCCTTTTCCAGTTGCTGTTCCTCGTAAGCATCAATTAACGCGGTCAGCAGTGTCCGGTCCACGCCGGCTGATGTCTCGATAATGTATGGAATATAACGCTCCCGGGTTTCATCATCAAAATATTCCAGATTTTTACCGGAATACTCTGTATGCCTGGCCAGATCAAAGTCGGTGCGATTATGAATCCCTTCAAGCTCCATCGTGCCAAACGGAAATTCGTATTCGATATCGTAAGCGGCTTTAGCATAATGCGCGAGTTCATTTTCTTGATGTTGGTGAAATTTAAGCTTTTCGGCCGTAATGCCGATGGTTTTATACCAATTCATCCGCTGCTGTTTCCAGTATTCGAACCAGTCGTTGTCAGTTCCTGGCTTGACAAAAAATTGCATTTCCATCTGCTCGAATTCACGGGTGCGAAAAATAAAATTACCAGGCGTGATCTCATTGCGAAACGCCTTGCCGATCTGGGCAATGCCGAATGGTACTTTTTTACGCGATGCTTGCTGGACGTTGAGATAGTTGACATAAATTCCCTGAGCCGTTTCCGGACGCAGATAGACCACGGATCCCTGATCTTCAACCGGTCCCATGTGCGTTTTAAACATCAGATTAAATTGCCGTTCTTCGGTCAATTCACCGCCGCATTCGGGACAGCTCTCCTGATTTTCCAACTGATCGGCGCGGAACCGCCGCTTGCAGGACTTGCAATCGACCAGTGGATCAGTGAACCCTTCCACGTGCCCGGAAGCCTCCCACACTCGGGGATGCATCAGAATCGCTGCATCCAATCCCACCACATCGTTGCGAAATTGAACCAGACTTTTCCACCACGCTTCTTTAATATTGCGCTTCAACTCCACACCCAGTGGACCGTAATCATAACAACTGGTAATTCCACCATAGATTTCACTCGACTGAAAAATGTATCCTTTTCGTTTGCACAATGAGACAATTTTGTCCATCAACTCACTGGTGATTTTCTTCATAACTGTTCCCTGTTTTTTGCTTGGTTTCGATTCTGATTCACGATATTTTTTAAAAAGGCGATTGTTTTTAAATTTCGGGTTTCTTCAATATGATACTGCATAAATGACAACAGCAAAGTTTCACAACTCTGGGGCGACGGACACGCCAATGTCAACATATTTTGCAGAGGCGTATGCTGCAACTGATCGAGATAGCGGACGGTTTCTGCGGTTACCGTAACCGACATCGAATTAGTCAAATTACAGGCTTCGCAACTTACACTTCCGTCCACGATCGAAAACAAGGTGCGGTTGGTAAACGCGGCGCCACCGCATTTTTTGCACTTATCAAAATGAGGACGAAACCCGTTCAAATGTAAAAATTTTAGCATAAAGCCGAGATAAACAATAAATTCCCGGCCGTCGTTGTCATTCAGAATCGTTAAACTCTGGGTCAGTGACCGAAACAAATATTTATTGGGCTGGGATAATTGTGATTTCTCGATCAACTCACAAAAAAACGACCCAACAGCATATTTGACTAAATTTTCCCGGATCCGAAAATGGGCATTAATTATTTCAGCCTGACTCAACAGTTGCAGGTCGCGGTTCTCTTTATCATAATAAACGATTGACACGTGATTTAGTGGCTCCAAAGTTCCGAAAAAGCGGCTTTTAAGTCCCCGCGAGCCTTTGGCGACTACTTTGATTTTACCAAACTCTTTTGAGTAGAGCGTTAAAATTTTGCTGGTCTCGCCCAGCTTATGCATCCTTAATACCACCGCTTCGGTTTTTTGCAGCGCCATTTTATCCAACCTGTGCAGTTAATTCCATTGTTTGTGACCGATCATGATTTTTCGGCAATCACCAGCATTTCATAATCATCTGGTGTCAACGATTTCTCCTGCGAAAAAGTTGTACGTAACATTGTTTTAAGGCATTATCCATTAGTACCTGACAAGTTAAATTGTGTATTTTTTTGGCAAGATATTTTTTTATACCCATTGCATGTTATATCTTTTCAACACCTTACAAAGGCTGATTTTTCGGGCAAACTTTTTGGTGATAGCATTACGGAATTAGTTTCATTTTTAATTTTTAATTCCAGCTTGTCTGGCTTAGGTAAATCTTCCTTGATCCATTAATTCAAATAAGGCAAAAAAACTGTGATTGATCCCAGATAGATGAGCAAACCGACCACATCGTTCCAGGTGGTGATAAACGGACCGGTGGAAATCGCGGGATCAATTTTTAACCTTTTTAATATGCCCGGAACAAATGCGCCAATTAGCGTGGCGCTAATAATGACAATAACCAACACAACGCCCAACAGCAAACCGAATCGGCTTTGATCTAAAAAAACTGTAATAACAAAAAACAGAAGCGCCCCGCAGATTATTCCGTTAAATGTTGAAACCATCAGCTCCATCAACAGTCGCTTTCGGATTTCATAGCTGCTGATCTCACTGATTGCCATTGCCCGAACCATGATTGTTGACGACTGAATTCCGGCGTTACCCCCCATCGCCATAATGATCGGAATGAAAAATGCGGCGGTGATGATCTGGCTGAGAGAGGCTTCAAATCGACTCAGAGTGAATGCTGAAAGAAGTTCTCCGAAAAAAGCCACCATCAGCCAGGGCAAACGAACTTTTGATATTCGAAAAATTGATCTTTCGCGAAACTCCTCTTCATCCACAATACCTGCCATCCGATGGATGTCTTCGGACGCCTCTTCCTCCATGACATCAGCAACATCATCAAAAGTAATCCGACCCATTAGTCGGTTATTTTCGTCCACCACCGGAATCGATACCAGATCATATTTTTTCACAATGTTCGCGACCTCTTCCTGATCCACTTCCGTTTTGACCGAAATCACATCGCGATCCATAATTTCTGAAACCGAGGTTTCCGCTGATGCCAGAATTAATTTTTGCAGCGATACTATACCCACCAGCACATTATAGTCATCGACCACCCAGATATAAAAAATATCCTCAACTTCTTCGGATTTGGAACGAATTTCCTCGATGACCTGCTGCACTGTAAAATTCTGGTTCACCGAGACGAACTCTTTTGCCATGATGCCGCCGGCAGTGTCCTCGTCATGAGTCATCAATTCAATGACTTCGTCCGAGTCCTCTTTGTCGATATTATCGAGTACTTTTTTCGCAATCTCGTGGGACAACTCCGATACCAAATCGGTGGCATCGTCCGAGTCCATTTCATCGACAATTTCGGTAATGCGATCTTCGTCCAGATCATCCAGAATTTGGAAACGGGAAACGTCATCCATTTCTGCGATCACATCCGAAGCAACAGTGGCGTCAAGCAGGCTGAAGAGATAATTTCGATGGTCTTCATCCAGATGATATAAAATTTCAGCGATATCAGCCGGATGCAGCCCAAAAATGATATTGAGAATTATCGGTTCATCTTTTGCCTCGATGAGGTATTTCAGGTTTTCAACTATTTCGCTGATGTCTTTCTTGTCCATATCAGAACTCGCTGGTTTGGTCTATAAGCTGCGCTGCGACTTGTCGGGTCAATTCTACAAATTCTTTAACAGTTAATTGTTCCGGTCGTTTTTCAAAATCGATCGATAATGCGCTCCAATCTACGGTCAGGTCATTGATTTGCCTGAGCGAATTTCTCAACATCTTTCTTCGCTGTGAAAACACCTGTTTAACAAGAGCCCTGAAAAGTTTCTGGTCTGAAGCGGATAATGGAATTTGCGATTTAAATTTCCATTTTACCAGCGCTGAGGTCACTTCCGGCGGCGGATAAAACACCCGGGGCGACACTTCAAACAATTTTGTAAGCTCTGCATGGTACTGGCTGAATACCGATAAAATGCCATATACTTTACTGCCTGCCGGCGCGACGATGCGCTGGGCAACCTCTTTTTGAACCATAAACACAGCTTCGCTAAAAAATTGCCGATGCTCAAATATTCTAAACAAAACCGGACTGGTAATATGATAGGGCAGATTGCCCAACAGCTTGCAGCGACCGCCTGCCGGCAAAACCGTATCCATTGGCAATTTTAAAATATCGCCGCACAGCAATCGGAAATTATCCCGGTCTCTGTACTTTTGCGCTAACAGCTCAGCCAAATTGTGGTCGATTTCCACTGCGATTACTTTAGCCCCGGATTCAATTAAATATTTGGTCAAAATACCGAATCCGGGACCGATTTCAACTATCTGGTCCTGTTTATCGGGTCGAATCGCACTGACGATCTTGCGGGCGATATTTTCATCCCTTAAAAAATTTTGACCCAGACTTTTTTTGGGCAGTATCAGCAGATTCTGCATTCTTCATCTCGAAATAACAGCAATAGATTGTTAGTTAATTTTCGATTCCGGATAATTTGATTTGGAAAAGACTTTGCGCATTTTCAGTGGTGCGCAGTGCAATTTCGGAAAGCCCGATGCCTTTGGCTTCAGCAATTTTTTTTGCGATAAACGGCGTGTAAGCAGGTTCGCAGCGCTTTCCGCGATACGGAACCGGCGCCATGAACGGGCTGTCGGTTTCCAACAACAATCTATCTGTGGGGACAAAATCGGCGGCCAATTTCAAAGCTGCTGAATTTTTAAAAGTTACCACGCCGGTAAATGAAATATAAAATCCCAGCTCGAGCACCTGCCTGGCCTGTTCCGCTGTTCCGGAAAAACAGTGAAACACAGCGCGTATTTGATTCCGATACCTGTTAATGATCGATAAAATATCGCGCCAGGCTTCGCGGGTATGAATAATGACCGGCAAATCGTATTCGATCGCCAGTTCGAGCTGGCGTATCAGCGCCTGCTTTTGCTGTTCTGGCGGACAGAAGTCCCAATGATAATCCAGTCCGATTTCACCGACAGCGATCACTTTGGGATGCTGAAACAAGCGTTCGATTTCGCCCCAGTGCTCCGGTTGAACCTGATGCGAATCATTGGGATGAACACCTGCCGCTGCATACACCATTTCGTATTTTTCAGCCAGCTCAATAGATTGCCGGCTGGTTTTCAGATCAACCCCGACATTAATGATTGTTGACACATTGGCGAGCATGGCATTGTTGATCACCTGTTCCCGGTCGTGATCAAATTTTTCGTAATAAAGATGGGCATGGGTATCAGCGAACACTGGTTCAACTAATTTTCGACCCATCTGCAATCTCTTTATCGGTAGTGAGCAAAGCCAGGTTGCCGTTTTCATCACCAGCGGCGAGCAACATGCCATTCGATTCGACGCCGCGAATTTTCGTCGGCTCCAGATTCGCTACAACGACAACCTTGGCGCCGATCAATTGTTCGGGCTGATAAGCCTTGGCTATTCCGGCGACAATCTGCCGTTTTTCAAAGCCAAGGTCAATCTGAAGTTTGAGCAGTTTATCAGCCTTTTCAACCCGTTCCGCCTCCAGCACCGTAGCCACACGTAACTCTATCTGCTGAAATGTTTCAAAACTGATTCGATCCATTGCAATTTCCTTGGTCTCGCTTGTGGTGGATTTTTCGGTTGAGGGAACAGCGGCTGCTTTTAACCGCTGTATTTCAGGTTCAATATCCGCATCCTCAATTTTATCAAAAAGGATTTCAGGCTCATTAATCAATTGTCCGGCTTCGAGCATCAGACGTCCAGCGTTTTCCCAAAGCGGATTGTCCGTCATATTCAAAATTTTCCAAATTCTCCTGGCAGTAAAGGGCAGAGCCGGCTCCGCCGCCACCGACAAAGTATAAACTGTTTGTAAACACAGGTGAATGGTCGTCGCGCATTTTTCGGGATCAGTGTCGCGAGTTTTCCACGGTTGTTGATCGTTAAAATATTTATTGGCAAATCGCGCCAGATCCATAAATTCACGAACGTATTGTTTGAACTGATAATGCTCGATCAACTCGCCCAACCGCAATGGCGCGGTTTCAATCTGACGAATCAACTCCCGGTCGAGATCATCCGGCACCGCCATTGAAGGAACTTTACCGGAAAAATATTTATGGGCAAAGGTGAGTGTGCGGTTGATAAAATTGCCCAGAATATCAGCCAGCTCATTATTATGACGTGCCTGAAAATCTCTCCAGGAAAAATCCGCATCCCTGGTCTCAGGCAGGTTTCCGGCGAGCACGTAGCGCAACGAATCCGCTTCAAATTTTTTCAGATAATCATCCAGCCAGACCGCATAATTACGACTGGTGGATAGCTTGTTGCCCTCAAGGTTTAAAAATTCATTGGCGGGCACATTTTCCGGCAGCACATAGTCGCCATGCGCCATCAGCATCACTGGAAAAATGAGACAATGAAAAACAATGTTATCTTTACCGATGAAGTGAATCAGCCGGTTGGACTCATCCTGCCAGTATTTTTTCCACAGCTCGGGATCGTCTTTTGCAATTGCCCACTCCTTGGTGGCTGAAATATAGCCGATCGGCGCATCAAACCACACATAAAGCACTTTTCCCGCCGCATTAATTTGGTGGGCTTTAGCGACGTCCTCCGGAATAGTTACCCCCCAGGGTAAATCGCGAGTAACCGCGCGGTCTTTCAACCCATCACTGAACCAACTTTTGATCTGAGCCAGCACATTGGGCTTCCAGTCCGAATGGCTGCCGATCCATTGCTCCAGCCGTGATTGCCAATCCGCCAACGGCAAATACCAATGCGCGGTTTTTTTAAGAACAGGTTTGGCATCGGTGATAGCGCTTCGCGGATTGATCAGCTCGCGGGGATTTAGCGATGCGCCGCATTTTTCGCACTGGTCACCGTAGGCGTCCAGGTAGTGACAACTGGGACATTCACCCCGAACAAAGCGGTCCGCTAAAAAAATGTTTGCTTCGGGATCGAACAACTGGCTTTCGGATTTTAGTACAAACACGCCCTTTTTATCCAGTATTCTGAAAAAATCCTGACTGGTCTGGTGATGAATCAGCGCCGAGGTTCGGCCGTAATAATCGAAACTCATACCAAAGTCGGCAAAACTTTTTTTGTTTAATTCATGGTAGCGGTCAACAATCTCCTGCGGCGAAACGCCTTCGGAACGGGCGCGCAGCATGATGGGCACGCCGTGCTCGTCGGAACCGCAAATGTAAATCACATCGGAACCTTTAAGCCGGTGATAGCGAACGAAAATGTCGGCCGGCAAATAAGCCCCGGCAAGATGACCAAGATGAATCGGACCATTCGCGTAAGGCAATGCGCTGGTGACCAATATTCGTGGTTTGTTTTTCAAATGTAAATCCTCTCCTTAATTTCCAAAATCGAACCATTTCTTTTGCAAAAATGATCAGTTCGGCCGGTTGGCGGTATTGAACCGGCGTACAGATCATTGCATTGATGACGCCTATTTATTATCCTTTCGCCTCGGCTTCATCGTTATTGGCAACCGGCTGCGACGAAAGTTCAGCCTGCTCAGGAAAAATGATTTCAAAATCCTTCAGGTCTTTAAGCGAAACGTACTCGTAACCTTCATTGCCATATTTTAAAATTGCCTGCTGTTTAAACACATCGATTTTTTCCAGCGTTGCCTCGCCTCTGGGCGTTTTGACTCGCGAATCAATCGGTGGAAACTTCTTCAGTATTTCCAGATAATAATCCCGCTCATAGTTGAGACAGCACATCAAGCGACCGCAGACACCGGATAACTTCTGGGGATTCAAGGGTAAAAATTGCTCTTTGGCGCACTGGGTGGTGATCGGATGAAATTCTTTCAGAAAAGACGAACAACACAATCTACGACCGCAGATGCCGAATCCGCCGATCCGTTTCGCTTCATCGCGAACCCCGATCTGTCTCAATTCAATTCGCACTTTGTACTGTCCGGCAAGGTCTTTGACCAATTCGCGAAAATCGACCCGCCGCTCCGCCGTAAAATAAAAGGTGATTTTGTTGCCGTCAAATTGGTATTCCACATCCACCAATTTCATGTTTAACCCGTGATTCTCAATTTTTTTCCGACAAACGTAAAATGCGTCTCGTTCTTTTTCACGGTTTTGGTGTATTTTTATAATATCTTCTTTATCCGCTTTACGAAGAATTTTATTCAATTTGGCGTCAGCTTTTTTCATCGTGAGCAGAGCACCGATCTGATTCACTTCACCCAGATCTTCGCCTTTATCAGCTTCGACAATGACATAGTCCCCGATTTTAAAAGGAAATTGTTGAGGATTTTCATAAATTTCCTTGCGTTCCCCCTTGAAAACCACCTCTATATAATCAGACATTCTGTTTTCTCCTTAATAATCGCTTTAATGCAAAAAACAACTGCAATAGCGCTAAATTCATGTTGACATTTCGATCGATCATGGTAATCGCTTTTTCGATTTCACCCAATACCCTTTCGTGATCAATGCTCTCGAATGCGCCGACAAATTTTTCCAGCGTTTCAATGTGCTCGATATTGATTAACTTTTGCTGCGTGGAATCGCTGTTTCCCAGAGTATGGAAAATCATGGCATCGCGAAACCAGATTCCCATCAGTTCCAACAACTCCTTAATGGTTTTCCCGTCCTGGCGATCGACTAATTTTTCCACCAACAACAAAATATCCAGATCACTGGCAATGAGCTTCCTTAAAATCTCGAGCAGCAGCTCTTGTTTCTGGCTGATGTCATCATCCAGCAACTCCAGGGCGCGGCGGTAGCTGCCAAAACTTATTCGGGCAATCACATTGGCTCGTTCCGCCTCCACCGACTCTCGTTGTATAAGCGCCGCTTGAATCTCCTCCCAGGGAAGCGGGTCGAACCGCACCCGCTGACAGCGCGATTCAATGGTGGACAACAACAAGTTCGGTTTTGGCGTGACCAGCAGCAGCGTCACCTTAGCCGGCGGCTCCTCCAACAGCTTCAGCAATGAATTGCCGGCTTCGGTTCTTAACAGATGGGCATCCAATAAGATGATGACGCGCCCTTTATTTTCAAAGGATTTCATCGAAACTGTCTTTTTTAAACTCCGGATCGTGTCAATCAGAATCTCCGGCTTTGTCCAGAGTTGCGTCCGGAAATACGGATTGCGGACGATGCTCTCGCGAATGGTCTTAATATCTTCAACTTTTGGCTCTTTGGGAGCGGGAAAAATAACAGTCACGTCCGGGTGCGATAGCTTGCTCACCCGTTTGCAATCGGCGCAGTCCCCGCAGTACAACATGTCCTGTTGACAGAGCAACACCTTTGCCAACGCCAGCGCCGTCGCTGTTTTGCCGACGCCTTCGGGACCGTAAAGCAAAAGGGCATGCGGCAATCGATTGTTAGCGACGGCGCGCTTTAAAATTGATTTTACCCGTTGTTGACCGATAATTTCATTAAACGCCATAACGATTTATTCTCAGCTTGCTATTGTGTTTTAACTATCTTATTTTACAAATATTGTGCAATTATGCAGTCATTTTTTTGACAGGATTAACAGCCTCGACTGGATAATCTAAAAATCCTGTTCCACCTGTAAATCCTGTCTTAAACCGATGCTGAATAAAATAAATACAGCAACATCAACTCAACCAATCTTCCGGATTTAACGCCTGTTTACTCTTCCAGATCTCAAAATGCAACATGGGGCCATGGAGTGAACCCGTGTCCCCGACATTGCCGATCACCTGACCCAATTCGATTTGTTGATCCATCTGAACCAAAATTTGGGAAAGATGGGTGTACACCGTGAAATAACCGCCCATGTGGTTGATGATCACAATATTACCCCGGCCGCGTTGCCAGGTGATGGCGGTTACCACACCACCGGCAACAGCGCGCACCGATTCGCCAAATTCGGCTTTGATATCGATACCGATGTTCTGAGTGATCGTTTTCCAACGCGGATGCTGGTGACGACCGAAACGGTTAATGATATAGCCGTTGGTGGGCCAGATCATCCGCCCGCGCAAATTGGGAAAATCGGTGGCTTCGACAATACCGCGGTTCTCGCGACGCAGCCGTTTCTGCTCCTCGGCTATGATCAATTGCTGAATCATCTCGGCGGAGCTTTGGTACTGTTGCAGCTTCTCGAGATAGATTTGCTTGTTTTCCTGCACTTTGCCCAGCAACCGGTTTCGCTGTTGGCTGTTGGTTTTCAGTTGTTCACTTTCACGGCTCTTTTCGTCAATGATTCGGCGCTTGGCGATCAGCTCTTTTTTAAGCTGCAAAGTTTTGGCTTCGATGCTCTGTTTCTTTTGCAGCAGATTTTGATAATTGCGCCGGTCATTTTCCGCCAGCAGTTTAACATATTTAAACCAGACCAGCATCTGATTGAACGAACGCGAAGTCAGCAACAATTCAATATCGCGTGTTCTGCCGTATTTATAAAAAGCCACCATCCGCTCTTTATAAATTTCCTGCAACCGCGCCAACTCCAGCTCCTTATTTTTAATCTCGGCGCTGATGCGGTCGATAACTTTCAACCGCTGCTGTTCCTCTTTTTTAAGTTCAGCAATTAACGCATGCGTCAGGTCGATTTCCCGATCCATCATTTCCAGGGTCGCCAGGATTTCCTCCTCCTTGCGCTCCTCGTTTTTTATGCGTTTACGGTAATCCTCAATCTCGCGCCGCAACTGATTCAGTCGGTTCCGCTGCTGATCCACCTGAAACGCACTCGAATCGTGAGCCGGCGTCACCGAAACAAAACTGATTGTTAATAATAAAATTGTGACTATGTTCATCTTTTTTTTCATGGCATATAAAATAAGCCTTTTATGAGTTAAAATCAATAGAAAAAATCACCAAAGACGAAAATAGTTATAAAATTTTTATAAAGACTGCTTGGCTGGTCGATAACAAAATTCAACACATCTGCACCTGGAATGTTAAGCACTTTCAGAAAATCACTGAAATAACGGTCCATACACCTCAAGAAATCCTCTCACGGCTGTAAAAAATAAGTTGTTGACAGAGCTCTGAAACTGCTGAAATAGCTTGTTAATCTCCTGCATTCTGCTGCAACACCATGATGGATCATAGTGCTTTTTCAAACTATGTTTTTGTACAAGTAGCACAATTTATTATGGTGGAAGATAGATCAATCTTTAAAAATGACCCGCTTTAGCGTTTTCCATGTTTGTAACTGAGCTTTTTCTCGTAAAAGTAAGGCGGAATATTGATACCATCGCTTGATAAGCTGCTATTTGATAGCTGATAAAATCTTTAAATCAAGCTATCTATTTTTAATATTTTCACAAACAAAGCGCTGGCACCAGTCTACGTCTCCACCCATTACTGAGATACTACCTGCAAATTCAATTTCAGCTTGACTAATGCCGCTGATTTTGTTATATTAAGCCGATGCTCAACAAAAAATCTTCTTGATAGTATTCAGGCACGATATTTGTTAATTTCAACAGATAGTTGAGCATTGAGCTCTGGATGGTAAACGGGAACATGCGGGTTCAGCAATATGTCGCATCTCGCTACAGGAAAACCGGTTCAGCAACCAAAGGATAGCAGACAATTTCAGCACATCAAAAAATCGGGTCAAAATAAAAATGGAACAGGAAAAGAAAAACAGCATTTGGGAAAACATTTTCGAAGCCAATGGCAAAGTTCAGGTAAAGCACAGCATTCTTCTCAAGAAGGTGCCGATTTTCAGCGAGTTGAAAAAAAACGAGCTGCGAGAATTTGAACGCATCATACACCAGCGCCGCTACGACAAAGATGAAGTAATTTTTTACGAGGGCGAACCCGGATTGGGCATGTACATTATCGAATCCGGTTCGATCAAGATATATAAAGACTACGACAAAAAAACCCGGGAAGAACTGGCAACGCTATCCAATGGCGACTTTTGCGGTGAAATGGCGTTGCTGGATGAATCGCCGCGCTCTGCCACAGCGGTGGCGGCTGAGGAGACCAAATTGCTCGGCTTGTTTCGACCGGACCTGTTCAGTCTATTGGAAAAAAAAGCCCGACTGGGAAACAAAATTTTACTGAAGCTGGCGCAAATGGTGGCAGAACGATTGCGATTGAACAATGAGGAATTACAGCAGCTCAAACTCAAACTGGAAAAGGCAGACATCATACAATGAACCAATACACACTCATTGATCCGGAAAATCGCAGCCAACAGCGGCGGGACAATCAATTGATCATCGTTCTTAACAGCAGTACCTTGAAAAAAATAGTCAAATATTTGGCGCTGCTATTGATACTGGCGTTGTTCATCAAACTGCTGCCCTATATCAAACCGCTGTTGATCAGCCTGGGCATCTCTTTCATGATTTCGTTTATTCTTTATCCGTTGACGGATTTTCTGGAAATGCGCGGGCTGCATCGCGGCGCCGCGGTGCTGGTGATTTTTTTACTCATCGCTTCATTGCTAACGATACTGTTGCAATTTTTAATTCCGGTGCTTGCACCGCAAATCGCGTCGATCACCGAACTGATTCAGCACGAAAATCCCGAATCGCTGGTGGAAAAACTGGAGATCCTTCTCGCCGAACGGATTGAGGCGCTGCAAAATCCGGAAATTGCCCGATCGGTGAGTGTCAAGCTGAACGCATTATTTCAGGCGTTGCTCACAAAAAGTTTTGATATCATTTTATCGATTCTCTCCTCGTTCATTTTGATCATTACCATTCCGTTTGTCACCTTCTTCATACTCAAAGACGGCAGAAAATTCAGAAAGGGGTTGATACAACTCATCCCCAACCGCTATTTTGAGATGTCGCTGAATTTGATGCACAAATCAGGCGAAAAGCTCGGCGGCTACATCCGCGGTCAGTTGATGGTCTCCACAGTGATCGGTACGTTGTCAATCATAGCCCTGTTTATTCTGGACATCCCCTATTTTTTCATTATCGGAGTGGTTGCCGGTCTGGCAAACATGATCCCCTATTTTGGGCCCTGGGTCGGCGCTCTACCCGGCGTGATCGTAGCATTCATCGAAACCGGCTCCACTGCGGCAGTAGTCTCGGTCATCATCGCATTTGCGCTTATCCAATTGCTGGACAATGTTCTGGTCTCTCCGGTCATTGTTTCCAAGAGCGTGCAAATTCATCCGCTGATGGTGATTTTGGTGCTGCTGGTCGGCAGCAGTGTGGCGGGAATTCTGGGAATGCTGATCGCGGTACCGGTATTCGCTGTAATCCAGGTGGTGGTCAAGGAATTGATCTGGGGCTTTAAAAATTATCGCTTAATGGGATAATCGAAAAAATGGTCGTCGCGGCAGTCGGATCATACTGAGTAAATTTCCAATTGACCAATTTTTGATCACTTTTTGAATCATCGATGGCTACCTTTGGAGAAGTCCAATGAAAGAACTGATTACCATTGAACGACACATACTGGAAAAGCAACAACATGGCTTTCCGTTAGCCACTGGCGAGTTCACCCAATTATTATACGACATCACCTTTGCCGCAAAAATTATCAGCCGGGAAGTGAACAAAGCCGGTCTGGTTGAAATTCTCGGCTCTGCGGCTTACGAAAATGTACAGGGTGAAACTGTGCAAAAGCTGGACGAGTATGCCAACGAGGTGATTCGCCGCGCCATGGACCGCACTGGTCGCGTCTGCGTGATGGCATCGGAGGAGGTGGAAGGTGTGATAATGGTGCCGAAAAATTATCAACAGGGAAAATATGTACTGCTTTATGATCCGCTCGATGGATCATCCAATATTGACGCCAATGTCTCCATCGGCTCCATTTTTTCCATTCACCGCAAAATCGATGATGAAAATCCTGACAAAATCAGACAGTGCCTTCAAGCCGGTGTTAACCAGGTGGGCGCCGCCTATGTGGTTTACGGTTCATCCACCATGATGGTTTACAGCACCGGCAATGGTGTCCATGGGTTCACGCTCGATCCCAGCGTGGGCGAATTTTTGTTATCGCACGATAACATTCGCATCCCGGACCATGGTAATATCTACAGCGTTAATGAAGGCAACTATGCTTACTGGGATCAGCCCACCCAACATTTTATCAACTATCTCAAAAGCCGGGACAATCACACCGGCAAACCGTATTCACTGCGCTATATCGGTTCGATGGTGGCGGATTTGCACCGCACCTTACTCTATGGCGGTATTTTTCTATACCCGGGCGATGCGAAAAGCCCTGCCGGGAAATTGCGGCTGCAATACGAAGCCGCGCCGATGGCGTACATTTTCGAACAAGCAGGCGGCGCTGCCAGCAACGGAAAACAGCGCATACTGGACATCCAGCCGACAGAACTGCACCAACGCACGCCGTTGATAATCGGCAGCAAAAACGATGTTCAATTGGCAGAACAGTTTATCAATCAAAATTGATAAATCTTCAAGGTTAATCCCATAACTATTGATATGACTGACAGGTTATTATTATTTGGGCTAAGCCACATTGATTGGAAATGGTATTCGCATATCAGCACTTTATGCGAACCTCATTCAACTGGTCATTCACCTTTTAGCAACCCGAGCTAAAATCGCTGCCGATACTGCGACATACCAGAGCTGGCGACCGGCAAACAGTTGTCAAAATTTTTTCGCCGAACCAGATCGATTTACCGCCGTATTGTTGAGTGTACCCTGGTTTATATGCTACCGAATAATTGCCAATTTTCCGGTTCTGCGTTCGGTTTCATTTTCCACCAAAAAAACATAAATTCCGGAAGCAGCTTCTTCGCCGCGTTCGGTTTTCAAATCCCAGCTCAAACGTCGGCTGTTATCAGTCGATTTTAAAGTACGAATCAGCTTTCCGGATGGCGTTAAAATCTTCACCACAACGTATCGAGTCAAATTTACAAAAGTGATTTTCTCATCTCCGGCGACGACCTTGCACGGATTGGGATAGCTGAAAATCTGGGACAGATCATGGGGACGCCAGCTTACTGATGCCTGACTGCCCTGGCCGGTTTGCAACGGCACGCCGCCGGTGGCGCTGAATACATTTTTCACCGTAATCACCAGCTCCATCCCCAGAGTAACAAACAGATTGTTTGGCGCCAGCGACAAAACCACCTGATCCGCTCTTGCTGAACTCAATGCAACCTGCTCAATGTTAATTTCCGGCTCAATGATATAATTTTTTTCATCACTGCCAGTCAGCGGATCAACCGGCAGATTAAAATTCAATGCAATTTTGTGTCCGGCTACAATTTCAGCGTTCACTACAAAAAATCGAACAGCTTTCTCTAATACAGAAAAAAGGGCGAGGTTACGCGTGGTGTCAATGGGAGTGCGATCCCGGTCAAAGACCTCCTTCACCGCGATCGTATAATCGCCGGCTGAAACTGTTTTGCTGTCCAAAGTCAACAGCACCTCTTCCCCGCTTCTGGCATCCACTGCAGAGCTGATCTGCAGGGATTCAGGCGAAACCACGTAGGCGGAAACTTTGTTGATCGATGCGTCCATGGGTTCGCTAAACCGCATCCGAACCTGATTGGGAGCCAAAAACCAGGCTGACACACAAAAAGGCCGGCGCCCCGGGATCGCCATTATCGGCGCCGTAGCCTGGCTTTCAACTTGCGGATAACCGGCGCTGACCGCGTACCAGTAGCTTTGATTCTCGATAACCGCACTGTCGATATAACAATTTTCAAAAGTATTTTCCAAAAACTCCAGCGAATCCGCATTAGCGCCGCGATAAATCCGATAGTGGCTGGCGTCGGCAACACTCAACCAACGCAACAACACTTGACGCTCATCCAGCGGATTCACCTGAAAACCAGCCGGCGCTGCTGGTCCGGGCTGGTCCGATAGGTAGCGATCCTGCAACGCCACCGTTGCTGGACCGGTGTTCACTAAAAACTCAGGATAACCATCGCCGTCAAAATCCCCAATGACATTGGCATGCGTGCGTGATGGATTAAAATATCCGCTCACAACATAATCTTCCCGGGCTGGTTCCCATTCAACCACGTAAAAATCAGGGAACACGTTAATGAGCAATTCATCCCTGCCGTCATTGTCAATATCTCCGGCAGTGACCGAGCTGGCAAAATCCGCTGGATTGGCGAATCCGAAAAACGCCTCCTCCCATACGACTTGAAAATCGTTATCTCCCACACCGCTGTAAATTCGGAACAGCCAGTAGCGCCCGTCATATTCATGTTCCAAATCAAGCTCAGGTGAAGAGTGACAACCCACCGCAAAATCGGTTTGTCCATCACCATTAAAATCACCGCTGGCAAGATAATTTATGGCGCCCACTAACGGCAGACGCTGTTGCCAGGTTAGCTCAAACCAGTCATCACCAACACATTCATAAATAAAGATGTCCCCATCTGAATCTCCGATCAAAATCTCCATTTGCTGGTCGCCGTCAAAGTCGCCGATTTCAACATGCGGTACTCCGCCCAGATTAGCGCCGCTGGTGGGATTGGTCAGCGTGGCTTTGAGTTCGTATTGGCCGTTGCCGATATATTCCCGAATTTGGTAGTCTTTTCCGACTCTTCCGATAATTTCGATTTTACCGTCCTGATCGAGGTCGGCAAACCGGCACGCCCAGAACTCGGTCGAATCTGCCCAGATCAGCTCCTGCGGCGGTTGGTCGCGGCGGTTGGACTCAAAAATAAAGGAATTAGGGCCATGACCCGCTAAAATTTCCTGACGACCATCGCCGTTGGAATCGCCGATATCACGCGGAATAAAAATACCAGGCAATAGCTCGCGCGATTGAAACTCACCATTGATAAATTCGAACAAAGTTAAATTAGCGAAGGCTCCTGCCGGGGTAAGTGGGTTACCGAGAATTTCCGCATTTCCATCGCCGTCAAAATCCACAACTTTGTTTAAAGCATAAAGCGGCGGCAGTAAAAAACCCAAATTCACAAACCGGCTGGTCTCCAGTACCGGGTCAGTTAAATTTAAACCATAGTAGCTGCCCGAATTATTAAACTCCGCTGATAAACCTGATTTGTTGATCAACCGAAAGTAAAGCTCGTGATCACCGGGTTCTATAAAAAGGTAACGCTGGGTTCGCACTTCATAATCTAGAGTAATCTGCTGAAAAGCTTGTTGTGACGCCTTAGTTCGATGGAAAATCGACGCCCTGGTTAAATCATCAGTTTCAAATTCGATTAAATGGCTGCGTTGGTAACCATCAAACATAGGAATAGTCTGAAACGATAGCAATTGCGGCGGGGTTCGGTCGATAAAAATTCGGGTGCTGTGCTCGGCGGTTGTGCCGTCGCGATTTATGACCCGCAGCCTTAAAATGTAAGACGACTCTGCCAGATGATCGATTTCCCAGACGCCGAGAGTATCTTCAATCACCTGCCGCCGGTTAACCGATTGGATTACATTCCAGGATGATGGATTTTCACCCGGACCAAAGGCGAGCTCGTATGAATCCAGTAGCGCTCCGGAAGCCGTCCCCAAAATCGCAACCGGCGATTGATAAAATCCATCATCCAATTCAGGCGACAGGATGGTTGCTTGCGCGGGATAGCCGATTGCGAGCGCCCGGTAAGCATTTACCCTTCCAGCGCCAAAGCAGGGGTCCCATCCATCAACGCCAAGATCGTCGGCGGTCGCATTAAGAATATTGCGGATATCTGAGTGCGTCAAATCCGGATCACTGCTTAACAGCAGAGCTGCCACACCCGCGACCACCGGCGCCGCCGCTGAAGTACCGGAAAAATTGCGATAGCCGTTGCCACGCGCCGTGGTCAGTAGGTTGACGCCCGGCGCTGTCAAATCCAGCGTCGGTCCGTAACTGGAAAAAGTCGCCAAGCCATCGTTGGCGCTGGTCGCTCCCACCGAAATTACCTGCGGCAGTGCAGAGGGGTAATGAATTTCAGCAGAGCCGCTATTGCCCGCCGAAGCGATCAACACGACACCGCTCCTCTCGGCAAACGCCAACACATCGCGCATCATGGGCGAGGTCGCCACATCGCCAAAGCTCATATTAAGAATGTGCGCGCCATTATCCACCGCGTAAATAATGGCTGCTGCGACATCATCCTCTTCCAAATATCCCTGGCTGGTGCCGGCGCGCAAATTCATTATTCGACAGCCGGGCGCAACACCGGCGATGCCGACATCATTAAAAGCGGTCGCGGCAATGATTCCCGCCACTGAGGTTCCGTGCCCGTGTTCATCCCGGGGATCGTTATCGCGCTCCAAATAATCTCCGCCATCCGGAAAATTCGGTGCATCGGTAAAATCCCACCCTCTGATGTCATCGATAAAACCGTTCCGGTCGTCATCCACGCCATTCAGGCTTTCCCCGTGATTAATCCACATATTGTTCATCAAATCTTCATGGTCGTAATCAATTCCGGTATCGATCACCGCAACAATGACACTGTCATTGCCAAGGGTGATTCTCCAGGCTGCCTCGAGCTGAATTTTTCGGATCAACCATTGATCTGGGATCATCGGATCATTGGGTAAATCGTGGACTCGGAAGTGGCTATTGAATTGGGCGTACTCAATCCGTGGATCTGATCTCAACGCCGACAACAATTGCTCCGGCGTTGCGCCGACCGGACACGATAACACCGCAATGCGATCGATGCCTATGTTTTGAGCGGTGGCTAATATTTTGTTCCGCTTAAGCGCCGCAATTGATAACGGTTTGATTTCGATATCATGCGTCCGGTTGAATGAAGCCTGAATATTATCGAGTTTATGCTTGCGAGCAGCCTCGAGATCGGCTTTTGCGTTGAATTTAATGATAAGCTGCTGTGACAATGCTGGCATTGGGCTGAGAAACCAGCCAGTAATCCACAACGTTAATGCCGGTAATTTAACAAATTTTATCAGCGACTGCCTCAACGATTTTCTCCGAATGAGTTATGACTGAGAAGATGAGTTAAAGACCGCAGCAACGCGAGCGCGATCAACAATTCAGCGGTGGTAATATTTAAAACAAACCAACCAGGACCACGGTAGTATTTTTGGAAATAGTGAAAAAATGAACGATGGCTGGACCAGATCATTTCGAGCCTGCGCTTGACAATCGAACTGCCTTTGCCGTGAATGATTTGAACCTCGGGCGTGAAAAGAATTTTCCACTCTTTTTCAACCATTCGTCGGCACCAGTCCACATCGCTGAAAAACATGGGAAAGCGTTCGTCAAGCACACCGACATCGCTCAGCACGGAGCGATGCGTCAGCAGAAACGCGCCCTGGGGCTGTTCCACGGTTTGTCGGCTGCAGTGATCAAAACCACCCATTTTCCAATAATTGAACTCCAAACTTTTGGGAAAGATTAAATCCAGCCCGAGCGCTGAATATAGAATATCGCGATGACGCGGGAATCGCCGGCATGACGGTTGAATCGATCTGTCGTAATTCAAAAATTGGGGTGACGCAACGCCAACATCCGGATCCCGGCGTATCGTTTCTATCAACGCGTCTAGCGTATCGGAATGAACTTCGGTATCGGGATTGAGCAGCAGAATGAACTCCCCATCAGCGATTTCCAGCCCCTGATTCACCGCCCGGGTAAAACCGAAATTTGCCGGATTTTCAATGATATGCCCATTATGCAGCCCGCTGAATTCCTCCAGCGCTGTTCGGACAATGTCGCGGCTTCGGTCCGAAGAATCGTTATCAATCACAATCAATTGTGCCCGAAGATTTTTCAACGCTGCCCGGAGTGATCTCAGACAACTTCCGATTTCTGTTTGATTGTTGAAAGTTACTATTATTATCGAAATATCAATCACGCATAGTTCCCGTGTTTAGTGTTTGAGTCAAAAGCAGCTATCAGGCACCATTCAAACTGGTTAGCAGGCTACTCAATGAATAGCTATCGGAAATTAATAAAAACTGAGGAGATATTCAAGCAAATTGTCCAATGGAGAGAAATTAGTTATCGCTTGCGGTAACTGAGTTGTATCAAAAATCTAAAATAAAAATTATTGATACTATTTGTAGTAGCGAATTTATTCGTTTTATACCATATATAGTAACAAACGACTAAAGTCGTTACTACGAAAGGAGTTTTAATACAGTCCCTTAAGTAACAAAAAATTTTCTCGGCGTCGACAGCCCAGCCGCAACATCGCCATTAAATTGTGAATGCTACAAATCATTTGATAAGCGGATTAAATTTATTCAGCCAGTTTTAGTATGTTTTAAAAAGACTGATCGTCAATTGAACATTTTTTTCAATTGATAGAATGATTATTGACAGAATAATTATTTTTTATTTTTTGTAGATAATTTTAATTTACCAGCTAATAGATAGATAGCGTGTTAGCAATTGCAAAATCATTGTTCCAGAAATTGAGAAATTGGTTTTTTTTATTATTCTGCCATTAATTATTCTGTCTTTTTAATAATACTTTTAAAAACAGGCAAGCGCTGCTGAATAGCTACCAACCAATAGTTGTAAGTTGATCAGCGGTACATACTGTCGCGATCTCTGGTCAATCATCATTCTGAGACTCCTCCAATTTTTTTTGGAGCAGGGCCATTTTCTGTAAATAGATTTCGTTATCCGGGTCTTTTTTAAGGAGCATTTCATAAACGCTGATCGCCTTGGCATATTGGCGCTGGGCAGCGTAGATTTCTCCCAGCGTGGGAGTCACAATTTTTTCCTTTTTTGACGACAGTTGTTCCTGTTCTTTACTGATGTCATCGTCTCTGGCAGACAGCGGGCTGATTGGCGGCGTACTGGTATCGCCGGTTTCCGCATTGTCGCTCTCAGTTTCAATCGATTCCGGCGAAGTACCAAACCCTTCTTCCTCATCTGAATCTTCGCTTTGTTTCATCTTATTCAGTTCAAAGAAAGGGTCGTACTCTGGCTGAGACTGGGGTTCAGCCGGGCCTTCTGATTCTTTTTCTGTAAAATCTTCTTCCTGAGGAAAAATATCCTTGTCGGACAACTCCTGTCCTTCATCTGGTGAAACCGGCTTCGTGGATTGATCCTTTTTTTGATCGGCAGCCGCGTCTAAATCTGAGATGTTATCATCACTGAAAATATCTTCAAGCAGATCCATACTCGCATCTTCATCCTCGATTTGAGAATCGGGCTGATCCTGTTCCTCAGTAGCAGGCAACTGGAAGAAATCTTCTTCATCGGCTTCGGTCTGATCATCATCGATTCCGGTTTCATCGACAACGGCTTTGGCAAACAAGTCACTATCAATCTCTCGCGGCTTAAAACGATCTTCGACCTGTTTTTTTTCAACCGGCTTTGTTGCCTGAGCGAATAGTCGTTTTAATTCTTCGAGCCGTTGTCGGGCATTTACATTGATGGGATCGATACGAATAATTTCTTCAAATGCCATTTCACACGGTTTATGCCAGCCAATTTGCGCCATTAATTCTCCATATTCCCGATGTGCTGCGATGTGTCCGGGATCTTTACTAATAACAAGCTTCAGTTCCTTTTCCGCCTGATCAAATAACCTCTTTTTTAAATAACAATCTCCGAGAAGAAAATGTCCGGTTAAATAATCCGGATGGATCCGAACACCCCTTTCACATAGTTCAATGGCATCGTCAATACGCCCCAACGCCACATAGGCATCTGCCAGCCGAGCGAACAAAATGGAATCAGGATTCTCCTGGAGTTGGCTCTCTAAATATTTTACCTCGTCTTTCAACGATCTTTCCATTTTCAAACTCCGTTTAATGAAAATTATTTGAACGTAAATGCAGTTCTTTCAAATTCTCATCTCAAGTCTGGTTAAAAATAATATTTATTTTCGTAAAAATCAACAATATTTTTGATATGAATAAAAAAAACCTCTGCTACCAGCCGGATACGGTTTTATTGAAGATGTCTGAAACGATTTTTTCAACCGCTTCCTTAATTGCATCCTCACGACTTGAGCCTGCCTGCCCCGGCGCCAGGTCCGGATCGTAAGTACCCCACTGGGTAATGCTCTCTTCCCATATAATCTTTTTTTTCTTCAAATCCTCAAACGCCACAGCAACAGTGATGTAAACCCGGATTTCTTTCACCTGCTCAGCCTGGGTATATGCGCCCGCCTGCTCGCGAATGTTAACAATATCGCCGCGCACCATACTGTCTGCGGTTCGTCGATCGACCACTTTCAATGTATTGTCCTGGGTAAACTCATCTACCAGGGCATCGGTCAAATCTTCCCGCACGCCAAATTCACTGGTTTTATTTTCAAACATGGGAACGGCAACGGTTCGTATATGCGACGGCAGCGCAGAACCGGAAAACGAATAATATCCGCACCCCGTGAACATGGCAATGCTCAGCACAATAATTGAAAAAAGCAGCATTCTCTTCATGATATACTCTGAGTTAAATTTCCCAAATATTTGCAACCGCTGGTTTAATAAGAGGTTTAAATAAAATTTCAGCCTCAAAAATCCAAATTGTACTCTTTAATTTTGCGATACAAGGTTCGCTCGCTTATTTTTAAGCTGGCGGCGGCTTTACGTTTATTCCCGTCATAACGGTTTAAAGTCTCTTCGATCAGCTTTTTTTCCATTTCAGGCACCGACGGCATCACGCGTAGTTCATTAGTTTGATCATCAACCAGCTCTGCCTCATCATGGGGAATGATGATCTGGTCTTCGGCTTCCCAGCCCTTTAATCGCTTCGGCGGAAACAGTCTGGTTAAAATTAATTCTCTCAATTGATGGATTTCGCTTTTCAACTCAAGCAACGCATGATAAATAAACTCACGCTCCACCTGTTCAACCGGTCGGTTAACAGGTATGGGCAGATGTCGCGCGCCCGATTCAAAGCCCTCCAGATGTTTTAACATCATCTGATCATCGATCAAATGTCCTTTTTCCAGTATTATAATGCTTTCAATCAGATTTTTCAGTTCCCTGATATTTCCGGGCCAGGGATAACTTTGCATCACATTGAACGCAGAATCATCGAATCCTTTAAAATCAATCCGGTTGGTAGCAGCAAACTCTTGAGCAAAAGTTTTCGCCAGCAGCGGGATGTCCTCTTTTCTGGTGCGCAACGGCGGCAGCTCTATGGTCACAGCGCGCAGCCTGAAATATAAATCCTGGCGAAAATTGCCGGCTTTCACCTCCTTTTCCAATGATCGGTTGGTCGCGGCAACAATGCGTACATCTGCCTGCCGAACCTCGGCGCCACCTACTCGCGAAAATTCTCGCCCCTCTAACACGCGGAGAATTTTCACTTGTGCGTTCGCTGGCATCTCAGCAATTTCGTCGAGGAAGACTGTTCCACCGTGTGCCAATTCAAAAAATCCTTTGCGCACTCCCACCGCTCCGGTAAAAGCGCCTTTTTCATGGCCGAACAGTTCCGATTCAATGATGCCCTCCGGGATAGCGCCAGCGTTCACAATCACCATTTGTCTGTCACGACGGCGGCTCCGCTTATGTATCGCTCGTGCCACCAGTTCCTTGCCGGTACCGCTTTCACCGACAATCAGCACTGAAATGTCGCTGGGCGCCACCTGCTCAACCGTCTCATAAATCTGCCGGATTGAATCGGAATTGCCGATGATACCCATTTCCTGTTGGAATTGGAGAAATTTTTTATCAAAATTATTGCGATCGTTCATCTGGCTACCTGTTAGCCTGTTTTTTATTCCAGCACTTGATTTAAAATAATAAATTTTAGCTTTATCTTTACTGATCGTTTAGTTCGACGCTTTAGATTTTACAGATAAATAATTGTTAAAAAAGTCTACAGTTTTTTCCAGTCCCTGCTGTAATCCGATTCGCGGCGACCAGCTCAACATTTGCTGTGCTTTTTGACAACTGAGCACACTGCGCAATTGTTCACCGGGTTTTGCCGGACCGTGGATCTCACGGGCAAAACCGCCCGTGAGTTGGTTTAATTTATGGAATAAAACATTGACATCGGTCTCAATACCAGTCCCTACATTAAAATATTCATAACCTTCAACTTGCAACGCCCGGACATTCATTTCCACCACATCTGAAACATAGACATAATCGCGGGTTTGTTTCCCATTGCCATTGATGACCGATTGTTCACCTTTGATCAATTTTTGGGTGAATATGGCGATCACGCCGGCTTCACCGTGCGGATTTTGTCTGGGCCCATAAACATTGGCGTATCGCAACGCGACAGCTTGTAAATTATAGCTATGATGATAGTAGTAAAGATATTTTTCCCCGGTCAACTTGGCAATACCGTATGGCGATAACGGAAGCGTGGGATGCGATTCATCGGCCGGGAAATATTCCTGCTCACCATAAATCGCGCCACCACTGGAGATAAAAATCACTTTTTTCACCCCGGACCTGACCGCCGCTTCCAACAGATTAATCGTTCCCAAAATATTATTTCGAGCGTCAAAAAGTGGGTCCTGCACCGAAACGCGAATGTCCATTTGCGCGGCGTGATGGTTGATCAAATCAAATTTTTCCTGTTCACACAGATCAAACACTGCCTTATCCTGAATGTCCATTTCGATAAATTTGACATTTTGGGGAACGTTGTGCCGGTAGCCGGTCGCCAGATTGTCCAAAACGACCACTTCGTGTCCCAGTTCAAGATAAGCCTCTGCCACTTGCGAGCCAATAAAGCCAGCCCCGCCGGTTACTAAAATTTTCATTGTTGCCTCTCCTTAACGTTGTCATCCAGTTTCGTATTAATCACAAACTTTGTTTCACGCAGATAAAAAAATCAGTGCTAATCAGTGCGATCCGCGAGAGAATTGTTTCTCGCAGATTCCGCAGAGTTACGCAGAAAAAAATCAGCGATAATCAGCGTGATCCGCGAGAGAATTGTTTCACGCAGATATCGCAGATTTACGCAGAGAAAAAAATCAGCGCTAATCAGCGCAATCTGCGAGAGAAAAGTTTTGCGTAGAGTTAATCACTTCTCCCAGCATCATTATTTACAGAGCCTTATATCCGATATCTTTTCGGTAATAAGCGCCGTCAAAGGCTATTTTTCCGACTGCGCTGTAAGCATTAGCAATCGTCTGTTTAACGGTTTTACCCAGAGCAGTAACGCCAAGCACCCGCCCACCATTGGTCAATATTTCACCATCGGATAGTCGGGTACCAGCATGAAATATGATCACATCGTCATCAAACTCACGATTAAGCCCGATGATTTTTTTTCCTTTTTCATATTTTTCCGGGTAGCCACCTGAAGCCAAAATCACACAGACCGCAAATCCATCGCGGATTTGCAAGCTGATATTTTTTAAATTTCCCTCGACACATGCATTTAAAACCGGGATGAGATCAGTTTTCATCAGCGGTAAAATTACCTGTGTTTCCGGATCACCGAAGCGACAATTGAATTCGATCACTTTAGGTCCCTGATCTGTAATAATTAACCCGGCGTAAAGCACGCCCCGATAAGGACGATCCTCCAATGACATTCCATGAACCGCTGGTTGTAATATTTTTTTTAGTACCTGTTTTTTCATCGAATCGTCTAAGAACACAGCCGGCGCGTAAGCGCCCATGCCTCCGGTGTTGGGACCTTTATCACCGTCCAGTATCGGTTTATGATCTTGAGCCGGCGTCAGTGGAACAACATGATCCCCGTCGGTAAAAGCCAGCACTGATACTTCCTCTCCCTGCAAATATTCCTCGATAACAACCCGGCCTCCGGCGTCTCCGAATATTCTCTCCACCATCAATTTTTTCAGCGCCTGCCGGGCTTGTTTAGGGTTAAAGCATACAATTGCGCCTTTGCCCGCAGCCAGACCGTCGGCTTTAATCACGATTGGTACATCAGCCTCGTCGATATAATCCCGCGCCTCATCATAAACATCAAAACTTTCATATCTGGCGGTGGGGATGTGATATTTTTCCATCAGATATTTGGAAAATATTTTGCTGCTCTCAATTTCCGCAGCTTTTTCAGAAGGACCAAAAATTTTCAATCCCTGATTCAAGAACAAATCCACGATCCCCTTCGCTAGCGGTGCTTCAGGACCAACAATTGTCAAATCGATGCGCTTTTCATCGGCGAATTTCAACAATCCATTAATGTCGGTATCGCTAATCGGCGCGCATTCTGCCAACTGGCGAATACCAGCATTGCCCGGGGCGCAATATATTTTGGAAACAAGCGGGCTCTGCGAAATTTTCCAGACGAGCGCATGCTCACGTCCGCCACCTCCGATAACCAATACTTTCATATCGGTATTTACTCCATCTTTTTATTGGTAAGGTTCGGTAAAATCACTGATCCTGTTATACTAAAAATTGAATTATTACGTTTTATTCTCGGCTGAAACGATGCAAAAATTTGGTAAAAAAAAATCAATTTCTATGACCATCAAAACAAGAAATCATCCAAAACTCACAATATTTCAGCGACAATTTTCTGATACGGATATTAAAAGCCGGTTTTCTTCATGGTTTCAATCTCATCCCGCAGCTCGGCAGCCCGTTCAAAATCTAATTTTTGAGCAGCGGAGCGCATTTCAGATTCTAACTGCTCAATCATGCCGATTTGTTCCATTTCAGAGACAGGCGCTTGACCAGGGCGACGTTGTTTGATGCGCCGACTGTTCCATTTCTCTACTTTTTCATCGGCCACTCTGGTTGCTTTCATTACATCTTGCACAGACTTGTAAATGGTGGTGGGTGTAATTCCGTGCTGTTGATTATACGCTTGCTGAATGAGCCGCCGGCGGTTTGTTTCATCGATGGCTTTTTGCATCGACTGAGTAATGGTGTCCGCATAAAAAATCACCTTCCCGTTAAGATTGCGTGCTGCGCGCCCGGAAACTTGCATCAGCGATGTTTCAGAGCGAAGGAATCCCTCTTTATCCGCATCCAGCACTGCCACCATCGAGACTTCGGGTAAATCCAATCCCTCGCGCAGCAAGTTAATGCCCACCAGCACATCAAATTCCGCCAGCCGCAGATCGCGCAAGATTTTCACACGATCCAGCGCATCAATTTCCGAGTGCAGATAGCGCACTCGCAGCTTCATCTCCGCCAAATATTCGCTCAAATCCTCTGCCATTCGTTTGGTCAAGGTTGTCACCAAAATCCGTTCACCTTTTTCAGCGCGAATGTTAATCTCATTAATTAAATCATCGATCTGACTGTTAATGGGACGAACCTCAATTTCGGGGTCCATCAAGCCAGTGGGGCGAATAATTTGCTCAACAATCACACCGCCGCTTTTTTCCAACTCATATTCGCTGGGCGTAGCCGAAACGAACACGACCTGATGCAGCATGGCTTCAAACTCCTGAAAATTGAGCGGCCGGTTATCCAATGCCGACGGCAGCCGAAATCCGTTCTCTACCAGCGTCTCTTTACGCGAACGATCGCCGTGATACATGGCGCGTACCTGAGGAATGGTGACGTGAGATTCGTCGACAATCATTAAAAAGTCATCCGGGAAAAAATCGAGCAGCGTATAAGGTCGTTCACCCGATCTGCGACCGGTGAGATGGCGCGAATAATTTTCAATGCCCGAACAAAATCCGATTTCCAGCATCATTTCCAAATCATAATTGGTACGCATTTCCAATCGCTGAGCTTCGAGCAACTTGTTATGTTTGCGAAACCAATCCAGTCGTTCAGCAAGCTCCTCGCGTATGGTGACGACAGCCCGTTGCAATTTTTCAGTGGATGTAACGTAATGCTTGGCAGCATAGATGACCACATTTTTTTGCGAACCGATGACTTTGCCGGTGAGTGTATCAATTGTGGAAATATTCTCAATCTCATCTCCGAACAGCTCAATTCGCACACCGTCCTCCTCGTAGGCCGGGATAACCTCGATGACATCACCGCGCACCCGAAATGTCCCGCGACTAAATTCAAAATCGTTTCGGGTATAGTGCATATCCACCAACCGTTCAAGAATTCGGTTGCGAGGAATCCGGTTTCCCTTTTCCAGCAACAAATAAAATTCCTTGTAATCTTCCGGAGACCCCAGGCCATAAATGCAAGAGACCGAAGCCACGATAACCACATCATCCCGTGCGATTAATGAACTGGTCGCTTTGAGGCGCAACCGGTCGATCTCATCATTAACCGAGGTATCCTTGGCAATATAGGTATCGGTCGCCGCTACATAGGCTTCTGGCTGGTAATAGTCATAATAACTGATAAAATACTCCACTGCATTGTTGGGAAAAAAATTCTTAAACTCGCCGTAAAGTTGCGCCGCCAGTGTTTTATTGTGGGAAAGCACCAGTGTCGGTTTAGCGACATTGGCAATAACATTGGCCATGGTGTATGTTTTTCCGCTACCAGTCACGCCGAGCAAAGTCTGAAACCGGTCGCCCCGAATAATGCCTTTGCTCAGCTCACTAATTGCCCTGGGCTGATCGCCTGTGGGTTGATAATCTGATATTAACTCAAATTTTGCCATTGACTTATCCTTTTTTGAAACCCATTAAATATAGCATTGTTATGACAAAATGTCAAGCCTAAAATCACTTAAATTTATCATCGACAACAACTATTATAGTTGGTTTTTTCGGATTGTGCATCATTAGAAAAAACAGCAGCTGAGGCAACCTTTCAGTTAATTCATTGCATCGCTTTGATCCTTTATGATTCGACAATAAAACGTTCGTATAATTTTTTACTTGATTTTTAAGTGTTTGCTTTATATATTGGTTATAGATTATTTAACCTTTTTGTTATTCAGACAAATTGTCCAATTTTTTGAATGGTGAGTTAAATTTAAAGCAAGGTCGGGTATATACAACAGCAATCGGATTTATCTTATGAATGGTCAAAAGCAAACAAATTTATTTTCCGCCGAAAAAGAATCTTTGACAACAAGGCAATCCAACATCATCAGATCACCAAAGCAGAACGGTACTGAAAAAGAAGATTCTAAACCATATTTGGATGAACTCGGTATTGAAATTATTGATAATCCACAGCCTATTCAATTTTTCAAAAATTCCAACGATTTTATCCATCGATGGTCACCTTACGTACAGGGTTTTTCTGCTAAATTCGTCCAGTCAATATTCAATAAATATAAATTTAAATATCGAGAACCAGTCATTTTTGATCCCTTTGCTGGAAGCGGGACTGTATTAGTGCAAGCGAAGCTCAATAATTATAAAGTTTATGGAGTGGAATTAAATCCGCTTCTATATTACATCGCGAATACTAAACTCAATACCTGGCATATCAATCCTGATAAATTGAAAAAAATTTCCAATAGTCTTGAGCCAAAGCGAAAATTTGTCGCTCCTGAATTCCTGAAATCTAAAAAGCACTTTAACCTGAATGTATTAAGGAAGTTGGAAACAATTAAAAGTGGGATTGATTCATTCACGCCTGCCGATGAAGATGAACAAAAAATAAAAGATTTGATGTTAGTCGCATTCTCAGCAATTCTAATTGATTGCAGTAATCTTAAACGTACACCATGCTTGGGATACACAAAAAATAAAACTGTGGAAGATGATGCGCCGATCTCATTTTTCAAAATGAAGATCAATGAGATCGCAATGGATTTGGAAAAATTACAAAGTCATTTTCAGCACATAAATGCGGAAAGTATTGTGTACTTAGCAAATTCAAAATCTTTTGAACACACTCAAAAGTATGATGTGGTCATCACCTCGCCACCATATATGAACGGATTAGATTATGTTATTAATTATAAAATTGAGATGGGATGGCTTGGTTTTGCTGAGAATCACACGCAACTAAAAATGGTTAAAGATGATATGGTAGTTTGCGATAATGTGTCTAAAGGTCTGATTAAAAAATTTGCAGTCAATAATAGTCGATACACCAATAGTTGGCTTGAAGAGATAAAAAGAAACATCAAATTAAATATTGATAACCGAGGTCATTACCGACGCAATGACATGCCAGAAATTGTCCATAAATATTTTGATGATATGTTCATAATTATGAAAAAGGTTGTTGCGGCTATTAAAAATGGCGGTAGGTTTATCCTGGTTGTTGGTGACAGCTTAATCGCCGATGTTTATTTGCCCACCGATTTAATATTAGCAAAAATTGGAACAGATTTGGGCATGAAAATTGAAAAAATCGAAAAGGCTAGAAATAGAAGATCAGGTCAGATTAGAAGCTACCGGCTAAGGGAAACAATCATCACTTTGAGGAAAGAATAAATTCTATCGATGGAAAACGAGTATTATGGTTATTTAGATAATCCTGCGAATGGCCAGGATATCATTAGAGCCAGAACTTTATTGGGGAATCTCAGATTGTGGGATTTTCCCAGAACTATAAAGGCTATTGATATCATCATAAATGAAATCGGACACTCTCCAATTCCAGGAATTTATTTGCTTTTCGAAAACAAACATGAGAAAAAGGTTTACATTGGGCAATCAGAAAATTTGAAAAACAGATTAACCAGCCACATGGTTTTACCAGATGAAAAAATTAAAAATTGGGAACGGGCTATTATTGTCAACGATGCCAGAAATGCCTCATTATCTGATTTCAATGATGAAAATATTCGATTAATTCTTGAGAATTTTCTCATAACTACTTTTAAAATCAACAGGTACAAAGTAGTAACTGCCAGCAGTAGATCTCCCAGTTTAAGCTCAACACAATTTGCCATCGTTGATTCATTTAAAAAGGAGTTGATCATACTTCTGACCAGAAAAAGTAAAATAACCAAGGTTATTACCGAACGCGGAGATGATGAAATATATAATGACGAAGTTAGGAAGATATTAGAACGGAGAGGCAACAAAATCATTGAATGGGGAAAAATTGAAGCTGTTGTCAACAATAAAATGACATTCATAAGACCTGGTAGTTTAAAGAGCAAAGGTTGGCAAATTACATTCAGAGGCGATAAACCGGATAGTTTTAAAACTTGTTTAAAAAATGGCGCTGGATATCTTCTTGTACCCAGAGGACCAATCGTATTAATTCCATTAGTTAAAATTAGAGATTTTATTGAGACAACAGACAAAAGTGCTTTTTTAAGAGATACAATAGACATCTTTGTAAATTTTCTTGAAACCACAATTTCTATTGTTTATAAAAATTCTGTTTTAGATATAACTCGTTATTCAATTCAAAAATATAATGGATTAGCAAACTCTAAAACTCAATAATTCCTTTGAATTTTATCAGAGCAGTGATTAGCTCAAGTGATGATTAAAAAAATCATGCTAATGCAACTTTTTACAGTTTAAGAAAATAGTGATACAAATCAAATCGGGGTAATTAAAAGTGGCTACTGAAAATATGATTTTTAGCATCGAGTTCGGCAAGCACTCGGCAGTGGGTGTTGAAAAACGTCAAGATGAAAACGCCGTGGGCTATTACCTACCATCGGAACCCAAAGTTCTGAATGAACGGGGTCAGCTTTTTATGGTCGCGGATGGCGTCGGTGAGGCGAACGATGGGGACGTGGTCAGCAATCTGGCGATTGAGACCATGATCCGCAATTATTATGAATCGCACTGGAGCGGAAGCCATGAACAGATGTTGGAACAGTCGTTAAAAAAGACCAACCAGACGATTCGGGAAGCGAATATCAACAAGGGAAACGAGACCTATTATTTTTGTTCATTATGCTGCGCCTTGATTTATGAGAATACTTTATTCGTTGCCATTGTCGGCGATTGTCCGGCATTTTTATTGAGTAGCCGTGGCTTGCAGTACTTAACGTCAACCTCAACCAGGCAGGATGAACAGCCGGGAACACAATTGGTCGTGCCGGCTGAACCGGCCGCGCAACGCCTCGGCTTCCACGATTCTGTTACCGTTCACATTATTCAGCGACAAATCCAGATTAAGGATGTCATCTTCCTGTCCACTTCCAACATTTTGGAAGCGTTAACCGAAGATGAAATTGCGGATTTGATCAGCACCTCAGAACCGATGCAGGCTTGTGAGAATCTGGTTTCTCAAACCGTGCAATATGATCCTTCAGAGGACGCCGCAGCGATTGTGATTCGGATTAAAGGAATTAAAAGGGTTCCTGCCGAGGAATCAGACATATCACCCCAGCCAGCAGCACCAGACCGAGAGCAAGAGCCTCAGGAACGGCAAATTGTCATCAAAGGGGTGCGTTACCGCGAAGCCTGGGAAAAAGAGGGATTATCGGATCGCGATCGAGAAAGTGTGGACAAATTCGAACTGGACCGGGAATTGTACCGCCGCGTCCATAAACGGGCGACGCAGCAAGAGAAGCCCAAATTACCACTGTCGAAAATCCTGGCAACTGCGCTGGCAATCATTATCGTCCTCGCCGCCATATATGCAATCTACACTTACAGCGCCCGCTTTATAACCCAATTGAAGCAACAGCGCCCGGCTCAAACCATTACCGCAGATTCAATCTCCAGAGCGGCCCAAGCCGATTCACTAATGATATCGACTGAAAAGGACACGCTAATGGGCGAACCAACACCACCGGTCGTTCAATCCGTCGAAAGCGTACCAATCACGACAGAACCGTCAGAAGCACAAGTTGAGCCTGATCAAGCCATTACCAGCGACACGCCGACACCGACATTCCGGGTGGTGATTGTGGACGGATCCGGAAAAAACATTCAGTTGAAACCATTTATCGACGACATCAGCAAAAATGCCAGCACAGGCTCAATCACACGGCTGAAATCCATTTACCGAATTCAGCAATCGAAAATTCTCTGGCGTAAAAGCGATGACGTCCACAAACTGGATATAATCACCGCTGTCTTGCTGCAACATCAAAATCTTTTCAGTAAACAATTCAACACCAAAGTTGCAACTTATCCGCTGGATTTTACGCTGGTATTGGGCGCTGACTTCAAAATGCCGGCGCTCCGCGATCAGTATGGTGATATTTCGGACAGCTCAAATGATTATTACATCGAAATTTTAAACGGCACCAGGACCAGCGGTCTTGCGAGGAAACTCTCCAATCTATTGCATAACCAAAAATTCGACGAAAAACGTTTACAGGTGGTCGATTATCGGAACGCTGACCAACAAAATTATCCGAATTCATTTATTAAATGTGAAGCTGACAAAAACGAGATCGCCGCGAATCTCGCCCGAAGTTTCAATCTGCCATCAACTATTGTAAATCGTCAGCTATTCGACATTAAAATTATTATCGGAACCGATGTAAAAGTTAAATAACGAACTGCTCCCAAAAATAATTTAAAGGTCAATGATGAAATCCGTAAACAAGCTAACAATAAAAGTGATGCTATTGTTTTCAGCGGTGTTAATCTTAAATCTGATCTGTAATTGCGGTTCCGCTGATATAAAAACTTCGGCTAAGGTCAGCCTCGGAATTGATATCTTATTGGATGAACATCTCGATTTAATTCAGGGGAAAAGAGTCGGTATTATCACCAATCAGACCGGGGTAAATTCTGATGGCAAACACATCATCGACCTTGTTTTCGAGGCGCCTGAGGTGGAATTGACTGCGTTATACGGTCCGGAACATGGGCTCCGCGGAGATGTCGAAGGCGGTCTAACCATCAGTCATCTTGTGGATCCGAAAACCGGGGTTCCGATTTACAGCATCTACGGCAAAACTAAAAAGCCAACGCCGGATATGCTGCAAAATGTTGATGTTTTAATTTTTGACATTCAAGACGTTGGCGCGCGTTTTTACACCTATATCAGCACCATGTCTTTGTGTATGGAAGCGGCAGCGGAAAATCAAATTTCTTTTATCGTACTCGACCGGCCCAACCCAATTACCGGAACCCTCCTTGAAGGTCCGGTGTTAGCGCCTGAATATCAATCATTCGTTGGCATACATCCCATTGCGTTGCGCCACGGGATGACCGTAGGCGAACTGGCTCTGATGTTCAACAAAGAACGATGGCTGGCGAACGGGATTCAAGTGGAATTGCACATTGTTAAAATGAAAAATTGGCGCCGTGATAGCTGGTACGGCGAGCTTGGACTCGAATGGATCAAACCTTCGCCCAATATGCCGTCCGCCACCACGGCTTTGCTCTATCCGGGAATGGGATTGCTGGAAAGCTGCAACGTATCCGAAGGGCGGGGAACCGCTGCCCCGTTTATTCAAATCGGCGCCCCCTGGCTGGATCATGTCCGGCTTAAACAATTGTTGGACAACGCCGGCGTAGCGGGTATTCAAATCGATACCGTTCGATTTGTTCCGGTGGACATGCCCGGCGCAGCCATGAATCCAAAGTTTAAGGGCGAAACCTGCCTGGGATTAAAGTTGACAGTGACTGAACCGCATCAATTCCAATCGGTTGCATTTGGCATCCATTTGATAAGCACGATCAAACAACTGCACCCTGAACATTTTAAATGGCGTTCGCCGCGTAGCCCGCTGATCATGTTCGGAAATGACTATACTCCTGCAGCCATTGATGCAGGAGAGCCGCCGGATAGCATTGTCCGGTCCTGGCAACCTGAATTAAACCAATTCGAAAAAATTCGAGCAGGATACCTGCTTTATGAATGAATTATATTGGAAATCAAAAAAAACTCTTTATGAACGATTTCGGCATCGGGCGCCATTTCAAAAAATATTAGAGAGAGAAAACGAAAACCTATTGCGCTTACTGAAACAGACTCATCATTGTGATAAAGCTGTAGTTGATCTCGGTGTGGGAATCGGAAATGTTATCCAATTTTTGCCGGACGCAAAAACGCTAATTGGAATTGATTATACCGATAGCATGATTAAATCAACACGGGAAAATTTTCCGCATTGCAAACTTATTTTGGCGGATGTAATGCACATACCGCTGAGTTCAAATTCAGTGGATTTGATTACCGCAGTCGGTCTCACTGAATATTTAAAGGACATCATTCCGCTGGCTAAAGAGGTGTGCCGGGTTTTGAAACCAGGGGGATTCCTGATCATAACATTTTCACCAAAAAACATCCTTACCCGGTTGCGAGTATTATTGGGGCGTCCGGTTTATTCGCGAAAACCTGAGCAGATGATCAGTGTGGCAAAGTTTTGCGGATTTGAAATTGTAGACGAGCTGCAATCTCTGATGCAGCATCAGGCGCTATTTGCAAAAACGACCGATTGATCCAAATTATTTTTTAGCAAATTTAATAACCGCTGATCCGTTTTTACATGAAAGACACTTGCTTTGATTTGACGAATTCAAAATCTATCTCAACAATTTTATGCGTCCCGGAAACAGCGTGTCCATGAACCTTAAATTTTATTAATCTTGATGTCATTGCGATCCCGCTTCAGCGCATTGGCGTCAACTTAAGGCTATTTATTGATAATTTTTGAAATGGGAATGTATCAAAAGTATTTTTTTAACCACCAAGGACACAAAGCAGGCACAAAGTACACAAAGACTAACTTATTAATAAATATATCTTTGTGCCCTTTGTGAAACCTTGGTGAGCTTTATGGTTTTATTGAATTCCTGACTTTTGATACAGCCCCTAAACTATGGACATTTAGCATTGTCAGAATATGAATGATATTCAAACATCCCCGCTGCCGCGATTTACGTACGTGAATGAGATTGCGACCCAATCAGGGATCAAGAAAAAAATCCCCAAAACCAGTCTCGAACGTCTGATCTACAATTCTGAACATCTCTATGAAATCCTCTCTGACAACAAAAAACTGAAGTCGCTGCGCTTTGAAGAACTGGAGCTGCTGCGCGATATTCGTGATCTGGTGGAAAGTGAGCAGCAAAAATTTGAAAAAATAAAACATCCCGACGCCTATCGCCGCGAGCTGCGCGCTGCCATTCTGCCTGGCTATATCACTCCTGATTTAATAAAAAATGTTGAAGAAAAACTGCTGGCGGAGCTATTGAACACCCAGCTAAAATCAGAGCAAGACGCTTTGATGACTGCCCTGGTATTCCTGCAGTCGCACACCGACCTCCATTTGCCGGTGGAGGATAATCCGCTCTGGGAGACGATTTTTAATCTGTCGCTCAAAGACGGATTGAAATTTGTGGATTCGCTTACAGTTCTGCTGGAAGGAATCGACAGTCTGAAACTCAAAGATCCGGATCAACTGACCCGCGATCCCATTATACTGCAAAAAACCAAACAAATTTGTCAGTGGGCTGTGTTTTGGCGGCGGCTCATAGAATATCAAGCAATTTTGCCGTTTGAAGGCGCTATTTCAGCGGTGCTTCGAGGCGAAATTTTGATTGAACTCTATTTTGATGAGCTGGTGCACCTGCCATATTCACTCTATCAATTATTTAGTGACGAAATGAACCGGGCTGATTTTCTTTCTGAATCGATTCCTGATGGCGATAAAGAAAAACTGACGGAGAAACTGACACAAGCTATTCAGCGATGTGCTGAAAAGGATCTACCATTCATCCTGCCAGAGCTGATTAAACGCATCGAAAAAATAACAAATAAACAGGCACGGGGTGAGCTGAAAGACCAGCTCCAGCAGGCGCTGAATCAATTGCGGGCTGAGGATCAGGTTGCCAATAATTTTTTTCTGGTCATGTTGATTGCAGCCAAGATTAGCATGAAACGATACTGGGAAAACCGCCGCGACCGGTTTTTTTTCTTCACAATTCTCAAAAACCCACTTGATGCCAAAAATTATTTTGACTATGGAAATATCCTGCTGCGGTTGAAAAAGAACCGGGTTGCTGAACAATTGTTCCACTGTGCCATTGAAATTAATCCTGATGCATTCTGGGGTTACTGGGGATTGGGATTGTTTTATCTCAAAAAAAACAAGATCATTCCGGCAGATGAATACTTGCGCATCGCACTCAACAAGGCCCAAAAAATCGCCATCCGCCAGCCGCAAAAATTCCACCGGGAAATGTTTCTGATTAAAGAGGATTTAAAAAAACTGGGCAGAAAAAAAATTCGTCAACAGACAAAAACACAGGTACAAATTGAATTGTTTTAGCGGATAACTATTGTTGCAACTTGTGTTTCAGCGATTGATCATCTCTATTTAACCGCAAAATCAAACACACCGTCCCAATTGTCCGCCGGCGGCGTTTCAATGAATTCGAGACAGCGTTGGGTGTAAAGCGAGGAAGGGCCGTCAGACGGAAAATAGCGCAGCACCCGCCGGAATTCCCGAAGCGCCTGTGACCATTTCCGCTGCCTGAAAAATGTCAGCCCGGCGGTATAGACATCAATGATCAGCTCTTTTTCAATAGCGGGTAGGTTTTCCATGCCACGCAACTCATAAATTTTGACAGGCCGGGATTTGCCCTTGACGCGAACATTATCCAATTCCCGCGCCAAAGCTTTGTTTCGGACTTCATTATAAGTCGATTCGCTGATGATGATGGTGGTCTTGTAATGTTTATTGGCGCCTTCCAATCGGGCGCCCAGGTTGACCTCATCGCCGATAACCGTATAATCGAACAACTGGATTGACCCGAGGTTTCCCACGATCACCTTACCGGTATTGATACCGATCCCGATCTGAAAATACTCCATTTCCCGTTGCGACCAGGATTTTTGCAGCATTCTCAATCGGGCAATCATTTCCAGTGCGGTTACACAAGCGCGTTCGGCGTGATCTTTAAAATAATAGGGCGCGCCATAGAGCGCCATGATCTCATCCCCGACAAATTTATCCAGTGTTCCGCCTTGTTTAAAAATCACATCGACCATCGCTGTTAAATATTCGGTCAATCGCTGAACCACAACCTCCGGTGTATATTTCTCACTGTAGGTTGTAAATGAGCGAATATCAGAAAACAGCACAGTGAGAATTTTTCGCTCGCCGCCGAATTTGGGCAATTCGCCAGAGCTAAGCATGGAATCGACCACACTCCGCGCCACGTACTGTTGAAAAGTCTTACGGTAACGCCCCTTTTCCCGCTGTTCGACCAGAATACTATGAATAACATTTGCACCGTAGCTGATCCCAAAGACGACCACCGGAAATATCAAGAGCACCCATATACTCAGTACGACAAAAACCCAAATGCAGGCCAGAGCATACACTATTAATGTACCGCCGGCAGCGATCATGCCGTAAAGCGGCTTCAATTTTAATGAAATATAAAAACTGATTAGCCCCAATAAGAGCGTTATCGCCAAAATTGCCAACGGAGAAGCCGGAACAATAAAGCGCTGATCAATGATGGTGTGAAGTGCGTTGGCGTGCATTTCAACGCCGGGCATTAATTGTTTCGCACCATCGAAGTGAAAAAACGGAGTTAACTTGTTATCCTGCAGCTCTTCGGCAGAAGCGCCGACCATTACAATTTTATCTTGAAAAATACCGGATTCTTTATAAATTTCAAAAATATCAGTATCTTCGGCTTCATCCGGCAGTGAAAACTGGGAATCGTCCAAAATATTTACGAATGAATAGGTCGGAAAGCTACGCGCCGGTCCGATGTAATTGATGAGCATGGTATCAAATTCATAATTGGAAATGGAAAATTTTCCCACTGTTAGCGAGCCGTCATTGGCGATAG